>FWWL01005034.1_pt1 | contig 21304 bp, 12 predicted proteins | sample 2228331 | NCBI WGS metagenome assembly FWWL01 (sample SAMEA103939775, study PRJEB20133) | metagenome | reverse complement strand
TACAGCAATACTTATGAAGCTAACGTTGCAAACTTAGCTCAAGGTACTTATATGGTTAAAGTTGTTACCAACAACAACGTATTTACCCAAAAAATCAACATTGTTCGTTAAACCTTAAGATTTTATAAAATAATAAGGCTGTCTTAAAAGGGCAGCCTTTTTTATTCCTATACAATGAACACAAGGCCTGTCATAGAAAATGCAACCATCGAAGGAATTCATTTTTCTGGTAATCATTTTACTATACATAATGAAAAGAACTATTTTGTTCCTAAGGTTCTTTCAGGTGAAATTGTTACTTTACAGACTCAAAACCGACGTTTGGGATTTCGAACCGCAAAAGCTATACAAATAATCCAACCATCTCCGTTGAGAACCAAAGTTGATTGTCCATATTACGAAAATTGTGGAGGATGTAACTTTTTACACATACTTTACACAGAACAGCTTAGGCTAAAACAAACCATAATACACAATGCCTTTGCTAAATATTCTGTAACTTCTCCACCCGTTGAAGTTTCGGCTGTAAAAAATAACTTATATTACAGAAATAAAGCAACATATCGGATTCAGATTAAAGAAAACAAGGTAATATCTGGCTTTCACCCACTATGGGATAGTAAAAACATACTGAACATAAATCATTGCTTAATCATCAAAAAAGAAATCAACCAGCTGAACTTAACAGTAAAAAAATGGTTACAAGAAAACCTGCCACTAGCAAAACTTCTCTTTTCTTATTCAATTCGATACTCAGAAACAGGAAATGCAATCGTTATTTTCGAAAGCAAAGACAACATTACTGTTGATAATGAGATTTTTAACCCTATCAGGCAATTTTTTAGCGGCATTTATATAAAACAACCTGACAGCTTTCGGAAAATTGATGAAAAAATTGTTTTTCACGAACGATTAAATAATGTTTATCTGAAAATTCATCCATTGTCCTTCTTTCAGAACAACTACGAATGTACCATAAAAATCATTGATTTCATTAAAGACAATCTGCCCATTAACAATAACGACGTGATTTACGATTTGTATTCAGGCAATGGCTCACTTTCGCTTACACTACCTGTAAACAAGACAAACAGCATTATCGGTATTGATAATAATCCCTATTCTATTAACGACGCCAGATACAATGCCTCTCTACTACCATTAAACCAAAATTTTCAATATATAATTGGCGATATACTGGAAAGTTTTAACGATAATTTGTTCAGTCAATATCTCAGCCCAACCATTATAATTCTTGACCCTCCTCGTTCTGGCACATTAATAGAAATTCAGAAGCAAATCATTCGATCAGGATGTCAATATATTGTTTATGTCAGTTGTAACCCTGTTTCGCTGGCATGGAACTTACAGCAATTATTATCTTATTACCAAATAAAAGCAATCCAAGCTTTTGACATGTTTCCTCAAACTCATCAAGTAGAAACTGTTGTTATTTTAGAACGAATTTCTAATTGATTTTAATTATTTTAAACTCTGTTCGTCTGTTCAATGCTTTGCCCTCTGGCGTATCATTAGTAGCTATAGGCTTAGAAAAACCATAACCAGCATACTTTAAACGGGCAGGTTCTATTCCTTTGCCAATCAAATAATCGTAGACTGTTTTAGCTCTATTGGCTGATAAGGTTCTGTTGTATTCGGCAGTTCCTACATTATCTGTATGTCCACTAATTTCAATTGAAATAGAAGGATTATTGTGTAGCAAGTCGATTATTTTTTTCAATTCTACTTCAGATTCTTGTTTTAAAGCATATTTGTCGGTTTCATAAAAAATGTTTTTCAAGACAATACTAGCTCCTAATTCTAATCGTTGTAGCGGAACATCAAGATGATACGATTTATCTATCAAGCGTAAAGACTCAAGCGAAAAATGTTCACTATAAAACAAATAACCTTCGGCAGTTACATACATAGCATACATGCTTTTTTTAGGAATACATGCCAGATAATATCCATTTTTACTATCCGATGTTGATTGATAAATAATACCTTTGTTGTCGAGTTCAACAATTTCGATGCTTGCTTTAAGAGGTTGTAATGTCTTTGCATCATATATTTTTCCTGCCAGATAAATAACGGGATCAGGTCTAACCTCATCATACAATTCAAAAGTATAAATATCCCAATCTTGTGACCCTTCACGATTAGAAGCAAAAAAGGCATATTTACCACTTGCATTTACTATTAATCCAAAGTCATCCGACGATGTATTGATTGGATATCCCAGGTTTTTGGGCGTAGTCCATGTACTGTCATCTTTCATTCTGCTAATAAAAATATCTTGTCCACCTAAACCCATCCATCCATCAGACGAAAAATACAATGTTCTGCCATCGGGATGCAGGAATGGTGCATATTCATTACCACTGGTATTGATACTATCGCCCAAATTTTTTGGTTCTGTCCATGTATTGTCATGTTTCTTAAAACTCACATATAAATCTTTTCCTCCTTTAGAATCGGGTCGTCCACCGCTCGAAAAAAATAACATTCTTCCGTCGGTAGATGCAGCAGGTGTGCTTTCCCAATATTCCGAATTAATTGGTCGTCCGATATTCTTGGGTTTTGTCCACTGCCCTCCTACTCGTTCAGAATAATATATATCGCATGAACCAAAATCTTCTTTTCTGTTACATGCTACATAAAACAAATACTGACCATTAGTAGAAATACTTTGTGCTCCTTCATTATCATCAGTATTCACAACACTTACATTTTGCGATGGTTGCCATTCACCATTCACACCCTTTTTGCTAACAAACAAATCTTCCTGAAACATTATTTCTCCATAAGGCGTGCGATTATTGGTAGGTAAAGCAACCGTATAATATAGCTCCTGTTCATCAATAGTCAACGATGGCCAATAATCTTTATATGGACTGTTAACATTGTTCGATAGCTTAACAGGATTAAAAGGAACTGGATTGTTGTATGCGTGCAATGCAAATTCTGCTTTTGCTTTAATTCGTTTTGCTTCTTTTATGTCTGTATGTTCCGAAGCCTTATCAAGGAATGTAGTTAAATAATTTACAGCTTCTTCATATTTACCCATCCTGTACAATGTTTTACCAAGTAACAAGTATATTTTCTCGTTAAAATCAGGATTTATGGTTAAAACTTTTTCCAGTACACTGACTTCATTTTGATATTTTTTTTGCTCATGAAAAATATCGGCTAATAATAAATATGCCTCCACAAAGCGATTATTGCGTTCTAATGTTTTCTCTGCAACCATTCTGGCATTTTCGAGCTGACCAATATTATAGTAAGCTAATGCTTTTTCAAACAATTCAATAGCTTTTCTATCATCAACAGAATAATTTTGAGAACTAACCAGGCTGCTAATCAGTACAAATAGTATAACAATATATTTTTGCATATTATGGAATTTTCATGAACTTATGACTTTGGACAGATATTCTCCAATAAGGATGCCATTTTATATAATCGATGATTATCGGCAATATTTTTGGAAATGAAGACCATTCGGGTTGCAAAAATAACTTGGCTTGCTTGTTCATTTTCGTACGGCATTGTTCTGCCCAATGCAAGTCATTTTCTTTCTGAATAATAACCTTTAACTCATGTGCACATTCAAAATATTCATTCAATGGAGTGTTCCATTCTTTTGGTGAGAAAGTTATCCAGTCCCACATTCCTGTTAGTTTTTCGGTTCCACTGGTCTCTACATGAGTGCTGATGTTTTTCTCTTTTAAGATTGAAGTAAACTCAGATAAGTCGTAAGAAAAAGGCTCGCCACCTGTTATAACAACAACTTTTGAAGGATTAGCAACAATACGTTCAATAATTTCAGAAATAGGAATCCACTGTTCTTCACTAACTTTCCATGATGGTTTCGAATCGCACCAACAACATCCTACATCACAGCCTGCTAACCTAACAAAATAAGCAGCTGTGCCCATATAATAGCCTTCACCTTGCAAAGTGTAAAACTCTTCTACAACAGGTAATTTATTTTTCATCACTGAACCATTCTAATAATTTTTCCAGGTGAATTCCGTGAGAGCCTTTTATCAATATTGTCGAATGTTCAACAGGGTTGAGGGTTAAATAATTTTTTAAGCTTTCAACATCGGCAAAAGTTTTAAATTGGTTACTGGCCAAACGACTAAATACTTTGCCCACCAGAAACACACCAGTAAATGTATATTTCTGCAATAATTCTATTATTGACTGATGCTCTGCTTTTTCGTATGCACCAAGCTCGAGCATATCGCCTAATATCAAGATTTTATTATTTAAGGGCAAAGAAGCAAAATTTTCAATAGCATATTGCATGCTTGTTGGATTTGCATTGTATGCATCCATGATGATTTTATTTGTACCTTTTTCTATCCATTGAGAACGATGATTTGAAGGATAGTATGCTTCTATTGCCTCTATTATTTTATCAATTGGCACCCCAAAAAAATTGCCAATGGAAATTGCTGCTAAAATATTTTCCCAATTATATGAACCTACCAGTTTTGTTTGGATTCGATATTCTGTATCTTTAACAACACAATGAATTTTCAAGAATGGATTATTATCAATAGCTGATAGATAAATGTCTGCATTTTTATTTTTTCCATACGAAGAAGTTTTACAATTGCCTATTTCTTTTACTAACAAATCATTATCGTTGTTTATAAAAATCAAACCATCTTTTTTCTCAAGATAACGATAAAGATAAGTTTCTGTTTTGACTACTCCTTCAAATGAACCAAAACCTTCAAGATGTTCTTTGCCTACATTGGTTACAATACCATAGTCCGGATCGGCAATATTGCATAATGGTTCTAGTTCATTTAAATGATTGGCTCCCATTTCTACCACAGCAAATTCTGTATCTGGTCGAATAGATAATATTGTCAGAGGAACGCCTATATGATTATTAAAGTTGCCCTGAGTATAGATAATTTGAAATTTTTGCTTTAACACTGATGCAATAAGTTCCTTGGTAGTTGTTTTACCATTTGATCCAGCCACTGCCAGAACCTTCGCTTTCATCTGCCTTCGATGAAAACGAGCTAAGTTCTGTAAGCAGGCAAGAGAATCTTCTACAAGAAATACTCTATTGTCTTTTCCGTGATATTCTTCGCCTATTGCATATTTGCAACCCTTCGATAAAGCTTCGTCAATAAAAAGATTGGCATTAAACTTTTCTCCCTTCAGTGCTATAAAAAGAGAATCATAAACAACCTGACGCGTATCTGTACAAACCTTAAAATTGCATTTGCTCAGTAAATCATATATTTGAGAAATATTCATATAAGTTTAATTTACAATAAAAAAAGCTGCCCAAAACTTATGGACAGCTTACATTGACGTAAAACATTATATTATTCAGCGACACCTTGTGTCTGACTTCCAACTCGATGCATTGCACAACGGAAACCTAAATCATCACGAGCTTGTTCTTCGTCTAAATAACGACGAGTACCAGGTGACATCCAGTATGCACGATCTCTCCAGCCACCACCCTTATATACTCTTGCTCTGTTGTCAATCATAGAAGTCATTTTATCTCCACCTCTTATAAGTGGTTTCCCACTTTCGTTAACTAATGGTTTACCAGTATTGTACATGCGTTTTGAATGAGTATTATCTTTGTTAGCCTCTTCATTGTCATAATCAATACTGGATTCAAAATCTCCATCAAGATAGTTAATGTTATCAGCTGTATTATAGTTTCTACGATTGAATGCTTCGTCGTCAGTTACATTGCGATAACGAATTCTACCAAGACTATCTTTTTCAGCAATATTTCCTTCTTCATCTCTTATTTGAGTTTTGTAAACATTACCACGGAAAGGTCTAAAATCATCTACGTCTTCGTATGACAAAGGACGATAAACATCCATAACCCACTCGTTAACATTTCCTGCCATACAATATAAACCATAATCATTGGGCCAGTATGAAGTTACGGGTCCGGGAATGTCGTTATGGTCGTTCAGAGCTCCAGCCATACCCATATAGTCCCCTCGTCCTCTCATTGCATTAGCACGAATTTGTCCAACGTCGGTAGTTTTAAAGCCAGAACGGTCGTCAATTCTAATATAATGGCCATTCCACGGATAAATACGTTCATTAAAAATACGTTCTTGCGCAAGCATGTTGCCTATTAATCCGAGTGCAGCAAATTCCCATTCAGCTTCGGTTGGGAGGCGATATTTGGGAAGTAAAATACCATCTTCCATACGCACCTTACGATAGTCGTTATTAGGGTCTAAATCGGGTAATTGATCGCGAACTGCACCTTCGTACTGACCTGCCAAATATGCTTCAGTATTAAAGTTATTTTCACCTGTTTGTCCGGTAGGATCCATGTACAACAAGCCTTCACGAACCATAATCAACTCATTTACGCGGTCAGTACGCCATGCACAGTAGTCATTAGCCTGACGCCAATTAACGCCTACTACTGGATATTCCTGGTAAGCAGGATGACGGAAATAATATTCTACGTAAGGTTCATTATAGGCCAATTTGCTTCTCCAAACCAACGTATCAGGCAATGCCATTTTATAAACTTCGGGATAATCAACAAAAACTCTACGCAACCAATACAAATACTCACGATAATCTACATTTCTAACTTCTGTTTCATCCATGTAGAATGATGATACGGTAACACGTCTAGGGAATGCATGCCATTCGTATAATACATCTTGCTCAACTCTACCCATTGAAAAAGTACCGCCTTCTATAAACACTAAACCAGGACCCGTTTCTTGTTCTTCATAAAAAACATACTCAAAACCGCCATTTTTTGGGTCATTGTAATTCCATCCTGTTGTTGCCGAACGCTTTCGATCGCAGGACGAAAACATCAATGCTGCTGCACTGATGACTAATAAGACCGTTGAAATTCTTGTATTCATAGACTAAACTTTTTCCTAAATTTAATAATATAACTAAAAAGATGGACAACTTATTGTTCTAAACTTCTGTTTTTTCTGTTTACATGGAAAATTCATTGAGAAAGAAACTTCATGAGCACCGAGGGTCTGGTTTTTCAAAGCAGAAATAGTTAGATCGTAACTATAAGCTACTTTGTATTTTTCTTTTAAGTATCCCAAAAGCATGATAAAAGAATCATAATGGAAAGTAAGGTTTTGTCTGAACCAAATACCTCCTACAATTCCTTTTCTACTCAGATACAGTCCCCAGTTCATTTGTTGGAAATCGCGTTGTTGTTGGAACAAGAGGTTTGGCGATAAAAGTAAATCACCTTTCTTGATTCCTCTTCCTGACAATGGAATATTAATACCTGCATGCACTGTATATTTTCTGGGCAATACGGCATCATCATTTTTTCTAAAAGATTCTGTTGGTTGTGTAATATGGTGTACTGCAACACCTCCAAAAAAACTCTGACGAGAATAAACAAAACCAGTGGAGAAATCGAAATGTCCTTTTGATTCAACGGTAGGCACATTAACTTCGGCTGTTGGATAAATAGGTCCATATAGTGGATGAATCATATCGGGGAAAATAAAATCCCAATTCAATCTTTTTTGAATATAGGTAGCCTGAAATGCAATGTTAATATTAGAACGACGATCTATCGTAAACGTGTAATTATAAATACCGCTAATATTGGTGCTCGTAATAGCACCATCGCCCTGAATATCTTGATATATATATCCACCTAGCGAACCTTCCACAGCTTTAACAAATTGGTCATACGATGCTATGTACGTAACATACGTTGAGCCTAAAGCCGGCCATTGGTTCCTATAATTTAATGTCGCTCTGGGACATTTTATGGAACCTGTTAAGGCAGGATTTAAGTATAGCGGGCTAGCATAAAACTGAGAAAATTGTGGGTCCTGAGCAAACATTTTTTCTATTCCTACCACTAACAAAAATAACCAAACAAATGTTTTCCTTTTATTCATCGTAAAGGTATGTTTCTTCAACTTGCAATTATACAAATAATTTTTTAAAAAACATTAACGTTTCAAAAAAATTTGATTTTTTTGAGATACAATATTAGTTATTTTTTTTCGTTTAACTATCTTGCATCGATTTTTTTTTCAAGTATGAATAAATTTTTTTTAGTCGGTGGATTTTTTTGGGGCTTGTTTTTTACATCTCAATTTTCTTATTCTCAGTCTTTTACATATGAATTAACATGGACTCAAAACCAGCAAGAAATAATTGATGGAAATAAAATTTTCCTACTTCATTTCAACGGAGCCCATTATTCCTATATTGGTTCACAAGTACCCATTTTTATTTCTCAATATAGAATAACTTCAGAAAAAGAAGCAAAACTGACCAATATTCAAACTGAAATTATTCCCGAAATACAATTAAAAGACATAGACAAGAATCAAATACCTGATGATTTTCAACTAAAATCGAGCATTGCTTACGAACGAAAACAGCCTATTCTTGTAGTAGAAATTATTCCTGTAAGATATAATTCCATGACTAAAAATTACGAGCGACTTGTCCAATTTACGGTTGAATTAGAAGACAGCAAACGAATTCATTCTGATGTATTTTCCATTAAACAACAACCTTTTTATATCCTAAACTCTGCATTGAGTAATGGCAAATGGAAAAAGATAAAAATCACTCAAACAGGCGTATATCGTCTTACTTATCAACAAATAAGAGATATGGGCTTTAGCAACCCTGAAAATATTAAAGTATATGGCAATGGTGGAGCTTTTCTTGGATACTCTAACAATCAACCACGAATAGATGACCTGGCAGAAATACCTATTTATTTACATAAAGGTAACGATGAAATTTTTAACGAAGGCGACTATATATTATTTTATGCCCGTGCTCCCATTTATTGGAGATACGATGCTACCAATCAGGCTTTTGTTCACTCACTTCACCCTTACACCGACGAATCGTACTATTTTTTAACAGATTATGGGACAGAAGCAACAAAACTTACAAGCCTTAATAACGACACATTGACAGCTACACATACCGTTACTTCTTTTGACGATTATGCATTTCACGAAGTAGAAGCAATCAATTTCAACAAAAGCGGACGATTGTGGGTGGGAGAAGCATTTGATTATACATTAACCTATACTTTCTCCTTTTCTTTTCCAAACACACTATCAGGAAGCGATTTGTATATTCAAAGCGAAGTTTATACTAGAAGCTCTTTACAAAGTTCATTTACTTTTAGTGTGAATGGCAGTAACATAGGCAATCTGAGCATGTATGGCTCTGGAAGTGGCGGAGCTACTATTGTAGGTGGAACTTTTAAAAAAAGAACTACAAACAATTCAAGCAATCTGTCAATCTCTATCACTTATAATAAGCCACCAACAGGTGGTGAAGCATGGCTTGATTATTTATTGGTTAATGTTCGCAGGGAACTTTTATTTTCCAGCGGACAAATGCTTTTTAGAGATGCTAAAAGTGTTGGAAACAATAATGTTGCAGAGTTTAAAATTACTACAAACAAAGCTAATGCTGTTGTCTGGGATGTTACCAATCCTGTTAATCCTTTCATTGTTGAAGCTAACTATGCCAACAATCAATTGACCTTTAAAGCCAGAGCTAATGAAATAAGAGATTATGTTATATTCGATGGCACTTCATTTTTGTCACCCATTGTAATAGCCGATGTGCCTAACCAAAATTTACATGCATTATCAGACATAGATTTAGTTATTGTTAGCCATAAAAATTTTCTGTCAGCCGCTAACGAAATAGCAGATATTCACAGAAATAACGATAATTTAAGAACCGTAGTTTTAACCCCCGAAGAAATATACAATGAATTTTCAAGTGGAATGCCAGATGTTGCTGCTATCAAGTTTTTTATGAAAATGCTTTACGATAAAGCTGGTACTGATTCTTTAAAAATGCCTAAATACTTACTTCTGTTCGGTGATGGTTCTTACGACAATCGTCATTATTCATCGAGCAATACCAATTTCATAATTTCTTATCAGTCTTCTTCTTCATTGTCGGCTACAACTTCACTTACAACTGATGACTTTTTTGGATTACTTGATGATACAGAATACGAATATGTCGGCAAACTTGATATTGGTGTTGGCAGAATACCTGTAAAATCAGCAGCAGAAGCCAATAATTATGTAAAAAAATTAAAATCGTATTATTCTTCACAATCATTAGGCGAATGGCGTAATTGGATTTCTTTACTTGCCGATGACGAAGACGCTAACGAACATATTTCACAAGCAAACACCCTTGCACAATATCTTGAAAACAACTTCCCGCAATACTGCATTGATAAAATATATCTCGATGCCTTTTCTCAAGAATCAACACCAACCGGCGACCGTTATCCGGATGCCAAAGAAGCTGTAAGCCAACGAATGAAAAAAGGCTGTCTGGTTTTTAATTATACAGGACATGGAAATGAATATGCACTAACTCACGAACATGTTATTATTGTTTCTGATATTGTATCGTGGTCAAATTTTTATACATTACCTTTGTTTATTACAGCTACCTGCGAGTTTGGCCGATGGGACGACAAAACACGTGTTTCGGCAGGAGAACTTGTACTTCTGAACCCCAATGGAGGTGCTATTACTATGTTCACCACTACGAGGCTTGTTTATAGTACATCAAACTTTGCTTTAAACAAATCATTTTTTGAATCATTGTTTCCTAAAAATGCTAATGGCGAGTACCTCCGTCTTGGTGATGCCTATCGCATTGCCAAAAACAAAACCGGTGGATTAGGCGATATCAACAAACGAAACTTTTCACTTCTTGGTGACCCTGCACTTCGCATAGCATTCCCTGCATTTTCGGTTATAACAGACAGCATAAACAGTATTCCTGTTAGTCAATTTAACGACACTATTCATCCATTACAAAAAGTAACTATCAAAGGACATATTGAAAACAACAACCAACTACTATCAGATTTTAATGGCGAAATCATTGTTACTGTTTTTGACAAACCCTCTTATCTCTTAACACTTGCCAACGATGGAGGCTCACCTTATCCTTTTACAATGCAAAATGATATTTTGTTCAGAGGCAAAGCCAGTGTCATAAACGGATATTTTCAGTGCGAATTTATCGTTCCCAAAGATATCAAATATACAGATGGTTTTGGCAAAATAAGCTACTATGCTTCAAACAATGTTTCAAACGCAGATGCAACCGGTAGTTTAAACACCATAATGTTTGGCGGAGAAGTTGCTCCCTCAACTGACAGTCGAGGTCCACAAATAGAGCTTTTTATGAACAACGAAAACTTTTCTGATGGTGGCATTACCAACGAATCTCCTACCCTTATTGTGAAACTTTACGACGAAAGCGGAATAAATACTGTAAGTAGCAGTATTGGACATGATATAACTGCTGTTTTAGACAGAAACCCAAACAATAAATTCATTCTGAACGACAATTACCTGAGCGACAAAGACACCTATCAGCGGGGCACTGCCACCTATTCTTTTTCAAATCTACCTGCTGGCGAGCACACCATTACTGTAAAAGCATGGGATATTGTTAACAATTCTTCTGAAAAAAGCCTCCGCTTTGTAGTTAAAAACTCAGAAGACATTACGTTGCAACGAGTACTCAATTATCCCAATCCTTTCACAAATAAAACCAGTTTTTATTTTGAACATAATAACCCCTTCACCAACCTCGATGTTTCAATACAAATCTTTTCAATTACAGGAAAGGTTGTAAAAACTATTCAAACCACTATTGTTACTGATGGCTATAGAAGCACTGCAATAGAATGGGACGGACGCGATGATTTTGGCGACAAGCTTGCACGAGGTGTTTACTTTTACAAAATTCGAATATCCGACGGCAAAAAAACAGCCGAAAAATTTGAAAAACTTGTAATTATTGGATAAGCAATTATCTGCAAAAAAAATTGCCATTTATCTTTCATTAATAAAAATTAGCTGTATTTTTGTAGTAAATTTTAAAATATGAAATGGCTTTTTCTTACAATTATACTCATCGTAACTAACACTGTATGTAAAGCTCAAGGTAGTCAACCTGTTGTTTTAATTTCTGGTAAAGTTGTTAACGAGCGAAACATGGAACCCGTAGAAGCCCGTATTGTATGGGAATTACTTCCCGAAGGCAAAGAGGTAGGAATTGCCCGATCGGATCCCAGTAACGGAAATTACAAAATTGTACTTCCTCACGGTAAAAAATATGGATACATGGCATTGGCCGAAGGATATTACTCTATTACCAAATTTCTGGATTTAACCAATCTTGAACAATATACCGAAATTGACGAACAGAATCTTTACCTTGCACCTGTCATGGAATCACAAGTTGCACGATTGAACAATGTTTTTTTTAAAGATGATACAGACGAACTTTTGCCCGAATCAATCTGCGAATTAGATCGTTTTGTATCGTTTCTAAAAATCAATAAAAAAATCACGGTTGAAATAGGTGCCCATACCGATAACGTTGGAAGTTCTCAGAAAAACATGGAACTTTCGCAACGTAGAGCTCAAAAAGTTGTTGATTACTGTATAAGCAAAGGCATAAAAAAAGAACGGCTTATAGCCAAAGGTTATGGCGACACTCAACCCATTGCATTTAATCGCGATGAAGAAGGAAGAGCCATGAACCGACGAATTGAGTTTAAAGTTTTATCTATCAAATAAAGTTATTTCCTGCTTTTGCAACCAGATCCCCAAAACTAAAAGATTCCAAAGACGACCATACAAATAGGTATCTCCTTGATGGTATCGTTTCTTAAGTTCTTTAACTTTTTGCATATTCACTAGTAAGCTTAATGAATTATTACTAATAAGGTATTGTTCTACCAGTGAACTTAATTCATTATTGAGCCAATAACTGATTGGTAAAGCAAATCCCCATTTAGGCCGGTTGAAAAATGAAGGTGGAAGATAATCGTATAAAATCTGCTTGAGTAAATATTTATCGGTATTACCCTGGTGCTTCAAACTTGGACATACATTATAAGCAAATTCAACAATTCTGTAATCAAGCAATGGAGAACGAACTTCTAAACCATACCTCATCGAAGCACGGTCGGTTTTTACCATCAAATCATCTTTCAAATAGTAATGAAAATCAAAAAAAGATTGTAGTTCTACATCAGTTAACGGCCTATTTACAGGCATTTGTAGTAAAAACTCTGGCTTATAAAAATATTCCTTATTCAGAAGTTCTTTGCTTTCTTTTATCGTATAAAAATATTGTTCTTGCGATAAAATATGAGCAGGTAAAAAATCAACATCCTGCCATTTAAACAGATTAGAAACTCTTTTATAACGGCTATTTCCAAGACTTAATAAGGTTGCAATAGGTTTTCGCAATCGACGAACGATTGGATTATTCAAACGTTTTGCCCAGCGGTACGCCCCATAGCCCCAGAATAATTCATCGCCACCATCTCCGCTCAACACCATCGAAACTTTTTCTTTCGCAAGTTTTGAAATGAGCATGGTTGGAATTGCTGATGCATCAGCATAAGGTTCATCATAATGACAAACCATGTCTTCAATCAGCGACAGAGCATCTTTAAAAGTAACCGTGTATTCTGTGTGCTTTGTTTTAAGATAATTAGCTATAGAACGTGCATAGGAAGCCTCATTATAAGTAGCTTCATTAAATCCAATAGAATAAGTGTTGATGTTTGCAACCTGCTGCTGTGCAATAGCTGCAATAAGAGAAGAATCTGTTCCACCGCTTAAAAAGATACCATAAGGAACATCGCTGATTAACCGTTTTTTAACAGCATCAACGATAAGTTCATGTAACCTTTCTTTTGCCTCCTTTTCATCACAAAAATAAGATTCTTTGATCGTCTCTGCTAAACTCCAATAACGCTTGATATCTAACTTTCCGTTGCTAAATAAAGCATACGATGAAGCAGGAAATTTATGAATTGTTGAATAGATAGTTAAGGGCTCAGGAATAAAGCCCAGATGCAAATAGTAGTTCAGAGCTATTGTATTCAGTTTTACTCGCTGTTTAATGTATGAAAAACAAAGCAATGACTTAATTTCCGAGGCAAAAGCAAAAAATTTATTATCTAAATAATAATACAATGGCTTTTTCCCTACTCTGTCTCTGCTTAAAATTATCGTATTATCTTGATGGTTATAAATTGCCAATGCATGCATGCTGTTCATTTCAGTAAAAACATCAGTTCCCCTCAATTCGAAAGCTTTCAAAATTACTTCCGTATCAGATCTTGTGGTTGTTGCTATACGATATTTTCCTACAAGCTCTTTGTAATTGTAGGTCTCTCCGTTGTATATAATCCATAGCTTTCCATTTTCAGTCGACATGGGCTGATGTGCCGATGGCGTTAAATCGAGAATACTCAAACGAACATGAGCTAATCCGACACTACCCTTGTAAAAGATTCCTACATGATCGGGACCTCTATGCCGAATACATTGTGCTGCCTGCTCCAGCTCTTTTTGACTAACAGATACCGTATCACTATAAAATCCAACTATTCCACACATACTTACAATATTCGTAAACCCATAAAGGTAATATCATCTGTTTGTTCGTATTGAACACCGCCATACTGTTGCCAATCATTCAGCATGCTCAACAATCTATTTTTTTGCTCTTCCAACGGAAGCTTATGTATTTCCAGCAAAAACTTTGTTAACCTTGTTTTATTGAGCTTCTTTCCTTTAGAACCGCCAAACTGATCTTTTATTCCATCAGAAAAAAGATAAATTGTATCCTGAGCATGAGATTGATATGATTGACTTTCAAACTTCTGATAATGATGATTATAACCAACTGTCATTCGTTGACCTTTTAGCTCAGTTATTTCACCATCTGCAGAAATAATAAGGACATCATTATTTGCTCCGGCAAATTGTACTTCTTTGGTTTGAGCGTTAAGAGAAATCAAGGCAATATCCATTGCACCTTTCTGAAAAGTAGTAGAATCCTTTTGTTGAAATGTATTCAATAGGCGTTCTCTGAGCAGCTCAAGAAGCTGAGCTGTATCTGTTATATTCATTTTATCCATTAACTCATTTAATAAGCTGATGCCCAACATACTTAGCAAAGCTCCCGAAACCCCATGCCCTGTACAATCGGCTACAGCAAAATAATCTAACTGCTGACGAGAATAAAACCAATAAAAATCGCCACTTACAATATCTTTGGGCTTATATATCCAGAATGCATCAAACGTTTGTTGATAATGTAGTGACTTTAATTCGGGCAAAACTATTTGTTGAATATAAGAAGCATAAACAATGCTATCGGTTATTTTTTTATTCAGCAATTCTAACTCTTGCTTTTGTGCAGATACTGTATCGCGTTGTATAATAATTTCTTCTTTCTGTAAACGAATTTCTTCATTAGCTTTTGTCAATGAAATATTTTTTTCTTCTATTAACGCTTTCTGTTCTGCTAATAAGCGATTTGCTTTTCTTAATTTAATTTGCCAACGAACAAGCAACAAAGTTGAAAGGATTATGATGAAAAGCATCGCTGAAATAAAATAAATAATTTGTCGTTGTCTTTTTTGCTGTATAAGATTTTTTTCCAGTGTTAATTGTTTCAATTTGTTTTCCTTATCTAACTTATCAATCTGTAGTTGTTTCTTTTCAGTTTCATACTTAGTTTGCATTTCGGCTATAATAGTCCCCATTTTCTCAGCAGAGTATTTATCCATCAAGGAATTTAATGAATCGTTATACATAAAAGCCTTATCGTATTGATGAAGACGCTTATAAATCAGAAATAAAGTATTGTATGCATCGTGTAAATGTATATCACTTTGTTGTTTGATAGCTAAAACTTTCAATTTTTCAGCATAAACAAGAGCGTCTTTTAGATACTTTTCGCGCAAAGGCTTTGAAGACAAGGAATCTGAAATATAAACAAAACTCTGTGCTATGCCCGAATAATAATACAAATCTCCCTCACATACATTGATTTGTTCTGCGAGCTTTTTTGCTTTGTTGTAATATTCAACAGCTTTAGAATAATTATTTAACGTTACAAAGAGTGAACCTATATTGTTGTAACACGCATACAACCCCTGATAAGCTTGTAAAGATTCATACAAAGCAATTGATTTGAAATAATAGCTGATTGCCTGATCATTGTCTTTTATTTTTGCATAGGCAATGCCTAAGTTGTTGTATATATTTGCTAGCCCAATTTTATCATTTAGTTGTTCTTTTAATGGTATAGCTTTCTTATAATAGGCTATAGCTTGTGTATATAACCGTTGGTCCTTATACACATTAGCCAGATTAACATAACATGCAGATAAACCTTTTATTTCATTAGTATTATCTAACAATTTCATTTGTTTAAGATAAAACTCCATTGCTTTATCATAATTGCTTTTCATGTGATGAATGATACCAATATTTGCGTAAACATTACTTAATAGAATTGTGTCCTGGGCAGCCATGGCAAAATTCATCGAATACTTATAATACTTCAATGCCATGTCTGGTTCTGACTTATAAAAATAACCTATTCCAATAAAGCGAAATAAATCTGCCTGACCTTTCAGGTCATTAAGTTGTGAGAAAATACGTAAGGAGTGAAAATAATTTTCTAGTGCTTGATCGTATTCTGACCTTATTGTATATATGACACCAATATTTTTAAGTGCTTTTGCCTTAATTACATAAGCGTCTCTTTTTTCTTTCTTATCTTTCAAGGAATAAAACAATTCATCGCCCAGGTTAACGCAGAGTGAATAATATTTTAAGGCACTATCCTGCGAAGTTTCCTCATACGTATCGGCAATTTTGTATAATTGTTGAAGTGTTGTCAGGTTTTTCGAGCGAATATCAATTACTTTCAATAGCGAATCAACCTGAGCAATTCCAATAATTGTGATGGATACCCACATAATAAACACCACACCTTTTTTCATGCCCTAAACAATTATATTTAAATATTTTAATTTGTACGAATAAAAGTAAGAAAAGTTCTCTTTAAAAAAATGGCTATACAACAACAAAAAAGGCTGCCCTTTTGAGACAGCCCCTTTTGATAAGGTTTGTGATAAAAAACTATTCTTCCTCTTTTTGTTGAGCTTCGTATTCCTTGAGAAGTTTTTCCTGAATTTCTGCAGGAACCTGAGCATATTCAGCAAATTTCATAAAGTACATTGCTCGTCCACTAGTAATGGAGTTAAGAGTTGTAGAATATTTGTTCATTTCAGCGAGAGGAACTTTTGCTTTAATAACTTCAAATCCCTTTTCACTCGACATTCCCATTACTATTGCACGGCGCGTTTGCAGATCGCTCATTACATCACCCATTTTTTCGCTGGGAACCCAAACTTCTACATCATAAATAGGTTCGAGAATACGAGGACCCGCATTTTTGAAAGCTTCTTTAAAAGCATTTCTACCAGCAAGGCGGAAAGAAATTTCATTGGAATCTACAGGGTGCATTTTACCATCATATACTGCTACACGAATATCGCGAGCATAAGAACCCGTTAGAGGTCCTTCTTCCATTTTTTCCATAATACCCTTCAATATTGCTGGCATAAAACGAGCATCAATAGAACCACCAACAATGCAGTTGTAATATACAAGTTTACCGCCCCAAGGTAAATCATATTCTTCTTTACCTCTAATGGTTAAGTTAATTTCTTTACCGGGGAACTTGAATTTTACCGGATCTGGTTTGCCTTCTTCGTAAGGTTCAATAACAAGATGTACTTCACCAAACTGACCAGCACCTCCGGTTTGTTTTTTATGACGATAATCTGCTTGTGCTGCCTTGGTAATGGTTTCACGATAAGGAATTTTGGGAGCAATATATTCTGTAGGTATCTTGAAGATATTATCCAGATGCCATTTTAAGATGTTTAAGTGGTATTCACCTTGTCCCGACACGATGATTTGTTTCAATTCTTTGGAATATTCAACTAATATAGTTGGATCTTCGTTGTGCATACGATTGAGTACTTCGCCCAGCTTTTCTTCATCGCTTTCGTTCAAAGCTTTAATAGCAGTACGATAACGTGGTTCGGGGAAAGCAATAGGTTCAAAAATCCAATCAACACCAGGTGCTGTCAAAGTATGATTAAACTTAGTATTTTTCAATTTTACAGTTGCCCCTAAATCACCGGCAACAATTTTTTCAATCTTATTTCTGGTTTTTCCGTTTACATATAATAATTGAGTCAAACGTTCTTTAGTTTGGGTATTATTATTGATAAGGTCTATGCTTTCTGTTAATTCGCCGGAAATAACTTTGAAAAAGTTAATTTCACCAATATGTTGTTCTGTAGAAGTCTTGAACACGAAAAGAGCAGCAGGTCTGCTTGCGTCTATCTTAATTTCTTGACCATCTTTAGTTTTAAATGGAGGTACTTCAGTTGGATTGGGCATGCTGTTTGAAACAAATTCTAACAAACGATCAACACCAATATTCTTTTTAGCAGAAGTACATAAAATTGGGAATAAAGACTGATTGATAATACCTAATTTCAAGCCACGAGCTATTTCGTCTTCTTCGAGAGTACCATTTTCGAAGAACTTCTCCATTAAACTTTCATCATTTTCAGCTGCTGCTTCTATCAGAGCATTTCTCAACTCTTCTGCATGAGCTATTAAATTGGATGGTATATCTTTTACGGTAGCTTTTCCACTCTCATCAGCATATTCCAACAATTTCATTTTAATAACGTCAACAATAGCATTAAAACCACTTCCAGTTGATACAGGGAATTGAACAGGTACCGCCTTGACACCAAAGAACGATTTAATGGCTTCCATTACTTGTTCGTAATTTGCCTTTTCATGATCTAACTGATTTAGAACAATGGCAAAAGGTTTATTGAATTTTTCAACATAACGCATTTGTATTTGAGTACCTACTTCAATACCTGTTTGTGCATTAATTAGAAAAAGTACAGAATCAGCTACTTTTAAGGACGAATAAATAGCATTATTGAAATCATCAAAACCAGGATTATCAAGCAGGTTAATTTTTGTTGAGTTTTGAAACTCTGTCTGCATAAGTGAAGAAAAAATAGAGCAACCATTTTGCTGTTCTATTTCATAGTAATCGGATACTGTGTTCTTGGAGGCAACTTCGCCCTTACGGCTAATAGCTCCGGTAATAAACAGTATAGACTCTGCCAATGATGTTTTTCCACTGGATGAATTTCCTAATAAAGCTAAATTTCTAATTTGTTCTGTTTTATACACTTTCATTTTTTATATTATTTAATTGTTTTTCTAATCATTAGCATTTCCTTAAAAATGGGCACAAACTTAGTCAGTTTTTTTGAATTTTGCAAAAGAATATGCATAATCGTCTTAAAAAACAAAAAACCCAACTTTTCGTTGGGCTTTGTGATCCAGCTGGGATTCGAACCCAGGACCCCCGCCTTAAAAGGGCGATGCTCTACCTGCTGAGCTACTGAATCATCCTCATTTTTTGAGACTGCAAAAGTATAATCATTATTTGAATTTTCAAAATGAAAATAAATTTTTTTTGCACTTTATGATATTTTTTTATTCATCATTCTGATTTTCAATTTATATCGAAATTATACATAATCAGAATTATTGACTATTTTTGCCACTAAAAAAATGAACAAAGTTGTCATAGTTACTGGCGGTTCATCCGGAATTGGTAAGGCATTAGCTAAAGAATCGCTTCGTAGAAATCACAAAGTTGTAATTACAGGACGAGATAAGGATAAACTCTTGCAAGCCTTTCAGGAACTTGAAACCATAAAAGAAGGTTTTGCTCATTATGTTGTTTCAGATGTCTCAAAAGAAGATGATTGTCGCCTAATCATCCAGGAAACTTTAAACAAATTTGGTCGAATAGACATTTTAATCAACAATGCTGGAATTTCTATGAGGGCACTCTTTAACGACCTTCATCTTGATGTAATACGAAGTTTAATGAACACTAATTTCTGGGGTACCGTATATTGCACCAAATTTGCATTGCCTCATATTATCGAACAAAAAGGAAGCATTGTGGCTATTTCATCTATTGCAGGATTTACTCCATTGCCCGCTCGTACGGGTTATGCTGCTTCTAAGGCTGCTATTCATGGCTTTTTAAACACGTTAAGGCTTGAAGTAAAAAAATCAGGCGTTCATGTTATGATTGCTGCACCCGGATTTACGGCATCCAACATACGACTTACAGCACTCACTGCTAACGGCACACCACAAGGAGAAACACCACGTGAAGAAGAAAAAATGATGACACCAGAAGAAGTTGCAAAAAGAATATTCAATGGAATAGAAAAAAGAAAAAGACAGGTCATCATGACTATTCAAGGAAAATTAACTATTCAATTATATAAATTTTTTCCTAATTTTGTAGATAAACTTATTTACAATCATATGAAAAAAGAACCTCAATCTCCATTAACATAATCCTTTGTTTTTAAGATAGTTAAATTATGCTCCGACAAATCAACATACAAACAATTAAAACCATAATTCTACTTTTAACATTGATTTTCTTTATCCAAATAGTCGAGGCTCAAAAAAAAGGTTATTTAAAAATTTCCGGAAAAGTTAAAAGCGGAAAAGATAATATTGCAAATGCTACGGTTAACTTATATGAAAGTGGCGCCAAAATAAATACAGCAACCTCTAGTACTACAGGAGACTTTAGTTTCAATCTCGATTTTGACAAACTTTATACAATTGAAGTTTCTGCCCCAAACTTTGTTCCTAAAAAAGTTTTGGTTGACACAAAAATTCCCGAAAAAGACCTTATATATAAATATACATTCACAATAGACTTATTTGTTAATGTCACCGGAGTTGACTATTCTGCACTTTCTAAACCAGTTACAAAAATTGTTTACAACGAAGAAGCCGATGCCTTCGATTACGACATTCCCTATACAGAATCTATGAGAAAAGAAATAGACAAAATTGTCTCGCAAATAGAAAACAATAAAAAGCAAGCATATAACCAAATCATTGCTAAAGCTGACGAACATTTTAAAAACCAACAGTACGAAGAAGCCATTCAACTATATGAAAAAGCCATAGACCTTGATCCCTATAACGATTATCCAGATAAACAAATCATGCAATGCGAAAAATTAATAGCACAAGCCAGAAACAACGAAAACAATTATAAAAAATTTATCATTCAAGGAGACGACTTATTCAGCAAACAAGACTACAATAATGCAAAAACAGCCTATCAGAATGCTTCAAACATAAAACCTACTGAAACTTATCCAAAACAAAAAATTGTAGAAATTGACAAGCTCTTAGCCGAAAAAGCCGCCAAAGAAAAAGCAGAAGCCGAAGCCAGAGCAAAAGAAGAACAATACAAGGCTGCCATC
>FWWL01002815.1_pt1 | contig 21308 bp, 16 predicted proteins | sample 2228331 | NCBI WGS metagenome assembly FWWL01 (sample SAMEA103939775, study PRJEB20133) | metagenome | reverse complement strand
TGTCTCTCTTTACCTTCAAGGAACTAGACCCAACGGGGGCGCAATATGATTGCGCCCCCGCATCTTGCAGCGCAATAAAATTAGGTCCGGTTCCCCGTTCCGTCAAAATTGTGGGAAAAGCGCAACAACCTTTCGCCCCAATGAACATTTCTGCCCCAACCGCTTTGACAGCGCTTCCTGCCCTGTTGCACACACGGTGCATCGCAGGAACTGGGGGTTCCAGCATTCACGACAAGGCGCAGGACACGTCCGGGGGGATGGGTCCTGTCTTATCCGGTCGTTGAACTCTCCAGATCCAGCCATCGCGACTGGAGAAAATATGAAAAAGTTCCACACACAATCGATCAAGGGTCTCGCGGTCTCCGCTTCTGTCGTTGCTCTCGCCATTTCCGGACCTGTCTTCGCGCAGGACGCGGGCGCCGAAGTCCCCGAATGCGTTGCCGATGAAGCCGGCAACCTTCCCGAAGGCTGCGACATCTCGGCCGACGGCACGCCCGCCGCTCCCGGTGCCGGCCAGATCGTCGTGACCGGTTCGCGCCTCAAGCGCGACACTTTCTCCAGCATCTCTCCGCTGCAGGTCCTCACGACCGAAGAGCAGAACGATGCCGGCCTGTTCGATCCCGCGCAGATTCTCCAGCGCTCCGAAGCTGCCGCTGGCCAGCAGATCGACGCGACCTTCCAAGGCTTCGTGCTCGACAACGGCCCGGGCTCGCAGACGATCAACCTTCGCGGCCTCGGTGCCGACCGTACCCTGCTGCTGATCAACGGCCGCCGCATGGCGCCGGCCGGTGTGGAAGGCGCACCGACCAATCCGTCGATCAACCTGCTGCCCGGCACGCTCATCGAGCGCTTCGACCTGCTGCTCGACGGTGCCTCGTCGGTCTACGGTTCGGACGCGGTCGCCGGCGTGGTCAACGTGATCATGAAGAAGGACTTCGACGGCCTCGAGCTGTCGGCGAACGGCAACATCAACCCGATGGGCGGCGGCGACGACTACACGCTCGGCGCATCGTGGGGCGTCAACGGCGACCGCGGCTTCTTCGGCGTCGGCGTGGAATATTCGCTGCGCGATGAAATCCGCCTGAAGGATCGCGATTTCTTCGGTGGCTGCGACCGCAACTACGAAATCGACCAGGCCGGCAATATCCGCACCATCGGTCTCGTCGACAACGCCACTGTCCGCAACCGCACGCCTGGCGTCACCGTCCAGGAAAGCGCCTGTAAGCAGGGCGGGATCAGCGGCCGCGTGTTCCTTTCGAACACCCGCGTCGGTTCGGTCTATTTCCCCGGCAACGGCAACATCGCCAACCTGCCGAACGACCCGCGCACCGGCCGTCCGTTCAACTTCGGCGATTCGCAGGACTTCTTCGGCCGCGACATCGACATCAACGGCGATGGCCGGCGCGATATCGATTTCCAGAACGTCAACACCAACGGTTCGAACCAGGACCAGATCTTCGTTCCGGAGCAGAAGCTGCTCAACGTGATGGCGTATGGCGAATATACCATCCCCAGCGAAATCAACCTGACGCCCTATTTCGAACTCGGTTACAGCCGCGCCGAAGTCTACGGCGAAGAGACGTTCAACGCGCAGCTCTTCCCGTTCGTGCCGGACCTCAACCCGTTCAACCCCTGTAACTTCCGCACCAACCCCAACGGCGTCGACTGTCGCGCGGTGGACAACGCCTTCCAGGCGCGTGCCGGACGTCCCTTCACGCCGCTGTCGACCGGTTTCGCCCTGCCGGTGCAGCCGATCGTCTCGATCCGCGGCGACCGCAACGACATCGACGTGACGCAGGAACAGATCCGCGCTGTCATCGGTATGCGCGGCGATGCGCCGATCTTCGGCCCGAGCTGGAGCTTCGACACCTCGCTGGTCTACTCGCGCGCCAAGGGCGTTTCGAGCCGCAGCGGTATCCGTGAAGACCGCCTGGCTCTCGCTCTCGGTCTCGACCCGACGGCCGACTACAATGGCGATGGCATCGTCGACAACGACCGTGATGGCATTGCCGACGATTACAACAGCGCGCTCAACGTGTTCGGCGCATTCGGCGACCCACAGTGGATCGGCGTCTGTAACGGGGCCGGTCTGCGCAACCCGGGCCTGGCCGCACCGGACCTGAATGCGGCCGGATGCGTCCCCGTCAACCTGTTCGCACCGAGCGTGCTGACCGGCGCTGTCGGTGACTTCGCCACCCAGGCGGAACGCGACTACGTCTTCGGCAAGCGCGTGTTCAACACCACCTACAAGCAGATCGTCTGGAACGGCTTCGTCACCGGCGACCTTTTCGACCTGCCCGGCGGCACGGTCGGCGTGGTGCTCGGCGCCGAATACCGCCGCGACGAAATCAAGTCGGAACCCGACATCGTCGCATCGAACGGCCTGTTCTGGGGCTTCTTCTCCGACCTTGGCGCCATCGGCTCCAAGGACATCAAGGAAGTCTTCGGCGAAATCGACCTGCCCATCCTGGCCGGCGTTCCGTTCTTCGAGGAACTGGATGTCAAGCTTGCGGGCCGCATCACCGACGAAGAGTTCTACGGCACCAACTACACCTATTCCGGTGCCATCGGCTGGCGTCCGGTCGCTCCGCTGCTGCTGCGGGCGACCTACGGCACTTCGTTCCGTGCGCCGAACCTGCGCGAGAACTTCCTCGCCGGGCAGAGCGGCTTCAACACGCTGTTCGATCCCTGCGCCGTGCCTAACGACGCCTTTGTCGGTGGTGCCTACAGCGCCGTCGATGATGATCGCGAATCGACCGTCCTGGAAAACTGCCGCCGCGAAGGCCGCGACCCGACCCGTGTCGGCGTCGAAGCCGCGGGTCTCAACGTGCTCCAGACCTCCAGCGTGGAAATCACCTCGGGCGGCAGCCTCGACATCGAACCGGAAACCTCGACCGCTCTGACGGCCGGCTTCTCGTTCGAGGAGACCTTCGGCGGGCTCGATGTGAACCTCGGCATGAGCTACTTCAACATCCGCCTGAAGGACTCGATCGTCGAACCGAGCGCCCAGTTCATCGTCAATGATTGCTACACTCGCGACGACGGACAGCGCAGCCCGTTCTGCAGCCGCATTACGGCCAGCAACCTGGCGACCTCGCGCTTCCTGATCTCGAAGGTCAATTCGGGCTTCATCAACCTCAACCGTGAAAAGGTCGAAGGCATCGACTTCAACGCCTTCCTCGGCACCGATGTCGCAGCCTTTGGCGAGAACATCGAACTGGGCCTGCGTCTGCGCGCCAACCACCTGATGGAACGCTCGACGTTGTTCATCGACGATCTCGGCGAGGAAACCTTCGACGACGATGCCGGCGAATTCGGCCTGCCGAAGTGGACCGGAAGTCTCCAGTTCACTGCGGGGATCGACAAGTTCCGTCTCGCCTACACCATCGACTACACCGGTGCTGTGGAGCAGGATCTTGCCGGTGACGACGTGTTTGCCGATGTCTTCGGCCGAGGTCCGGACGGTCTGCCGGCACGTGACGAATTCGGTGTGCAGTCGTTCTCGGATACTTGCCTCGGCAACGGTTCGGGTACCAATCCCGGTGGCGGCGCCTTCGTCCCGAACGGCCGCGTGGCTGGCGATGGCATCTTCTGCCGCGACGTCGGTTTCGCCGACGAATACTTCCTGCATACGGTTTCGCTGCGCTACCGCGCCGATACCTTCACCGTGCTGGTCGGCGTCAGCAACCTGTTCGACACCGCTCCGCCGCTGGTCGACAGCAGCGAAGTGACGGCGATCAACAACACCGCCATCGGCAACGGCTACAACTACGACGGCCGTGAATTCTTCATGAGCGTCACCAAATCGTTCTGAGCGGGTTCACCTTGATCCGATGATAAGGGGCGGTCCCGCGCAAGAGCGCCGGGACCGCCCTTTTCTTTTTTCTGACCTGAAATTTTTTGAAAAGAGTCGCCCCATGAAAATGTTCAAGACTGCCAGCCTGGCCCTCGCATCGGCGGCCATGGCCTTCGGTTCGGTGATGACGCCGATCACCGCGAATGCTGCGCCGGAAAACCAGCCGACCGTGCCGATCGAGGTGTGGTCGCTGCGCGACGTCATGACCGCCGTGCAGGTGTCGCCCGACGGCAAACATGTCCTGGTCCTCAAGACCGAGACCCGCGACGGGGAGAACATCCTCGAGATTTACAACACCAGCGACATGTCAAAGCCGCTGCGACGGCTGAACGCGGATCCGATGGAACTGACGAGCGCCCGCTGGGTCAGCAACAGCTACATCTTCGGCTCTGCCTGGCAGGTGAAACGCGGCAGCGTGAAGAAGCAGGAAGAGGACGTGCGCAACTACGCCACCTATTCCTACAATCTCGACACCAACAAGTTCAGCCAGGTCGAAGGCAATTTCAGCATCGTCAACACCCTGCCCGACGAACCGGACACCGTGCTGGTGCAGACCGGGCGCGGCGACAGCGACCTGACCGGCGTCGATCCGTTCGATGTCTTCCGCCCGCGGTCGTATTATCGCTACAACCTCGAAACGGGTGCCCGCTCGCTCGTGCTCAAGGGCACGACGAAGTATCCCAACGCCGTGTTCGACGACAAGGGCAACCCGCGCTTCACCCAGGGGCAGGATCCCGACAACACCGTGCGGACCTATTACCGCAAGCCCGGCGACGGCTCGTGGACGCAGTTCGGCGAAGTGATCGACCAGGACGATCCGACGCAGCTCTATCGCTTCCTCGGCGGGTTCCAGGGCCTGCAGGGTTTCGACCCCGACAACCCCAACATCGGCTACATCATCGAAGCCCGCAACGGCGACGACAAGGCGGCGCTGTGGGAATTCAACTTCGCCACCGGTGAATACACCCGCAAGCTGTTCCAGGCCGAAAATGCCGACGTGATGGGCATCGTGCAGAGCTCCATCCCCGGCGACGAGCGGCTGGTCGCCGCAGTGTACCCCGGCGCAAAGATGGAACGCCACTGGTTCGACCAGGAAGAAAAGGCGCTTTACGAACAGCTCGAAAAGCTGATTCCCAACGCCTGGCAGGTGTCGATCACCAGCCGTTCGCTCGACGGCAACACGATGATCGTCACCAACCGCGGTCCGCGCGATCCTGGTTCCTACTGGTTCGTCAAGGACGGCAAGATCGCCAAGCTCGGCAGCCGCAATCCGCTTCTGAAGCCGGAGCAGCTCTCGGACGTCGAATTCATCCGCTATCCGGCGCGCGACGGGATGATGATCCCCGGCTACGTGACCAAGCCCAAGGGCAAGGGGCCGTTCCCGCTGGTCGTCCTGCCGCACGGCGGGCCGGCCGTGCCCGAAGTCATTTCCTATGACGAGTGGGGGCAGCTCCTCGCCAATGCGGGTTACATGGTCCTGCAGCCTGGCTACCGCCAGACCGTGGGTTGGGGCAAGAAGCACTTCGATGCCGCTTACGGCCAGCACGGCCTCGCCATGCAGGACGACAAGGACGACGGCGCGCTCTACCTCGTCAAGCAGGGGCTGGTCGATCCCGACCGGATCGCCATGTTCGGCTGGTCGTACGGCGGCTATGCCGCGCTGGTCGCGGCGCAGCGCGACCCCAACATCTACCAGTGTGCCATTGCCGGTGCCGCGGTCTCGCGCGCCGATGTGTGGTACCGCGATGTGGTGAATGCCTATACGCCCAAGGCGCTGGACGACTGGTTCAAGACCCGCGGCGTCACCAGCGGCATCCATCCCTACAACGATGTGGCGAAGACCAACATCCCGCTGCTGATGGTCCACGGGGACGTCGATTCCCGTGTGCTCTACTACCACATGAAGGACTTCAAGGCCGCAGCCGACGCTGCCGGCAAGACCAATATCCAGTACCTGACGCTGAAGGGGGCCGACCACTTCTACACCACGCTGATGTATGAACACCAGCAGGCCTTCTACACCAAGATGCTCGATTATCTGGCGAACGACTGCGGCCCCGGCGGTCTCTGACGCACGCTTACGCCAAAACAGAAAGGGCGGGGACCACAGGTTCCCGCCCTTTCCCTTATCCGGTGCCGCGCAGGCGTGGCCGCGATCGGCAAGACTTGCGCGTTCACTCGATGCGGCGTCCCTTGACCCCGGTCTGACCGTTCACCCGAATGAAGAAACTGCCCATGGCGGCGCGCTTGAGCACTACCGGCTGGCCGGGCTGGGGCGGGCGCCATCCCATCTTGGTGTCGGAAATCCGCCAGGTGGAGCCTTCCTCGGTCTTGAATATCCAGGCCTCGCGCCCTTCCGCGCGCACGCTGGCGATGGTGGTGGTCAGCTCCTCCATCTCGTCTTCGCCGTCGCCGAACAGCTTGATCTTGGGCAGGCTGAAGCCGAACAGGCTTCGCTTGGTCTGCTCGACTTCCTCCTTGTCGACCACGCGCAAGGTGCCGTCGTCGGTCGCCGCAAGCACTTCGCCGACCTCGCGGTCGTAACAGGCCAGCCGTGCCGACGCATCGGCGATCGCCCGGCAGTCGCGCAACTGCGCGATCGCATCAGGGCCGCTGGGCCCGGCGGCATCCTGTGCCGACAACGCCCCGGTCGACAGGGACCCGCCCGACAGTGCAACCCCCAGCGCGGCAGAGCCTGCAATAACTCGCGTTCGAAAAGACATACTTCCTCCGTCTCCAGGGCCGGTTTCGTGCCACATCGCGCCCGGTGCGCCAACTGTCACTTCAAAGTCACACATGATCGCGCAACAATCTGCACCGCCGTTTCTCGATTGATAGCCCCCTTGTCGCTGGCTTAGAGGCGCAACATTCGGACATTCGCGTCCGAAGGACCACTCGTGCAAGGCGTGCCCAAGGTGGGTGCGCGCGATCAAGGGGATTGGAATGTCCAACCGTTTTAACAAGGCAGCATTGCTGACCGGGACCGTCATGGCCGGTGCAATGATTGCCACTCCGGCCTTTGCGCAGGACGAGACTGCAACCGAAGACGCCGAGCTGATCGTCGTTACCGGTTCGCGTATCGCCCAGCGTAACGTGGAAACCGCCGCGCCGATCGCGGTCGTGCAGGACGAAGAGTTCAAGCTCTCCGGCACCGTGAACGTCGAAAACGTCGTCAACACGCTGCCGCAGGTCGTTCCGGGCTTCACCTCGAACTCGAACAACCCCGGCACCGGTACCGCCACGCTGAACCTGCGCGGCCTCGGTTCGACCCGCACCATGGTGCTCGTCAACGGCCGCCGCTGGATGTTCTACGATACCGCACAGATCGTCGACCTCAACACCATCCCCTCGTTCCTGCTCGACAGCGTCGACGTGGTGACCGGCGGTGCTTCGGCTGTGTACGGTTCGGACGCCCTTGCCGGCGTCGTCAACTTCCGCCTGAAGAATGTCGAAGGCATCGAAATGGGCGGCCAGTACGCCCTGACCCAGGAAGGCGACGGTGCGCGCTACAACATGTATGGCGCGATCGGCACCTCGTTCGACGACGGCCGCGGCAGCGCCACGGTCTATGCCGAATACTACAACCGTCGTGCGGTCTTCCAGGGCGACCGCGACTTCTCGTTCTACGCTCTCGGCGGTGAATCGCCGGGCAACGGCGGCCTGACTCAGCGCCAGTTCGGTTCGTCGACCCTGCCGCAGGGTGTGATCCGTTACTTCGGCAACGGCGTCCGCACCGGCACCGAATTCGCTGCCAACCGCGCTGTCGTCTTCGACTCGCCGGCGAACTTCCGCCCGCGTAACGGCGACACCTACAACTACGCGCCGGTAAACTACCTGCAGATCCCGCAGGAACGTTACCTCCTCGGCGGTTATGCTGACTACGAGTTCGCTGACGGCCACGAAGCCTACACCGAAGTCTCGTTCGTCAACAACCGCGTCGCGACCGAACTCGCCGCCACCCCGGTGACCGGCACGTTCAACGTCAACCTCGCCACGATCCGTCCGTTCCTCTCGGCTGCCGACTACGCGCAGCTCGTGCAGCTCGACGCGACCGAAACCGGCACCGGCGCTTCGGCTCCTGCAAACGGCCAGCTTGCGCTGTTCCTGCAGCGTCGTACGACCGAAACCGGCTCGCGCAACAGCCTCGACGAGCGTAACGCATTCCGCGTCCTCGGCGGTGTCCGCGGTGCGATCACCGACTGGCTGAACTACGATGCCTACTATTCGTATGCACGTACCCGCAACGCCAACATCCAGCGCGGCAACATCTCGCGTTCGGCGTTCCAGCGCGGCCTTGACGGCACGGATCCGGCGATCAACATCTTCGGCCCGAACACGCTGACCCCGGCAATGGTCGACCAGATCTCGATCCTTGCTCAGAACAGCGACATCTCGACGCTCGAAGTCGCCAACGCTGCCCTCTCGGGCTTCCTCGGCAACCTCGGCCTCGGCGGTGGCGACATCGGCTTCGCAGTCGGCGTCGAATACCGTGAAGTCGCCTCGCAGTTCGTTCCCGACACGGCTCTGGCATCGGGCGACGTCATCGGCTTCAACGCCGGCGACCCGACCGAAGGCAGCTACAACGTCCGCGAATTCTTCGGCGAACTCAACGTTCCGCTGATCGAAACCGACGGCGGCCTCCGTCTCGAACTGACGGGTGCAGCCCGGTACTCCGACTACTCGCTCGAGAACGTCGGCGGCGTGTGGACCTATGCTGCTGGTGCCGAATTCTCGCCGGTCGAGGACGTCACCTTCCGCGGTCAGTACCAGCGTGCCGTTCGCGCTCCGAACGTGGGCGAACTGTTCGGCGGTCAGTCGATCGGTTTCCCGGGCGCGACCGACCCCTGCTCGACGGCTGCTGCCGCCGCTGCGGGTACGCTGCGTAACCTCTGTCTCGCCAACGGTGTCTCGGCCGCTCAGGTCGGTACCGCTGCGATCCAGCTGAACCCGCAGATTCCGGCGCTGTTCGGCGGTAACCCGAACCTGCAGGAAGAAACGTCGGACAGCTGGACTGCCGGCATCGTTCTGCAGCCGCGGTTCATCCCGGGTCTGTCGATCACGGCCGACTACTTCGACATCACGATCGACGACGCGATCACCACGATCTCGCTCAACCGGTCGTTCGATCTGTGCTTCAACCAGGTCCAGGACCCGAATTCGGTGCTTTGCGCCCCGTTCTTCGGCAATGGTCCGATCCGCAACGCGGGTGGCCAGATCGTCGAAGCCTTCGCTCCGGCTCTGGGTGGTCAGAACGTCGCTACGTTCAAGACTTCGGGCGTCGACCTTCAGGTCAACTACTCGACGACCATTCCGTTCTCGCTGCTGACCGATACGGGTGAGCAGAGCGTCAACCTGAACTTCCTGGGCACCTGGACGGAAAGCAACACCACGGAAGAATTCCCTGGTGCTGACATCCTGGAATGCGCAGGGTTCTTCGGGGCGACCTGTGGTGAACCGGCTCCGTCGTTCAAGTGGACCAGCCGTCTGTCGTTCGTCGACGGCCCGCTGACCACCTCGATCCGCTGGCGTCACCTGAGCGGCGTCGACGATGACGATCCGGACACCGACTACGCTGCCCTGAACGGTTCGGAGCGTATCCCGGCCTATGACCTGATCGACCTGACCTTCTCGTTCGAAGTCACCGAGCAGTTCACCTTCGCGCTGGGTGTGAACAACCTGTTCAACACCCTGCCGCTGGCCGCGGAATTCGCAAACGGCGGTGTCGTCGTTTCGAACCCGAACGATGGTACGCGCCTGGGCGACAACCAGGAGCAGGCCAACACCTACCCTATGACGTGCTGGGCCGTGACTTCTTCGCTTCGGTGAACTTCAAGTTCTAAGTAGCGCGTCACGCGACACGAAAAACGGGCGGTGGAGCTTCGGCTCCGCCGCCCTTTTTCTTTATTCTCATGGGTTTGATGCTCGTGACGAACGAGCGCGGGGATCGCGCCGTCAATTTGAAAGCGCGAAATGGGTGTTTATAGGCGCGCGCGCGTCAGCTTCGTGAAGTCGGCGAACGGCAGCTCGTCGGGTCCGGCAGACAGGGCACTGCCGCCATCGAGCACCAAGCCGGCGCTCTGCCAGATTGCAGAATCGCTCAAAAGATTACGGGCCGTTGCGCAGGCCCGCTGCAGTGCCTCTATGCGCTGCATCTCGGAGCGGGCGCTGCGTTCGATCCGCTCTATGGCCGCAGCGATCTCCCCCTCCGACATCGCGCCCGGCATCATCAGCGCCTGCCGTACGGCTTCGCTCAGCTCCCATGCCACCGATCCTTCGCCGAAGCGCTGCCTGCTTTCCCCGACCACCTGCATCACAGCCATGGGCGTGGTGGTGAACCCGTTGCCGCGTGCGGCGAGCACGCCACGCGCGAGCGAGAACAGGGCCTTGCGGTCGAAAATCCAGCCGATCTCCATCCGCCGGTCGAGATTGTGGGCGAGGATCGGCCCGTTGTGCCGATGTGTCACCAGCGCGACGCCGCCTCCGGGCCGTAGAACGCGGGCGATCTCGCCGGCAACGACCGCTGGTTCCCCGTACTCGAAGCCGAACTGGCTGACGACCGCATCGAAGGCGGCATCCGCGAAGGGAACCCTTTCCATGGCGATTGCCGGATGCAAGGTAATTCCTTGAGGGGCGGCAGGGAGCGTCGGAGCAGAGTCGATGCCGGTAAGCTCGAGGTCGGATCGCACTTCGCCAAGCCAGCGTAGCACGCGCCCGTCTCCGGTTGCGAGGTCGAGCACGCGCGCGCCGCTAGGCAGCGAGCGGGCCACGGCATGCCAGGCATCGCGGAGGGCCCCCTCGACGCCGCGCGCCCCGTCCGGCAGGCAACCACGGCCGTCCTGCCGGTCGCCGCGCGACCAGAAGTCCCCCCAGGCCTCCTCGTCAGCTGCTTTGGTCAACGGCTAGAACCTATCGCGCCTTGCGACGTCGAAGGCAACCGTCATGCGCGTGCCATGCGAGAACGGCGTGGTTCCGTGGTACAGCGTGCTGGGGAAGAGGGCGAGCCGACCCACGGCGGGCTCGATCGTGGCGACAGGGGCAAGGTCGAGCCGCAGGTCGGGCGCCGGGCGCCCCAGTTCCAGTGACCCGTCACCGGGTGCGCGGCCTGGCGGGAGGCGAAGGTAGCAGGCGGAACTGACGATGCCCTGCGGATGGATATGCGCGGTATGATGGTCGCCGCCCGCGATCAATCTTACCGACCATGATCCGGCGAGGCGCCACGGCTCGTCACGGTTCCGCAGCAGCGGATGGCGATCGTCCCTGGGGGGAAGCGCGCGGCGATACTCCTCGATCGCGCTCTCTATCGACCGGCGCAACTGGCCGAGCTCCGGCTCGGTACGGTCGAACAGGATGCCGCGGGTCTGGGTGCCGCCCCGGAGCGATTGCCCGAGCGGCATGGGCGACCCGTCGTGCAACGCGTCGAGCCGGTCGATTACCGGCTGCAGCAGCTCGGACGCAGCCGGAAGCGGGAGGAAACCGATCAGGCCGGGCTGCTCGTGCAGCCAAGCCGCGCGGTCGTCGCCGGCGAGACGCCAGCCGATGCCGCGCAGCGCCCATGCCGCAATGTCCCACGGTCGCTCCACCAGCGCCTGGTCTAGCAGGGCCAGGGCGCGCTCGGGATCGTGCTGGCGAAGGCGGTGGCGCGCCTCCTGCGTCCAGCGATCCGCGCCCGTGAGCGCAAGGGATGCAAAGGCCGCCTCGGCACGGGCATCGTCTCCGGCGCAGCCTGCATCTACCGCCTCGAGCAGGGCGAATTCGGGAACTGCCGGGAACCGCCGCCGCGCATCGGCCGCGACGTCGGCGGCCTCGGCGAAGCGATCCAGCCCTTCGAGCAGGGCGATATGATCGAGCGGGATCTGCGGCAATTGCGGCAGGCTCTGCGCCGCGGCGCGGTAGTGCGACGCCCAGTCCGTCTCCCCGGCTGCGTGGCGCAACTGGGCGAGGAAGCGCAAGCCCTCCACCCAGTGCGGCGCCTGTTCGACCAGTTGCTCCGCAATGTCGCGCGCTGCCGGCGTTTCGCCCGCGACGTCGAGGGCCTGCGCCCGTGCGAGCCACAGGTCCGCTTCCCCCGGCTGGGCGGCCAGTGCCATGTCGATCCGCGCGAGGGCATCGGGCTCGCCGCGTTCGAGCGCGACCCGCGCGCGGCCGTGGAGCGCCATAGCGTATTGCGGATTGCCGGCGACGGCGGCGTCGAACCAGCGCGCCGCCTCTTCCAGTTCGCCCGCATCGCGGTGACAACTGCCGCGCACCGCGCAATATTTGGGCAAGCCCCGTCCCGCCGCTTCGACCCCCCGCAAGGCAACCAGCGCGGAATGCGGGCGCGCCAGTTTCTGCAGCACGATGGCGTGGTTGAGCGCATAGTCGATATTCGCCGGAGCATGCCTGCGCGCCGCCGCGAAATAGCCTTCCGCCGCGTCGAGATCGCCGACCTTGCTGGCCAGCTCTCCCGCCGCACCGGCCAGCATCGACTCGGATGGGTAGGCGCGCACCGCGTCGGCAAGCAGGGCACGGGCGCCGTCGATATCGCCCGCCTGCGCCAGTGCGCGCGCGCGGCCCAGCCAGTCGCCGACCGCGTCGAGGCTCACCGGTCGCGCAGCCAGCCGGTAATGGCGTAGCGTCCCAGGGGTGCAAAAGGGGCGACCATGCCGACCGAATGCGGCTGCGGCACCTTCAGCAGGTTGAGCGAATTGAACCGGGGCCGGAACCCTTGGGTGATATTGCCGTCGTCGTCGAAGAATTGCAGGTAGCCGCCCCAGTCGGGCTTCCAGTCGTCGATGGTGAAGTTCATCACATAGGCGACCTTCCACCCTTCGGCGACGTGGCTGTCGATGTGCAGGCCGAGGAATTGCGATTTGGCGAACAGCGTCGCCTGGCCGTCGGCTTTCGCCAGATCGCCGAAGCCGGTGATGTCGCGCGCGAGTTGCAGGAATTCGGGCGCGTTGATGTATTCGAGGATGAGCTCGTGCGGACCGCCGGGGGCCCATCCTTCGTTGATGGCCTGAACGATGGAATACTGCGCGTAGCGAAAGGCGTACTCGCCCCGTGCCGCCGCTGCGTCGGTCGCCGCGCCCAATGCCTGCGCCCGGCGCTGCCCTTCCGCGGTCTGCATGTCGCGCGCGAGCACCTGCTGCGCGCCTTGGAATTCGGAGCCGTCGGCCTGCATCGCCAGCCCCCATGGCGTGGCGGTCTGCAGGATCATGCGGATTTCCTCTGCCGTTTCGCGGGTCAGGAAGTCCTTCACCTGCACCCTTGTGTCGCGGGCGAAGCGCCGGGCGAGCTCTTCCCGGTCGAGATGCGGGTTTATTTCGAACAGTTTCTTGGTCATGATCGGGCTTGCGCTTTATGCCCATGAGCCGGTGCTTGGCAACCGCGCGCAGGGGCGGGCGGCGGCTGGGCCGAGGCCGCCGAATGCCGGTTGACGCAAACGTAAGGTCACCCTAGGCCAGTGGCAAATCGAAACGTTTGAGGAGAGAGACTCGATGACCGCCGCCTATATCGTCGATGCCGTGCGCACGGCCGGGGGCCGCAGAGGTGGCCGCCTGGCCGGGATCCATCCGACCGACCTGCTGGCGAAATCGCTCGATGCGATCGTCGAGCGGACCGGGATCGATCCGGCGGCGATCGACGACGTCATCGCGGGCTGCGTCAGCCAGGCCGGCGAACAGGCCCTGCAGGTCGGCCGCATGGCCGTACTCGCCTCCAAGCGCCTGCCTCAATCGACGCCCGCCGTTACCATCGACCGCCAGTGCGGCTCGTCGCAGCAGGCGATCCAGTTCGCCGCGCAGGCCGTGATGAGCGGGACGCAGGACGTCGTCATCGCCAGCGGTGTCGAGAGCATGAGCCGCGTGCCGATGGGCTCGAACGTCACGCTGCACATGAAGGAAGGCCTGCTCAGCAAGGCGGCCGGGCTCGAGGAAAAATTCCCCGGCATCAATTTCAGCCAGTTCATGGGCGCGGAGATGATCGCTCGGAAATACGACTTCTCCAAGGAGGAGCTCGACCGGTTCGGCTTCTCGAGCCACGAAAAGGCGATCGCGGCGACCAATGCGGGCGCTTTCCAGAACGAGATCGTCCCGGTCGAGATCGAGACGCCCGAGGGCACCCAGATGCACACGGTCGACGAGGGCATCCGGTTCGATGCCAGCCTTGAGGGTATCGCCGGCGTCAAGCTGCTCAGCCCCGACGGGCGCTTGACCGCGGCGACTTCGAGCCAGATTTGCGACGGATCGTCCGCGGCGCTTATCGTCAGCGAACGGATGCTCAAGGAGCACAATCTCACCCCGCTTGCACGGATCGTGAACCTGACCGTGACGGCCGGCGACCCGGTGATCATGCTGGAAGAGCCGCTCTTCGCCACGGACAAGGCGCTCGAGCGTGCGGGCATGAAAATCGAGGATATCGACCTCTACGAGGTCAACGAGGCATTTGCCTCGGTGCCGATGGCCTGGCTCAAGCATACCGGTGCCGATCCGGAGCGTCTCAATGTCCACGGCGGCGCCATCGCGCTCGGCCACCCGCTCGGCGCGTCGGGCACCAAGCTGATGGCGACGCTGGTTCACGCGCTCCACCGGCACGACAAGAAATACGGCCTGCAGACGATGTGCGAAGGCGGCGGTGTCGCCAACGTGACTATCATCGAACGGGTTTGAGCAAGAGACCAGTAACCTACAGTCGTTCAGGCTGAACTTGGCGAAGCCCGGCCGCAACCCTTGCGACTGCCCTTCGACAAGCTCAGGGCGAACGGATCATCCTTCAGGAGAGCATCAAAATGGAAGTTTCAGCCAATACCCCCGCCGTCGTCACCGGGGGCGCTTCGGGCCTCGGCGCCGCCACCGCCCGCGCGCTCGCGGCCAAGGGCGCCAAGGTCGCGATCTTCGACATGAACGAGGAAAAGGGCAACGCCATGGCCGCAGAGCTGGGCGGGGTGTTCTGCAAGGTCAACGTCATGAGCGACGAGGACGTCGATGCCGGCTTTGCCAAGGCGCGAGAGGCCCACGGCCAGGAACGCATCCTCGTCAACTGCGCCGGGATCGGCAACGCCATCAAGACCGCCAGCCGCAGCAAGGAAGACGGCAGCATCAAGCACTTCCCGATCTCGGCCTTCGATTTCGTGATCCAGGTCAACCTGATCGGCACGTTCCGCTGCATCGCCAAGTCGGCCGCCGGCATGCTGACGCTCGACCCGCTCGACGAGAACGGCGAGCGCGGCGCGATCGTCAACACGGCCTCTGTCGCCGGTGAAGACGGCCAGATCGGCCAGGCCGCCTACTCGGCCTCGAAAGCGGGCGTCATCGGGATGACCCTGCCGATCGCGCGCGACCTGATGAACGAAGGCATCCGCGTGAACACCATCCTGCCGGGCATTTTCGACACCCCGCTGCTCGCCGCCGCGCCGCAGAACGTGCGCGATGCGCTGGCCGCATCGGTGCCGTTCCCCAAGCGCCTCGGCGTGCCCACCGAATACGCCAAGCTTGCGATGTGCATGATCGAGACAGGCTACTTCAACGGCGAGGACGTTCGCCTCGACGGCGCCATCAGGATGGCGCCGCGCTGACCAAAGCCGCGACGCCACCGCGACAAAAGGAACCCCCGCTTCGGCGGGGGTTTTGCATTTAATAAAGTGTGTAATAATTGGTGCTATATCTGCGCCATTAGCTTTGGGACGCACTGATGAACGACGGTCAAATCATAGAAACGAAGTATCGTTCAGGCAAATTTGGCAGCGTGGTCATCAAATCGGTGGATGAAACGCTTGCTGCAAAGATGCCGCAATTGCGGCTTCCTTCTATGGGCGACGAAGCGCGATCCGCATTTCGCAACGTTATCGCCTACGAGGTGCCCCCCGCCAACGGCTCGCTGGCGGACTTTCTCGCTCTAGCGGAGGCGCGTGGCTACAGTGCGCATCCATGCGACTGGATCCCGGAATTCAACTGGCTTTACGCTGGCCGTCACCCGAGAATGTATCAGCCCTGGACCGATTTTCTTTCCGAACACGGATACACCAAGTTCCACGGCGGCAATACGCTCACCGCCGATAACTGGAAACGTTTCAGCCCCGGACAACGGCATGGTCCCCTGAAGGCGAGGATCGTGGAAGGCCGGGAGGATGATTTCGCGACGGTCAAGTCGATTGCCGGGGCCCACGCCGCCTCGGTCCGTGCCGAGATTGTCGGCGCTGTCTATGCCTGGGGCAGCTTCAATGGCTGTTACCCATGGCAGGTCCCGCTGCTAGAATATTTTGCTCACGACCCGTCGGACAAGGTGCGCGCGATCGCTTTGGACAAGCTGGACAAGATGGGGAAGTTCACAACGCCGGAAGCCCACGCCAGGGTCATTGCGGATGAACTGGTTGTCACTGCAGAAACGGTCACTTACCGGAATCCGCCAGAGCACCCGAGCGGCTTCCTTTTTATCCCCTTCATGTGCGCGACCTTCGACAGTCTTGCACAAGCACTCGGCCTGACCACGCGGCAATTGGCCGAGCGAGCGGACCTTGAGGCGTTTCGGATGGGGAACTTCTCGATCCTGGTTGCCCTATCCGCCGATCTTGAAGCGCGTTCGATTTTGGCTACGCGAGCTCTCGACATGGGAAGAGGCGGAGAATCAATGTCGCTGAGTTGGTTCGACGGTGTCGAGCCCGGCCTCTGGCGGCGCGGGCTGGAGGCGATGAAAGCTTCGCCCTACTCCAACAGCGTTCAGGAATACCTCGGCGACAAGACCGGCACGATGTCTCTTGCCGAACTGCTTGAATGGGATGCGTGGGAACACATGCGCCAATCGGTCACGAGGCAAATCAAGGAGCGCAAGCTGCCGGTGAACATCATGTATGATCCGCTGCGCTACCTTGCGAAGATCGTCGACAAACAGGCTGCTCAGGCGATTCTCGACGAGGCGATCGGTCTTGGCATGAAGCCCGACAATCCGCGCCTGACGATGCTGCGGTTCAATCTCGCTCTTTGACAGCGGCCAGGAGATTTCCTTTCCTACTTGGCGCAGCCGTGATTAGGATCGAGAGATGACGATCCGCCGCCCCTTTTTGTCCATGAAATTTCAGGGCATCGGGAGCGGCGGATTTCTTGTGCCAGGACAGTGTGACATGTGTGACATGGCCCCGCGTCCGGCGACGTTCGGAGGAGAGGACGCATGACCGATTACAGCCAGATCCTGGTCGACAAGAGCGAAGGCATCGCCACCGTCACGCTCAACCGGCCGGAGAAGATGAACGCCTTCACCGGCACGATGATGAACGAGATCATCGCCGCGATGGACGATCTCGACGCCGACGACGATGTGCGCGCGGTCATCTTCACCGGCGCCGGCGACCGGGCTTTTTGTGCCGGGGCGGACCTGACGCCCGAAGGCGGAGGCAGGGTGTTTTCCGATCCGACCGAAGTCAGCGATCTTTCCGACGAGCGTGTCCGCGATGGCGGCGGGCGGCTGACGCTGCGCCTGTTCGACAGCACCAAGCCGCTGATCAGCGCCTGCAACGGCGTGGCCGTAGGCGTGGGCATCACCATGCAGTTGCCGATGGATATCCGGCTGGCTTCGGACAACGCCCGCTACGGCTTCGTCTTTGCCCGGCGCGGGATCGTGCCCGAAGCGGCCTCGAGCTGGTTCCTGCCGCGTCTGGTCGGCGTGCAGCAGGCGCTCGAATGGTGTTATTCGGGCCGCGTGTTCGATGCGCAGGAAGCGCTCGCCGGCCGGCTTGTGCGCTCTGTCCACCCGCAGGCCGAACTGATGGATGTTGCCCGCGGCCTCGCGCGCGAGATTGCCGACAACACCTCTGCGGTGTCGGTGGCCATGACGCGGGCGATGATGTGGCGCCTGCCGAGCGAGGATCACCCGATGGGCGCGCACCGGATCGACAGCCGGGCGATCTATCGCCTCTCGCGCGGCAAGGATGCCGCGGAAGGCATCGCCAGCTTCCTCGAAAAGCGCGCGCCCGCCTATCCCGGTCGGCCGAGCCAGGATATGCCCGACTTCTATCCCTGGTGGCAGGAGCCCGAATACAAGTGAGCAGGAAGATAGCGAAGGGCTGGCATATCGGCGTCCTCGGCGGATCGGGCCTTTACGAAGGCATCGCGCTGGAGGAACAGCAGGTCATCGACGTGAAGTCGCCCTTCGGCGAGCCGTCCGGCCCGGTCACGACCGGCCGGATCGGTGATGTGAAGCTGACCTTCATGGCGCGGCACGGGACAGGGCACCGGCTCAGCCCCGACAGCGTCAACTATCGCGCCAATATCGACGTGATGAAGCGCTGCGGCGTCACCGACCTGCTGGCAATAAGCGCGATCGGATCCTTGCGCGAGGAAATGGCGCCGGGAAGTTTCGTTGCGGTGGACCAGTTCATCGACCGGACCATGGGCCGGGCATCCAGCTTTTTCGGCGAAGGTCTGGTGGCCCATGTCGCGCTGGCGGACCCGGTCTGCGCGCGGCTCTCTGCCCTGGCAGCCGATGCGGCCGAAGCGGCGGGGGCGAAGGTCCATCGCGGCGGCACTTACATCGCGATGGAAGGGCCGCAGTTCTCGACCCGCGCCGAAAGCCGGATGTACCGGGCCTGGGGCGGGGACGTGATCGGCATGACCGGCATGCCCGAGGCGAAGCTCGCCCGCGAGGCCGAGCTGCCTTACGCCATGCTCGCCATGGTCACCGATTACGACAGCTGGCGCGACGGGGAGGCGGGGGTCGAGACCGCCGATATCCTCAAGGTGCTGACCGACAACGCGCAGATGGCCCGCGAAACGCTGAAACAGCTCTTGGCAACCTTGCCTTCGGAGCGTGAAGCCAGCCCGCATGACAGCGCGCTCGAATACGCCGTCATCACGGCTCCGGACCGGCGCGATCCGGTGCTCGCGGCCAAGCTCGACGCCATAGCGGGACGGGTATTGGGATAAAGCAAGGCTTGGCTTGCCAGCGGCGATGGTTTCCCTAGAAACTATTCCCATGGCGACCCGCACAAGTTCGAACCCGGCGCTGGCCGACTTCCTGCCCTACCAGCTTTCGATTGCCTCGAATGCGGTGTCGGGACGGATTGCGGAGCTTTACCAGGCCCGCTTCGATCTCAAGATCAGCGAATGGCGAGTGATGGCGGTCCTCGGCGATGCGGATGCCCGCACCCAGCGCGAACTGGCGGCGCTTACGCTGATGGACAAGGTGGCGGTCAACCGCGCCTGCAAGGTGCTGGAGGATCGCGGACTGGTCGGCCGGCGCCCCAACGACCGCGACGGCCGCTCGCATCTTGTCGCGCTGACCGAGGCCGGGCGGGGCATCTATGCCCAGATCATGCCTTTGGCGCGCGACGTCGAGGCGCAGTTGCTGGAACCCTTCTCCGACGGCGAGCGCAAGGTCCTGCGCGATATGCTGGGGCGACTGCGTGCGGCCGCCGGCGGAATCGAAACGGCGGAAGGCTGATCCAGCCCCCCGCCGCTGCGAAGTCCATGGTGCCGATCGGCGCGCCTACATCGAGAAGGCGTCGCTGATCGAACAGGCCGCCGGGCCGAGAATAACGATGAACAGCACCGGCAGGATGAAAAGGATCAGCGGCACGGTCATGATCGCCGGCAGGCGCGCGGCCTTTTCCTCGGCGCGCATCATGCGCTCGTTGCGGAACTCGGCCGACAGCACGCGCAGCGCGCTGGCCAGCGGTGTGCCGTAGCGTTCGGTCTGGACCATGGTCGTGACCACGCCCTTCACCGCCTCGAGGTTGACGCGGTAGGCCAGATTGTCGAACGCCATCTTTCGCTCGGTCAGGAACGAGAGCTCGATTGCGGTGAGGGCAAATTCGTCGCCGAGCTCCGGATAGGCCCGCCCGAGTTCCTTGGCCACGCGATTGAACGCGGCATCGACGGTCAGGCCGGCTTCGGCACAGATGACCAGGAGGTCGAGCGCGTCGGGCAGGCCCTTGCGAATGGCGTCGGTCCGCTTGTTCGACAGGTTCTTGAGATAAAGCTCCGGACCCTTGTAGCCCAGGCCCATCGCGGTCACGAGCGCGGCATAGCGCTTGAAGCTGCCCCATTCGGGGAAGAAATCGAGCGCGTACACGACCACGAAGACGAGCAGGCCGAGTACCAGCGGCAGCACGAGGCGCGCGCCGATAACGAAGACGGCGAGTTCCTTGTTGCGGATACCGGCCCAAGCCAGCTTCTGCTGGATGATCTCGATCTGGCTCTGCTGGAGCACTTTCATGCTCTTCAGCGTGTCCTTGACCTTCTCGGTCTGGTCGGTCTTGCGAACGAGGCTCTGGCGCTTCTTGCCGCCGGCCTTGACGATGCCGGCCTTCAACTCGTCGCGGCGCTCGTTGAGCGCCTTGACGCGCTTGGCCATCGGATCCTTGACCGTCAGGGCGGTGTAGATCGCGAACATTACCGCCATGGCGGCGACACCGGCAAGCAGCGTGCCGACGAGGATGACATCGAAGCCGAGGAGCGTCGGGCCGGTTGGATTGTCGATCATGTCCGTCCCTTTCTCAGATTTCGAAGCTGACCATCTTGGCCATGATGAAGGCCCCGATGCTCATCCAGACGAGGCCGCCGAGGCCCGTGACGATCAGGCGGTCGTCGGTGAAGAATCCGCCGACGTAGCCCGGGTTGATCCACCAGATCATGGTGAAGACGATGAAGGGAAGCGAACCGACGATGTAGGCCGACGCCTTCGATTCGGAGCTCATCGCCTTGATCTTCAGCTTCATCTGGCTACGCTTGCGCAACACCTCGGCGAGGTTCGACAGCGTTTCTGCAAGGTTGCCGCCGGTCTCGCGCTGGATCGCGAGGGTGATGCAGAAGAAGTTGAATTCCGGAATACCCAGCTTGTCGCCGGTCTGCTGCAGCGACTCCTCCATCGTCTTGCCGATCTTGATACGCTCGACGATGGACTTGAATTCCTGGCCGACCGGGCCGGGCACTTCCGTGGCGACCACCCCGAGCGTTTCCGTCACGGGCAGGCCCGATCGCAGGCCGCGGACGAGAAGTTCGATCGCATCCGGGAACTTCGCGTTGAAGTTGTTGGTCCGCTTCTTCATGAAATAGCCGACCACGAGATGCGGCAGGCCGGCGCCGATCACCACGCCGACCACGAGCGAGAGCAAGGCGGCGCCGCTGCGCAGATACATGATCAGCGCAATGGCGAGGCCGGTGCCGAGCGAGGCGTAGAGATACTGGCTGACGGTCCAGCCCTTGCCGGTGCGTTCGAGCCGCATCTCCAGCGCTTCGACGCGCGACCCCGATCCGGCGACCTTGTGCGCCTTGGGCTTGCGCGCAGCGATCGCCTTCTTGAGCTGGGATTCGACCTTGGTGTCGGTGCTTTCGGAATGCCGGTACCGGACGGCGTTGAGACGCCGCTGGCTTTCCTTCGCGACCGACGGTCCCGACAGTGCGGAATAGCCGATCACCAACACGGCCATCAGGCCACCTGCGAACAGCAAGAGCTGCAAAATGCTCATTCGCTATCTGCCTTTCCC
>FWWL01005031.1_pt1 | contig 21312 bp, 10 predicted proteins | sample 2228331 | NCBI WGS metagenome assembly FWWL01 (sample SAMEA103939775, study PRJEB20133) | metagenome | reverse complement strand
TTCCTTGCCGAAGAAGGTGCGCACCAATTCCTGGATGCGCGGAATGCGGGTCGAACCACCGACAAGAATAACCTCGTCAATTTTGTCGGGCGTGAGTTTTGCTGCCTGAAGTGCCTGCTCACACGGCTTGAGTGTACGCTCGAACAGATCGTTGCAGAGCTGTTCGAACTTCGCCCGCGTGATGGTCATTTGCAGGTGTTTTGGACCATCGGCGGTCGCGGTGATAAACGGCAGATTGATTTCTGTCTGGAGCATTTGCGACAGCTCGCACTTTGCTTTTTCGGCTGCTTCGCGTAAGCGCTGGAGCGCCATCGGATCGTTGCGCAGGTCAATGCCTTCCTGGCGCTTGAACTCATCGGCGATGTAGTCAATGAGGCGCTGGTCGAAGTTATCGCCGCCCAAGTGCGTATCGCCACTGGTGGATTTGACCTCGAAGACGCCCTCGCCGATTTCGAGGATGGAAATATCGAAGGTACCACCGCCGAGGTCATAGACGGCAACGGTCATTGTCTTGCCGCGTTTATCAAGCCCGTAGGCGAGCGCTGCTGCCGTTGGCTCGTTGATAATCCGGCGCACGTTGAGTCCGGCGATTTCGCCGGCTTCTTTGGTTGCCTGGCGCTGGGCATCGTTGAAGTACGCCGGCACGGTGATGACCGCATCGGTCACCTTTTGTCCGAGGTATTCTTCGGCGGTCTGCTTCATTTTTTGTAGAATCATGGCTGAGATTTCCGGCGGGGCATAGAGCCGCCCGTCAATCTCAACACGGACAGTGCCGCCATCGGGACCCGGCACCACCTTATACGGCACCATCTTTGCCTCTTCGGTGACTTCGTCCCACCGACGTCCCATGAAGCGCTTGATCGAGTAGATCGTGTTGCGCGGATTGGTAATTGCTTGCCGTTTGGCTGCCTGACCAACCAGCCGTTCACCGGTTTTGGTAAAGGCAACCACTGAGGGTGTTGTTCGGCTGCCTTCGCTGTTGGCGATGACAACCGGTTGTGTGCCCTCCATGACGGCAACGACAGAGTTCGTTGTCCCAAGGTCAATGCCAATGATTTTGCCCATCGGGAGTAGTGTCGAAATTGTTGAACATGACAGTGTCAGCATCTACAGGAATCGTGCCAAGTCATCGGGAACAGTCAGCATGGCAGACTATGCTGGCAATCTTACGGCACAGCGTCCATCATGGCAGAAATTCAACGGCAGGGTGCCGTCGTTGCTCAGATGTGTTGGCACGTTGCTTGCAGTACCGGAGGTCACAGAGTTCCACATTGATTGCCACGGATGGCACAGCCACGCGCTCTGCTCAATTCATCGGGCGCACTACCGCCGACAGTTGAAGCATTTCTGACGAGTTTCGACCGCTACCGCGACTTAGCGCTGGTCGTTGGCATTCTCGGCGTGTTAGGGTTGCTCATCATCCCGCTGCCGCCATTTCTGCTGGATTTACTGCTGGGGCTCAACATCGCGCTCTCGGTGCTGATCCTGATGGTGGTCGTGTACATCACTTCGCCGCTGGACATTAGCACCTTCCCGACCATTCTGCTGGTGGCAACGCTCTTTCGGCTGGGCATGAACATCGCCTCCACTCGGCTCATCTTGAGCGAAGCATCCGCCGGCAAGATTATCCATGCCTTTGGCACCTTCGTCGTCAGCGGGAATTTTGTCGTTGGGATTGTGGTGTTTTTGATTCTGCTGGTGATCAATTTCGTTGTGATCATCAAAGGCTCGACGCGCATTGCTGAAGTAGCAGCACGCTTCACGCTCGATGCCTTGCCGGGCAAGCAGATGAGCATTGACGCTGATCTCAACGCAGGGTTCATTGATGAGAAAGAAGCTCGGCGCCGCCGCGAGCAGCTCCAGCGCGAAGCAGAATTCTACGGTGCGATGGACGGTGCCTCCAAGTTTGTCAAGGGCGATGCCATTGCCGGATTGGTCATCACAGGCATCAACATTTTGGGTGGTTTTGCCATCGGCGTGCTCCAGCGAGGACTCGACATTGGCGCCGCACTGAAAACCTACACGATTTTGACCATCGGCGATGGGCTGGTCTCGCAAGTACCCGCGCTCTTGGTTTCGGTCGCAGCCGGTTTGATCATCTCGCGGACAAGTTCTTCGACCTCGCTCGACAAGGACCTGAGCCGTCAGTTGACGGGCAGGTCGCGACCTCTTCTGGTTGTGGCTGGCGTTGCGATGGGAATGGGATTGTTGCCCGGGTTTCCGTTTCTGCCTTTTGCGCTTCTGGGGCTTTCGATCGGCGCGGTGGGACTGCTGCGTCATCGCCAGGCGCAAGCAGCCGAGCGCGAGCAACTACGCCAGGAATTGAGCCAGACAGAAACCGCGAAAAAGCAACCCGAGCAACCCATCGAAGAACTCATCAAGGTTGACCCCGTCGAAGTCGAAATTGGTCTGAACCTCCTTCCGCTTGCTGACGAGCAGCATGGTGGCGATCTGTTCCGACGCATTGCCAATATTCGCCGTCAGCTTGCGACAGAGCTGGGGATTATCCTTCCACCGGTGCGTGTCCGCGATAATCTGGCGCTCGAACCCGATGAGTACGTCGTCAAACTGCGCGGCAATATCATCGCTCGCAATCGGCTCTACGTGGGAATGCTGCTGGCTATGAACCCGGGCAACGCCGATGGTGAACTCCGTGGTGTGGAGGTTCAAGAACCGGTCTTCGGTCTGCCGGCAACGTGGATTCCGCTACATGAACGCGAGAATGCCGAGCTGGCAGGCTTCACCGTCGTTGAACCGGCAACCGTACTGGCAACGCACCTATCGGAGCTTCTTCGCCGACACGCCGATAAACTGCTCACGCGCCAGGATGTGCGCCAGCTCATCGAAGCCATCAAAAAAGACTATCCGGCATTGGTCGAGGAAATCACACCCGAAACGCTCCCTCTAGGGACGCTGCAAAAAGTCTTGCAAAATCTTCTCCGCGAGCAAATTCCTGTTCGCGATCTACCCACGATCATCGAAGCACTGCTCGAATACGTCAAGGTCACCAAAAACACCGACGTGCTGACCGAGTACGTTCGCCACCACCTCGGCGAAACCATAAAGCGGATGTTTCAAGATTCGCAGGGTGTCATTCATGCCGCCAGCCTTGATCCGGCGGTCGAGAACGTGATTGCCACGACGCTGCAGAATAACGCCTCGGCTCAATCAAGCCCGACGCTGGGACTGTCGCCGGATTTAGTGCGAGCAATTCTGCGGAGTGCTGGCGCTGCCTTCGATCAATTGACGATGCTCGGTTATCAGCCGCTGGTTATCTGCTCGGCACCTGTCCGCCCGTATCTGTACCGCTTGCTGCGCACGCAATACCCCATTGCCAGCGTCATCAGCTACAGCGAGCTGCCACCAGAGACCGACGTTGACATTGTTGCTCGGATTGGTGCGCAGGAACAGCCGGCAGCCGTTGCGGCGTAGCGCGTGCACGCTTTCGGCACTCCTCTACGGTCGCGTGTGCCCTATTTTTGCAGCCACTGAAGATTTGTACCACACCTCCGATCTACGATTCAATGAAACGTACCTATCAGCCCAGCCAGCGCCGGCGCCGTGCCACACATGGTTTTCGCGCACGAATGGCTACTAAAAACGGACGGAAAGTACTGGCAGCGCGTCGCGCAAAAGGGCGGTACAAACTGACCGTCAGCGATGAACGGCACTGGTGAGCAAACGCCGGATTCTACCTCTCCGCGGTCGGGCACAGTTTCGCGCTGTGCTCCGCCGAGCCACGCGCAGCGCTGACCCCAGCCGAACAGTCCTCGTTTATGCAGTGGCTGCATCAGAGCCGGACGCATTACACGTGGCGGTTATCGTGCCGCGGGCGATCTGTCCTGGTGCAGTCGGGCGCAATCGGCTCCGGCGTCTGGTGCGGGAAAGCATCCGCCTGCTCGATCGGGAACACCCAACGATGCTCGCACCGTTTAGTGCCCTTGTGGTGCGGTGGCGTACCCAACCACCAACCGACTGCAAGCGGCTGCGCTTGAAGGATGTGTTACCGCTGCTTCGCTCTGCTCTGGCTGCTGCCGGTGATATGTTGAACCGCTGATCATCGCTCCTCGTGGACGACGACTGCTACATTTTCAGCACCGAGAATCTCCTGCGCCAGATCGAAAACGCACCGTTCGAGCTGGGGTACTACACCGTGCGATTCTACGTTGATGAGCACGGGCGGCTGGCACGCACACCGACTGATCGGCTCGCGACGTTCTACTACTCGCCATCGGGCGGCACGCTGCGGGATGAGCAGCTCAACATTGTCCTCTACAGCGCACGACTGGACCGCTACAAAGGCTATGGGCGACTCAGCGAGAGCGACCAGGCATAAAGCATAGCTCGCCTGCCGACGGTGGAAAAATTTTTCTTGCATCATTGGGGGGCTGTAGTGTAATTTGCAACCGCGTGCGGAAGGCAGCATACCGCATGCTCAACCAGCTTCAATTCCAACCTTTCGCGTGTGCGATATGTCACCAGAGAGCCGAACACGGCTTGGGATGGTGCGTCCTGAGCGCGTTATGGACGTCTGTTTCGACGTCCATGCTTGTTTTGCCGAGGGCGAGCCGAGCGGGAACATAATACCGGTGCTTCATACGGTTGCGCTGTTGACGTTGCAACGGCTTGATCGCTTGCCACCGCATCGCCAGTCGCTATCGGTCATCGCCAGCAACATTGCGGGAGCATTAGCGCGGCTCGGCAGTCTGGACCGGCGGCTGGAGGGCGTGATGGCAAACTGGCGATTTGGGCAGAACAGCAACGGTCAACCCTACGATCCCCATCGTATCCGGACAGCAGTTCAGCTTGTGACCGCTCTGCGCACAATTGACGCACGCGCTTTTACCGAGGGCATTGCGCGATACATTCTCAGCATCGAACTTGCAAAGCGGGGACTTCCGCAGACGTTTGCCATGCTTGCGTACCAGGTCCTACAGCCACCGCCGTGGGCTGCGCTTCTCGAATGCGGCGGAGTGCATAGCGCAGTATTGTGGAACATGACGGCACTTCTCGGGACCTTTTCACCACCGGCAGCACCGGCGGTTCGGTTTGCAGTTGCCGATTGCGATCGGCAACAGGAGGCACTGGTCCGCATGCTCGCAGCAGGAGCATCCGCTCCGATTCCGATGACACTGGTCGAATCGCTTCCTGCCTGCGCGACGTCCCCGCTTCGCTTTGATCGGATCGTTGCCATCGCCGATGATGTCGCCGACCGCTATGTGGAGACATGCTGGCATTTGCTCCAACCCGGTGGCAAAGCTCTCATCGCGCTGCCGCTGGTCAACGTGGAGCGGTGGTGGAAAGCACAACTGGACTCTGCGCTTGCCCAGGATCGGATTGAAGCCCTCATCCAATGGCAGCCCCAGCAGGATCGCTCCACAGGCTGGCTTTTTGTTGTTCTGCGCACCACTGCTCCCGTCCATCAGCGACGGCGAACCGTGCTGGGCGTGCTCTCCGGCGGCGAATTCTCGCTGGAACGTATCGAGGAGCTGTGCGACACCTTGGCACGAGGCAATAGCACAGCCACTTGGCTGGAGTGGACAACCCCGCAGAGCATTTCTGCTCTACCGATTCCCTCGTCCGTTCGGACCACCGAGCTTACATCGCTGCTGGAATACTACGGCGACCGGGGCTTGGATTTTGGACACCTCACCGCCGGTAATAACGGTTCGCTTCGACTCGACGATCGCATTAGCAGCATCGAGGTCCTGCGCACCGCCATTCGCTCGACGCACGGACTCCGAACGCACGAGATGCGGTACTACTACTCGCTCGACCAGTGGTGGCACCGGATTAGTCCGTTGCTCAGTCAATACGGGCGGATGGTCTGGCCGACAGTTGAGCAGTCGCTTATCGAGCATCTCCTCTGCGTACCGAGTATGCCGATGCCGGCTGCTCGCGCTCTTGGGAGACGGTGGTGGCAGTCGGTTGAACCCGACCTGTGGGGAATTGAGCAGGTCGGCGCGCGTGCAATGGTGGAATCAATTCTCGGCAGTATCGAGCGCAAGCTGCGAACCTTTGGGGTCAAACTTTGGAAGCAGCTCGATCAGCGGGAGGAATTTCTGCTCGGCGCATGCGTGCCCGCACTAACCGAGCGTGTTCGCTCCGAGCTGCGCCGACAAGCGCACCAGCGACAACATGAGCTGCAACAGCTCGATGAGCGAATCGCCATGCTCACCGCTGAAGTCGCCGCATATCGCGCTCGGATGAGCCAGCTCCACGCACAAGCAAAAGCACACGACGTTCCGCACGATACTCCCGAACTGATTGATAGCACCATGCCGCTCCAGAACGAGCTGAGCGCCCTTCTCAAGAAAATGGTCACAGCTCAAAGCGAGCTGAAAATGCTTCAGCAAAACCGCCAGCTCCTCCACACACCGAACACCGAAGATTGGTTCTCCCCGGTTGTTGCCCGTGCGACCGCCCAACTATTGCCCGCACTGCAAAACGCTCGCCGCATTCTGGACGAGGCACGGTGTTGGTCGTTGCTCTTAGCTCTGTGGGAGGATCAGCTTCGCGCCGTAGCCGATCAACAGTGGGAGACATTCGTTGCCGATATTGTCGCCGATTTCGAGCGCTGGTGGAACGCAGCGAAGACCGCAGCAGCCACTCGCATCACGACATCCGCCGCCATCGCACACCCTTAGCCACCGCCTGCACTGACTGCTCAGAAAATCGTGTGGTGGATTTGCTGGCGCAGTAGCGGGACGCGTGCAGCAGTAGTGCAGCTGTAGATTTTGCAGAAAAGCCCATGCAGATGTGTAGCAGACACAACGGAGATGGACATCAATCGCGTCAATACCACGCAAGAGGGAACCCAAAAGAACGATAGCCAGTATTGGCGCCCGCTTTATGTTGGTGTATGTTTCTCAACTCTGAGTCGTAGAACCATGTGGATGATTCGGTGTGTCGTAGGTTGTGCGCTGATTGCTTTGGCTGCTGCTACCGCACAGCCACTTCGGGTAACACTGCAGTTGCCCTTTGCCAACAACATGCCTCCTCGGATTGCCGAGTGGATGGAAAATGAACAGCTCATCGGTGTTCTGGTCGTTAACACCGATGGGAAGAATCGCTACGATGATTTGACCGTGTCGGTACTGCTCGAAAAGGACGGACGAGTCGTAGCACGCAGCAAGGATGGGCATCCATCGCAGCCCCGGTGGTCCATTGCGCCGGGCGAAAGCCGACAGCTATCGTGGCGCGAGGTGGTCAGCCTTGCAGCGCTGGACTACGATCGCGGTTTGTCTCAGCAAATGCTTACCACCGGTGAATTGCCCGAAGGAGAGTACCGCTTGTGCATGCGGGTACTGCAACTGGGCAGGATTGGGACACCGGCCGGGACGCCGATGAGCCCCGATGCGTGCGCACCCTTTGCTGTACGCTCCTGCTGCCCAATGCCAATAGCACTGGTAAACCCTGCCGAGGGTGCTACGGTCTCGGCGCCGCCGCTGCTGCAATGGTCGCCCTGCCAACCACCGACAGCGGCACCGCCGTTGCGCTACCGTGTTGTGGTTGTACCAATGTGGCAGGTTGCATCGCCACAGGATGCATTGCGGCAAAATCCGCCGACAATTGATGAGTTCACAATCGGTGTGCCGCAGTATCAGGTTAGTCCAGTCCAGTGGAACGCGCTACTTACCGATGCAACACAACCAATGTATGCCGGCCACGTCTGGCAGGTGACGCCCTACCAGGGAGAACGACCCTGCGGCAAGCCAAGTCCTATCGGGATGTTTCGCGTAAAGCCAGGGAGTCAAGTGCCCAGAGATTCATTCCTTGTGTCGGTCCTGGAGTGGGAAGTGCCCTACGAAGAACTGCTGATGGGGCGGCCGGTCAAACTGACGGGGCAGATTCCCGCCGATGCTACGGATACGCTGCTGTACGTGCTTCGTCTGCGCATGCCGAAGACGCTCAGCCCGCAGCAGATTGCCCAACTGCTCGGACAGCAACCTGCCCCCAGCGATACTCTCCAAGTGCAAGAAAAACGGAATGGGTCATCGTCGATGCGTATAACGCGTTTATTAGGCGCTTCAGGAGAAGTAGAATTAGTAGGATCAGAATCAGTAAGATCTATCTCCGTTGCAGTAGACACTGCAGTTGAAAATAACAGTCCTAGCAAGAATCGGATAATGCTGGTCAAAATCGGTGTAGCTTCCGACGACATGTCACAGCCTAGCGGCACCACAACTCGTGGATTTATAGGTGCTAGTAAGACCGGGACGGTGCCAACATTCTCTAAAGGCTATGCAACCACCCGTATCAGTAAGGGGTCTGTTGGATCGTCTCAAAATACACGGGACTCGTTGGGCGAGGCAGGTGGAGTATCTCCAGGTGTCTATTACATCTACGCTATGCCCAGCGATACAGTTGAGCAGGATACGCTCATTGCCGAGCAGGGCCATGTGCTGTTGAGCGGCACCTTTAGACCACAGCATCTCCTGCTGCCGCTGCGGCGGCTGTTTATAGCGATGTCGGGAGACGCGAATGGGGCATTCGATGATGTAGCATTACGACGCAGACACGTCGAGCGAATAGATGGAGAGGACATGATCATTACTGAAGGAGAGAGTGTTTCAAGGAAACGAATGAACGCAGAAAATGCTGTTTCGGAGGTGTCCCATGGAAGTGCTGTTTCAAGGAAACAACGGGGACTGGGGGAGGCTATTGCCGCAAGCATCACCGCTTCCGTACTCGCACGATTAAGATTGCAGACGCTGGAGCAGCAGGAGAATGTAACTACTTCTTGGGTATCAGCCCCAGGTGACCGCACTGTGGCAGTGACTGGCTCCCTCGATGAGGAGGGCAACGTGGTCTTCTGCTGGTTTGGAAGAAAGAATCCGGACGGTCGCACTGATACCAAAACCAAAGTCCTATCCATTGATCAGCTCAAAATTGATGCTATGGTGCAACTAGTCAGGTAAGCTGAGTAACGGTGGTGATAATGCTGCGGGGTGTCCCGGTGTTGGGGCACCCCGCATAACTTTCGCTGCAGAAAAGCACGCTTGATATGTCGAGGCATAGTAGACCGCCAGACTGGAGCCGAGGGTCTTGTTCTCCACTCGAGTCCGTCACCTTGTCTATAGAATGTCATCCCGAGCACTCCTTGGGTTGTCACCCTGAACTCGTTTCGAGGTTTTTCTCCCCTCGTGGGTCACCCTGAACTCGTTTCAGGGTCTGATTCCAGATGCTGAAACAAGTTCAGCATGACAGCCGAAACGCAATCGGATGATGAACAGTGTTCAGCATGACGCGTAAATGGGCATGGTCAGACGCATTGCCAGCACTCCCACCCAGTCACCCTGAACTCGTTTCAGGGTCTGATTCCAGATGCTGAAACAAGTTCAGCATGACAGCCGAAACGCAATCAGATGATGAACCAAGTTCAGCGTGACTCTACAGCACGGGTAGAGTTGTTGAAACACGTTCTGCATGGCGGTGCATGACGATTGCGTGTTTATTACCCGATGATGACCTACCGCATCACCTGCAAAAGCTGGCGTTGTTGTTTGCCACCGGCACGAACAGTAACGATGTAGGTGCCCACCGGTAAGGCGCTGGTATCTACCCACGCTATAGCACCCGCAACCATCTGCGGCACACTGAGCGTGCGTCCATCAACCGAGTGCACAGAAATCCGTTCGATCGGAATATCGGCGCCGGTACGAATCGCTACACCTTCCTGTGCTGGATTTGGTGCAAGCACAAGAGCCAGGTCGCTACTGCTGCTGGGAACACTCAGCGCTTCGGATGCACATCCCTCAAATCCAGGTGTTTGTGGCTCCAAGTTGCACCAACAAATCAGCTCAACTCGGTTGCCTAACGAATCAAGAGAGCTGGCAACAAACAGCCATACCGCTGAACCTGGGGACGTACCAACAAACGGTGCGATCTCCGGTCGCGCCCGCCCACCAAGCAAAACTGTGTTATTCGTATCGTACTGGTAGAGCGCATTCCACTGACGGAAAGCATCGGTCGAACGCATCCGTGCGAGTGCGACATCGCTGTTGATCCACCCACTACTGAACGACTCTGCTCGGAAGTAGAATGGCATACCTTGAGCATCGCTGGTATCCAGCGGAACTGTAGCAGCCTGGAAAATGCCCTGACCAATGCTTGTGGTATAAACTGCAACAACACTATCGCCAGACGGAAAAGCGTAAAACCATGCCGTTGCCAAACCATTGGTATCAGCATTCTCTGCTCCAACCAAGCATGGTTGCTGCTGGGTTTGGGCTGCCTGCTGCGCAAACTCGAGTGCTTCGTGCACTGGATAACGGTAGGTGCCTTCGCTATACCGGGACTCGCAGGAACTCATCGTTCCATCAACAGCACACCAACACGTCAGAATGTACATTCCTGTGCTGTCGGTCGTGTGAAAGACCCACACTGGAGTGTTTGCCGGGAAGGGAATCGGTCTGCGTAAACGCCCAGCTATCAGAAGCGGCAACTGTGGACGATGCGTTTGCATCCACTCTTGATAGACACTGTTCTGGCTAAAAATCCGCATCGCACTGTCGCTGTCCATGAAATCTGCCGGCAGTGGTTCGGCGTTGACGTACACCGGAAGATCGGCTGTGTCATTCACCGGCACGCGCGTTGCTGAGTACGTGCCCGCAACAGGTTGAAGAACCATTGTACTGACGACTCCACTATCGGTCGAGAATGCATAAAACCAGACCGACGATTTCCCTTCCTGCTCAAGCGGTAGATTGTTTGTTCCCAGTGCGGAGGGCGGTATTGTGACGGCAGCTTCTTGTTGCGCTGCGCTCAACCCTTCTCGCGCAGTAAACAGCACTTGCGCGTTGAGCACAGAAAAACCAAGCGATACAACCACAATAGCCATGCTCAGACATTGTTTCATCTCTCAACCTCACTGCTGGTGTGAAACAACGGCGCAAAAATAACGCTCACCGGCGCTGTTGTGTGCGACGAGCTGCAGCACTTGCCCGCGCGGCTGATGGTTTGCCATAGACACCCCCTGGCGCACGCAAGACAACGCGGTAGTAGTAGGCTTCGCTTATTTCGGTGCTGCCATCGGTGTAGCGCATCGTCTGCGCCGGAAGGAGAGGGCTAATCGGTGCGAACATCACACCATCGCGACTCCGCTCCACAAGCGCAACCGTCCCCTCGGCAACATACCCGACGTAATGCCACGTTATCGTTACACCATCCGACGTCACGATAAGGGTATCAACCTCGGGCACTGGAGGAACACGGCTATCGTAACACTGAGCGGAAATCCGACGCGAGGCACGAGAGCGATTGCCCGCGCTGTCATAGGCAACGACGGCATAGCTGTAGAAATTGCCGGCGCGAACGCTCGAATCGGTAAAGGTTCTGGCGTCAGCAGGCAGCCCGTTCGGCGTCAAGAGTACATCGCGGCTTTCCTCTTGCCGACGGAGAATGTAGAACCCTGCAACGTCACCATCTATCTGCGACTGGGACCAGCGCAGGGTGATGACTCCGTCACCAGGAATTGCTTCTTCGAGCTGAGGGCGTTGGGGTGGCACAACATCGGGCAGAACCACACGCACCGGCACACTCCACGGACTCCGGTTGCCAGCGCTATCCACAGCACGAATGCGATACCAGTAGGTAACTGGTTTGCTTGCCAGCGGCAGTGCCTCGACAAACGTTGTATCGGTGATCAATTCACGCGAGACTACCGTCGGCATCGAATCAGGATGAATCATCGAGCGCCCCACTTCATAGCCATGGACGCGGGGTGATGGGCTCGGTGTCCAGCGAAGACGTGCCTGACCGACCTCGCCACTTCCCTCAATCATCAACGGCAGTGGATTATCCAGTGCCAGCACGGTCACCGAGAGAGTAAGGGCAACAAACACACGCAGCATCATCGCCCCACCTGACCCAGTGGTGGTATCTGACCGCGGCTGACGGTATTGTTGGCTGCACCATCGCTCTCGACCAGAGGAAAGCGTGGCAGTATCCGCGTCCAAATCCCCAGGATGCGGCTTTGAGGCGGCAGCCAGAGTGAATGGCTCATCGGCTGCGAGCTGCGCGGTAACAGCGGCGACGGCAAAACGTACCGCTGCCGTTCGACCACAAATTGGCACGTACCGCTAGGCAATTCGACGTATGCCCCCCAATTTACCTCGAACTTCGTTGTCGCAGGAATTGGCTGTTCACCGGTATTTTCAATTTCGTAGCTGAGCACAAGCGACGAATCGCTCAGAACCGGGAATGATAGTGGCGATATCCACCGAACCCCTGTCGCAATCCGTGTTAGCGTATCAGCGCCGAAGATCACCCCTCTATTTTCGGCGAGCATTGCCTCTTGTGCGTCTGCACTTAGGTTGACCTCACCGGTATTCCAAATCCGCAATCCGTGAAGCTCAGCACTGCTGGCAACCGCGGTCGCGGGAATATGGATACCGACGGTGGTAAATTCCATATAGCCGCGACGCATGCCCATTGGCGGCTCGATGATCTCAAAACGTGGATCGCTCAAGATAACCCCAAGAAACTGACCGGCACGCAATGCAACTGTGCCTGTCGGCAACGTCAGCACGGCATTCCATCGCCACCGCGAGCCATCGTCATAAGCAACAAGCCGAGCATTGATGCTATCGAGCGCCGTCCACGACGAAGGACGTTGAAATGCATCGGGAAGAATCACAGTCCCTCGAGCACTGATGCTCTGAAGCGTTCCTTGGCAGATATGCACAGTGACCGAATCAACCTGAACCGCAAATCCTCCAACCGTGAGCGTATCACGACTGCTCAGAACTGATGCAATGCTTGCACGGAGTTTTTGTCCGTTCCCCTGATCCAAGACAGCAGTAGTCACAAGCCTGAGCGTATCATCTCCAATGCGGAGACGGGCGCGAAGATTCGGGGCGAAAATCCCTCGCCAACGAGTATCTCGCCAGGCTGGATTGTCACATAATCCTGCAGGCGGAACATTCGCCGGATTGACTTCATCCGAAAGATCGAGTATGAGCGTATCGGCATCGGCGCGGAGCATGGGCATGCCGCGCACGTATGCATCCCGCATGCGGGCTTGAACGATGGCGATCAAGTCTGCCTTCCCGCGATCCAGCCGGAGGCGAACAGCCGTCCGTACCGGCGCTCCGCCGCTGGTAAGGCACGGAAGCACTCCTTCACCGCTTGCGAACAGGTAGGGCATCACCTGGGGCGGACGCTGAGCGGTATCAACCGCGATGCGCACATCGAGCGTATCCAGTCGCAATTCGACACAGGGACCAATCAACAACCCGCTACCATCACATTGCCACGGCACCGAAAGCGGTAGCTGCTGCCGCTCGATACCCGTTACCGTACAGGCCAGCCGACTAAATACGACACTATCAGCACTGCGACAACCCCATCCCCATTGACTCCACTGCGCGATCCACGCTCCATCGAGCATGGCAGCAGTACTGCTCAGATTCAACTGCCCCAGCCGTAGCGTCAGCAGTCCATACTGCCGAACGGTATTGAGTGGAACCACGATTGTTCCACTTACCAACCGCGCAATGCCCGCAGCGGTCGGACGGCTCACCCTGATACCATCGAACGAGACCGCAACCGAATCCCCCAACAACGGAATCCACAACGAACCACTACCGCTGATGGTACAGGGCGAGGCTGAACACACGACTGTTCCTTGCAGCACCAGCACAAACCCACCCGGCAACGCGATGCGACGAACAACGCTGCCGGTATCGGACGGTGATGGTGCCCCGCTCAGGCTCAGGAGGCTATCGCGAAGTTGCCTCGTCGCTGTATCGCTTGGCATACCTGTCCCGGCTCGTTCCGGAGCAAAGCGGAAGCGGAAGATTTCGCTCTTCCCGTTGTTGCGCGCTGCAGGTCGGCCGCTGGCATCGAGAGCGGACACCTGCCAGACAAAACCCACTGCTTGCGGAAATGCTGTAAACGGAATATCGGTTGGCACGTACTGATAGAGCGGCGCTTGTAATCCACTGATGTTCAGCACCGGAGCATTTCGATCGAGCGCATCTTGGAGCGCTTGCCCAGGGAATTGCGGCACAACACGGAGGGTGTAGGTCACCGGAACTGGCGAGCCTGTCACCGGTGCCCAGATGAACATTGGTAGAGCACCAGCAGAAAGAGTGCTATCGTTCCGCGGGTGAATCAGCATCGGTGGATCGGGAAGCATCACCACTGTCCGTGGGCAGAACGCACCTGTATTCCCAATCTCCCTGCCCTGAGCATCGAGGATGCGGACGCAGAATTCGTATTCGCCTTCCGGCAGTTGACCGGTGGCCTGCGCTTGCTGGCGAATGGTTTCGTCCTCGATGCGAACAGCACTTTCGTGAATGATCTGTGGACCATTCAGCACCAGTGTACTGTTGGGCGCAAGGGTAAAACGTGGTTGAAGGGGATGGAAATCTTTACTCTGTGCAACGAGCGTTCGTGCTGGCAACCGGCGGATCGCAAACGAAACAACTGCGCCGTCGTAGAGCGTGGGGCTGGTGTTGCGGAGGATTAGCTGCACGATGGTGGGATCTGTTGCCCAGATGGGGAGTGCTCCCGGCGCAGGTGAACGGAGAATCACTTGTACCTGCACAGGTTGCCCAGACAGTATCGCGGTCAGAACTACCAGGAGAATACCAACGCTCTTCCTCATTGCTATCAAGGGCAGATTACGGAAGGTAATGAGACCAGCAGATGCAGCGCGACATATTCGACAACCGTCTATATGGTTCCATGTGCGAAATTATTCTCTCCTACCCCGGAAAAAAGCAGCCGCATCCGGTATGCTCCGTGCCAGATCTCGCAGCCGAAGCTGCAGAATGCCCCGCTGCACAACTGCAGCCCAGTCGCCCATGCCAAGCACAACGTAATAGGCAACTACACCCAATGGGAAAAGCTGTGCATTCCCACCTACACTGCTACCGACAAAGCAAGCGAGTGCAGCAAGCGCAGCAAGCGCAGTATTGCGGGCATGAACGGCACTATATCCAGCAGCAACCAGGATAATTCCCGTCATTACCAGCGGCATCGCAAGGCTGGCAAGACTCATGAGCTGCAATTGCCCGATCGCTGCTCCATACCGCTGTCCCAGCACTAACCCGAGCACGTGACCAGCTCCCCACAGGGCAATGCACCCAGCTCCATAAGCGATCATGAGAACCGACATTGCTTTGCTGGCAACCGTGTGGAGGGCAGCTCGATCGCCAGAGTGCTGAAGGCTGACCGCCGCAGGATAAACAACGCTCCCAGCAGCATCAAACCCCAGCTCGAAGAAACGGAAAATCGTCTTCGCAGCCTGGTATATGCCAACAGTTGCGGTCCCAAAAAACGTTTGGGCAAGCACAATATCGAGCTGCCGTACACTGGTATGGATCAGGCTGATGCTGGTTTGGCTTGTGCCGAAGTTGAGTAACGTGCGTAGCCAGCGGCGGTTGGGGGGGCGGAAGCGGAGCAGCCCTCGGCAGATGAGAACCGCAGCAGCAGAACTGCATGCCATCCCTCCAATTGCAATGGATGCTAAACTCTCGAATTGGTGGAGCCACCCAACCCCAATGCCATGTATTGTCGCAATGCTCATCGAGCCAAGCCAAGCAAGATCAATCCAAAAGATTGGTCGAGTCTGGATGTCGCGCTGGAGAATGCGTAAGCAATATGTGCGCGGGATGGTCACAAAGCAGAAGAGCACTTCCAGCATGACAACGGTTGCAAACCGGGGTTCACCAAATACTCTACGGAGCATCGGCTCAGCAAGGATCAACGCTGCCACGCTTGCAGCAATGACAAAGACGTACACCGCCGCAGCGGTGCCATCAAGCTCCCGCCGCTTGTCCCGCTCGGCGCCGAATTGAATGATTCCCTGCAAAACCAGTCCATCGGCCACCACAAATATCCAGGTTTGGATACTGACCAAGAGGGCATAGAGTCCGTATTCTGCAGGGGCGAGTGCCCTAATCTGGAGCAGCGCAATAGCACCGTAGAGCACAAAGAGCGCCTTATCAGCCGCAACCCAGGAGAGCTTCTGCAAATGATCTTGTATTCGCGGCATCGCGTCTGGAGTTGACAACAGGACTGTCGCAAAGTTAGCCTTGCGACACGCGAGCATCGTTGGCAATCACCCTGCTTGTTTTTTCCTTGCCATACCGATACGCTGCCAATCCCGCCAGAGCAGGTAGATGGCAGGGATCACTACCAAGGTTAGTGCCGTCGAGGTAATCATTCCGCCAACCATTGGGGCAGCAATTCGCTTCATCACATCCGCACCAGTCCCCTGACTCCAGAGAATCGGCACCAGTCCGGCAATGATCGCCACGACCGTCATCATTTTGGGTCGGAGACGTTCGACCGCACCCTCGCGTACTGCTGCCGCGATGTCGGCGCGTCCGCGTATTGCCCCTGCCCGTAAACGCTGCTGGTACGCCTGGTCCAGATAGAGGAGCATAACGACTCCCGTTTCTGCAGCCACCCCTGCCAGCGCAATAAATCCCACCCACACAGCAACGCTGGTATGGTAGTCGGCAACCCAAAGGTACCATATACCACCGATCAGCGCGAAGGGAACCGAAAGCATCACGATAAGAGATTCCGTGACACTTCGAAAGTTTAGGTACAGCAGCAGAAAAATAATCCCGAGCGTCACCGGAACAACAAGCCGCAATGTCTGCGCTACTCGCTCCATAAACTCGTATTGCCCACTCCAGCTCATGCTGTAGCCTGGTGGCAACGCAAGCTGCGATTCTACCCATTGCCGAGCCTCACGCACGTAGCCACCGACGTCGCGATCGGCAATATCCACATACACTGTCGTCACTGGGAAGGCGTTCTCCGTTTTGATAGCCATTGGTCCCTGCCGTACCTGGACCGAGGCAACCTGTCCAAGGGGAATTTGCGGGACAACTGCTTCTGCCGGTTGGGTGCTTGTGTCTTGCATCGTATCGCCGGAGGGCATGGTTATCATTTCCCCAACCGGAATCAGTACTTGCCGGAGTTGTTCGACGTTGTCGCGGAGCTCGCGGGGATACCGCACGTTCACAACATAGCGTTCTCGCCCTTCGACCGTCACTGCAGCATCCATTCCGCCGACCGTTGCCATGATTGCCTGATGAATATCGCCCACCGTCAGGCCATACCGAGCGGCCGCGGCACGGTCAACAAGGATGTCCACGTAATAACCAGACACACCCCGTTCGGCGAATGCACTCCGCGTCCCCGGAACCTGCCGTATCAAGCGTTCAACGCGCTCGCCGAGCACTTGCAAGGTGTCCAGGTCAGGGCCAAAAATCTTAATGCCCACCGCAGTACGGACGCCCGTGGCCAGCATATCAATACGCCCCTTGATGGGCATGGTCCAGGCGTTACTGACCCCTGGCAGTCGGACAGCAGCATCCATCTCGGCAATCAAACGATCGTAGGTCACGCCTGGACGCCACTGGTCTGTCGGCTTGAGAACGATCGTTGTCTCGAACATATCCAGTGGTGCCGGATCGGTTGCAGTTTGCGCGCGCCCTGTTTTCCCCAGCACCGACGCAACCTCTGGGAACGATGCCAAGACGCTGTCCTGATATCGCATGATCTGCCGTGCTTGTGCAATCGAGACTCCCGGCACCGTCGTCGGCATAAACAATACCGAGCCCTCCTGCAGTGGCGGCATGAACTCACTCCCCAACGAACGCCACGGAATGATCGTGACCACCAGAAGCGCCACCGCCACTGCGAGGACTACCCACGGCCACCGGAGCGTGAAGTTGATGATGGGCGCATATAACCGCTGAAGCAAGCGATTGATGGGGTTTTTCGATTCCGGCCGGATACGTCCGGTGATGAAATAGCCCATCAGCACTGGGACCAACGTAATAGAGAGCAGCGCTGCTCCTGCCATTGCGAACGTCTTCGTATATGCCAATGGCTTGAAGAGTCGCCCCTCCTGTTGCTCGAGGGTAAAAATGGGAAGAAAGCTGAACGTGATGATCAGCAGGGAGAAAAACAACGCTGGTCCGACTTGCTTAGTACTTTCCCACACGATATCCCACCGCGATGCATTTGTCTGCTCTCGCTCCAAATGCTTGTGCATGTTCTCAATCATCACGATTGCAGCATCCACCATTGCCCCGATGGCAATCGCAATACCGCCCAAGCTCATGATGTTCGCGTTTACTCCGATCCATCGCATTACGATGAACGAAATCAGGATACCCAATGGTAGCGTCACGATTGCTACGAGCGCCGAACGGGCATGCAGAAGGAAGACAATCGTAACCAACGCAACAATGAGCGACTCTTCGATGAGCTTGTCCCGGAGCGTAGCAATCGCCCGGTGGATGAGGTCGCTGCGATCATAGGCGGTGCGGATTCGTACCCCCGGAGGAAGCCCGTGCTCAATCTGACGGAGGCGCTCTTTGACTGCTTCAATGGTCGAGAGTGCGTCGGATCCAAAACGCATGACCACAATACCAGCAACCGCCTCACCCTTGCCGTTCCAGTCGGCCGCACCGCGACGTGGCGCCGGACCGATTTGAACGGTTGCGACATCTCGAATGCGTATCGGAGTGCCATCCGCAGTGGCCCCAATAGCTATCGCCTCGATATCCTCGACTCCCTGTAAGTAACCTAATCCACGGATCATATACTCACGTCCACCCATCTCGAGCACGCGCGCACCAATATCAGCGTTATGCGTCGCAAGTGCACGCACTACCTGGGTCACCGGAATGTTGAATGCTCGCAACTGCTCTGGGTTGACTTCCACCTGGTATTGCTTGACAAAGCCACCCAAACTTGCAACCTCAGACACGCCTGGGACAGCCGTCAGTTGGTACCGAATATACCAGTCCTGAAGCGTGCGCAACTGTGCCAAGTTGAGACTATCGGACTCGAGAACGTATTCGAAAACCCAGCCCACTCCCGTAGCATCGGGTCCGAGTGTCGGTTCTACTCCCTGCGGCAGTCGTTGTTGGATGCCGTTGAGATACTCCAGCACCCGTGAGCGCGCCCAATACAGATCTGTACCGTCTTCAAAGATCACATACACCAAACTCAGACCGAAGAACGAGTAGCCCCGTACCACACGGGCACCGGGGACCTTGAGCATTTCTGAAGCAATTGGATAGGTAACTTGGTCCTCGACGATTTGTGGGGCTTGCTCGGCAAAATCCGTTTGGATGATAACCTGAACATCCGACAGATCAGGGATCGCATCCAGTGGAATGGTCCTCATTGCCCATATTCCCCAGCCAATCACGCCAGCAGTGCCCAACAGGATCAGAAATCTATTCCGGAGCGACCATGCAAGAACTCGTTCAATCATGGTGATGCTCGTGAAGAGTTTGTGCTGTATCAGGCCGAGGAGAGACCTCATGGGTACCGTGGTGCATCCCTGGCATTGCTCCAGCACCACTTGTCAGCCGGGATTCTGCATCCACTAAGAAATTGCCCGAAGCAACAATAACGTCTCCCTCGGCCAAGCCGCGGAGGATTTGCACTCGGTCACCAGCACGTGCTCCCACCACTACTTCATGGGAAACAAGCATTCCTGGTGCCTGGCGTACAAAAACAATGGCGCGCTCGCCGGTCTCAACGACTGCCTCTGCTGGTACTGTTACGGCACTTGGACGAATCACCTGCTCAACAGAGAGCGTCACATACATCCCCGGCTTCAACCGCAGACCGGGATTGGGCACCGTCACACGAACACGATTGGTTCTGCTCCTCCGATCTACGGTGGGGTAGATGAACGATACCCGCCCCGCGTACTGCTCACCCGGATAGGCTGCCACCTCGATACGCGCGGGCGAACCGATGCGGAGATATTGCATGTCCTGTTCGTACACGTCGCCCTCGACCCACACCGTAGACAGGTCTGCTATACGGTACAGCCGCATCCCGGGCATTACCCGCTGCCCCTCGAGCACGTTTTTTTCCAGCACGATACCACTGACTGGCGAGACAAGGGTAAGCGTCTTGCTCACGTTCCCCGTCTGCTCAATACGTGCAATTTGGTCGGGGGTAATGTCCCAGTATGCCAAGCGCCGCCGCGCAGCCTCCACTGTCGCATGTGCAGCGTGCCACGCCTCGTGTGCGCTGGAGTCCACCTGCGATGCCAGCCGACGGGCGGTACGCAGTTCTTCCTGTGCAGCAACAAGCATCGGGCTATACAGATCCAGCAGAGGCTGCCCCTTGCGCACAGACTCACCGGTAGAGTTGACCATGAGCCGCTCAACATACCCTTCGATTTTTGGCGTTACGTCGGCAATGGCTGGCTCTGGCACCTCAACTCGTCCGACGATCCGAACGGTACGGATAAGCTGTTCCCGCCGCACCACGGCATAAACGATTCCCAGCGTCTGTTCCTGTTTTGCTGTTAGGTGCACGGGCTGACGCACCGTGCGCGAGGTATCCATGGTTCCGTGTGCTCCACCCGTTTGCATTCCTGTATGGCCACCGGGCATGGAGCTGCTGCGCTGATCGTCACTGTTACATGCTGCTGCCAGCAGAACTACTACTGCAATGGAGTACCACTGTTTCATCATCGCACACCTCCGCCAACACGTGCTTCAATCTCTGCAAGTGCTTGCCAGTATGCCGCCACTAATCGTACGCTTTCAGTTTCGTACCGATTGACCATCATTTGGTTTTCGACCACGCTCATGTAGTCAATTTTTCCGACGCGGTAGGCCGCAAGTGCCGTTTCGACTGCGGCCCTGGCTTGGGGCAGAATACTGGTAGCGTAGAGCTGACTCAATTGCAAGCTCCGCTGTGCCTCTGCCCGCAGCTCCACCAGTTCAGCATAGGTCTGATTGGTCAGATTCCGTGCTTCTGCCTCCGCCGCCAATCGCATTGCATCCATTTCCTGGCGCATTGCCAACTGCCGAGACTCGATCCAGAGCGGCAATCGAACACCAATCATCAGGGAGAACATATCGGGATACTGTGCCCGTTGGTTATACGACAATCCGACCATCGGATCGGGGAATACCTCCCGGGATGCTAACCGATAGCCAGCTTCCGCCGCTGCCACTCGTTCGGCTGCTGCGCGGAGTTGCGGTCGGCGTTCTTGTGCCCGTGCCATGAGCGAATCAACCGTCGGCAGCGCTGCCGACGGTTGAGGGAGCTCCAGTGCGGGCACGGGGGCAGTAGCCTGACGATCTAAGAGCGCATTCAAACGTGCTGCCATTGCAATTCGCTCTTGTTCCATGACCGTGATCTCCTCGCCCAACTGTGCCACGCCGACTTGCGCCTGCAGCACATCCTGTTGCAGTCCAGTCCCTGCCGCATACATTGTTTCTGCTACCTGGACGAACGTGCGGAGCAAATCCCGCGAACGGTGCACGATTGCTATTGCTCGATCAAGGTAGGCAA
>FWWL01004299.1_pt1 | contig 21315 bp, 19 predicted proteins | sample 2228331 | NCBI WGS metagenome assembly FWWL01 (sample SAMEA103939775, study PRJEB20133) | metagenome | reverse complement strand
TACGGCCTTTTGACCCGCGCGGTGGCCCGCGACGACCCCGCCGCGGTCAGTTTCTTTTGGGTTGGTGTCGTTGGCGCCGGGGTGGCAACCGTTTTTGGTCTGCCTTTTTGGCAGCCAATAGCCGCTGCGGATTGGGGGTGGTTTGCGGTGCTTTGCCTGATCGCCGCGTTGAGCCATTGGCTGTTGATCCGAGCCTATGCGGTGGCCGAAGCAAGCGCCATCCAGCCCTTTGCCTATTTGCAGCTGCCTTTTGCGGCTGCGATTGGGATCACGGCTTTTGGCGAGACGCTCAGGACCAATGTGGTCCTTGGGGCGGCCCTTGTCGTTGGGGCGGGACTGTTCACTTTGTGGCGGGCACGGCAGCTTTCCAGCGCAAATCCGCCTGAGGGGTAAGCAGAGCTCAGCGGCTGCTTGCAGAGGGCCTAAGCCGGCGCAAGACCTCTAACCCAAGCTGAGCAAGGCGCGCCTCCGCCTCAGCAAGAGGTTCTTCGACGACGGACATGTGATGCGCATTGGCATGAATGATCTGCCCTGGAGCGGCCACAAGCGCCACATGCCTGGGCCAAAAGATCAAATCGCCGGATTGCTCGGCTCCGGGGGGGATGTCTTCCCCGTCCATGGCGCGCTGCAGATCCGAATCGGGCGGGCAAGCGCGCCCAGCCGCGTGATAAGCGGCCTGAACGAGCCCAGAACAATCGATCCCGAACGGCGTGTTGCCGCCCCAGAGATAGGGCGTGCCAAGCAATAGGCGGGCGGCCGACACAACATCGGGCAAGCGCTCGGCAAGCGGCTTGAGATGTGCACGCGGGACAAAACCAGCGGTGGTTTGCGCAAAGGCCTCGGTTCCGCCCGGTTTAACGTCGACCTTTGCCAAGAACGGCAGCGTCAGCACCGCGCGCGCGCGGAGATCTGGGGTCGGGTAAAGATGGCTTGCACGCACCGCCACCCAATGCGTTGCGGTAAAGTCGGGGCCGAGCGCCCTTTTCTCGACCCAGCCGCAATAGCCATCGCATTCGGCAAAGCCAAAGGCCCAGGCGCCTTTGCAGAGAAGGACACAAAACCGGGCCCCAAAGCAAAGCTGGCGGTCGCGCGCGCCCGCGGGTGTGGCCAGCAGGTCTGCCATGGGCCGGCTAATCCGATACCAGCGCCCCGCCACATACCGCCGCGCGGGAAAGCGCCCACGAAGGCTTTCGTGCGCCACGCCGAAGGCCGCGCGGAGAAAGCGCCGGTCAGAGAACGTCATGGCAAATTCAAAAGTCCGGGCAAAGCGCCGACAATGGCCCGCACCCCCTGGCCAACGCCGCCCTTGGGCCGACCAGGCGCATCGCTCGGCTGCCAGGCGTAGATGTCAAGATGCGCGAATCGTTTGGCCTTTTCGACAAAGCGGCGCAAGAAAAGCGCGGCGGTGATGGCGCCTGCCATCCCGCCTGAGGGCGCATTGTCGAGGTCGGCGATTTTTGGTTCGATCAGCGCTTCATAGGGCGGGTGAAGCGGCATCCGCCAGACCGGATCAGCCCAGCTCTGCCCGGCTGCGACCAAATCGGCCGCTAGCGCGTCATCATCGGTGAAAAGCGCTGGCAGATCGGGCCCAAGCGCCACCCGTGCCGCGCCGGTCAGCGTGGCAAGGCAGATCAGAACATCGGGGGCCTCTTCATCTGCATAAGCAAGGGCATCGGCGAGGATCAACCGCCCCTCGGCGTCGGTGTTGTTGACTTCAACCGTAAGGCCCTTGCGCGAGGTCAGGATATCGCCGGGCCTGAGGCTTTCGCCTGAGATCATGTTTTCAACCGCCGGGATCAGAACGCGCAGTCGAACCGGCCAGTCTTCGGCCATGATCACCTGGGCGGCGGCAAGGGCACAGGCCGCGCCGCCCATGTCCTTTTTCATAAGCGCCATTGCCGAGGAGGGCTTGATGTCGAGCCCGCCCGAATCAAAGCAAACACCTTTGCCAACAAGGGTCACCCGAGGGCCCTCTTCCCCCCAGGTCAGATCGATGAGCCGCGGCGTGCGGGTCGAGGCGCGCCCCACCGCATGGATCATTGGAAAATTGGCAAATAAGAGCTCTTCGCCATAGGTGACCGAAAGCTTTGCGCCAAAGGCTTCGGCAAGGCTATGGACGGCGGCCTCGAGCTCCTCTGGGCCGAGGTGGCTTGCTGGCGTGTTGATCAGATCGCGGGCCAAGAATTCCGCCGCGGCACGAATTTCAATCGGCCGCGCGAAAAGTCCATCGGGCACGCGCAACTGCGCGCCTGTCCTGGGGCTGGGCTGCCCGGGCGCGGGCTCGCTAGGCGGCTTTCGAAAGCGGTCAAAGCGATAGCTCGCCAAGAGCCAACCGAGCGCTTGCTCGCAGAGAAACTCGGGCGAATGTTTGGTGGCGATTGCGTATGTTCCGGCTGGCAGCTGCGCGGCAGCGCTGGCGAGGCCAAAGCGGCTTTGTGCGCGCGCCTTGGCATCGCCCAAGCCGAAGATTGCCCCTTGCACGCCACCCTCGAGGTCAGGAAGGAGCGCGAGTTTTCCGGCCTGAGCGGAAAACCCTATTGTTTCAAGCCAGGTTCGGATCCGCGCCGGTTGGTTTTCGAGAAATTGTTGGTAGTCCTCAGCCCCGATCAAAAAAAGCGGCAGGGCTGGGGCGTCGGGCGGGGCAAGGCGAGGCATGTCGCGCATGGGAACAACGCGTGCGTGGTGCTTCAGACAGCTTTTGGTGGAGCTTAGCCACAAGCGCGTTCTCCCGTGAAGGGGGGTGTGGCTGAACGCGCGACTGCAGGGTTCGGCGGACTGTCAGGGCTAATCTTCGCACTCTGACGCCGCGAGAGCCACAAGGCCCAAGGGGCGGCTGCCGCTCGGAGGGTGCGTGATGATCCGGGAGCTTGCCTGCGCCGGTGGCGCCCAGCGTTTGACCCCTCACATTTGTAATCCAGGCGCTTCCCACAAAGCCTCAAGGGAATGATTGCCGATGCGAACAAGCCGCGCCCAGACGGCGGCTAAAGCAGTGCGGTTGCGTTGTTGCGCGACCTGAGCGAGATCGCGCGCCACGCGGGCAAGGCTCAAAAGGCCAATCGCGTCAGCCCGATCGGCGACAAAGCGTGCAAGCGTTGCGATGCGGTCGAAGTTTGGAATGCGCCGCAAATCGTCGATCTCGGCCAGCTGATCGGTAATTTCTTCGACCCGTTTGGCAACATAAGCCTCCGCCCGATGCGGGCCGAGCCGGCGCGTGAGGCCAAGGAGCACGGCCGGGTCAATCATCACGCGTTCGGTCGGGTGCAGTGTCACCGCATGTGCGCTCATCGCAAAATCCCTTGCCGGTTCGGCCATGTCTCTACTGCATATGTCCTAACAATCGCTTTCTTTGGCGGCGTTGATGCGGCGCAGTTGGTTAAAAATGAAGGCATTTTCGGCTCTCTGCCGGCGCAAAAGCGCCTCAACACTGCGCAAGGCGCATCGCCCCCCATTGCTTGCCCCCCCAATGCACCCAAAGGTCAGGCGCAGATTGCCCACCATTTTGCACTTTGCAAAAAGGAAGGCAAGCTGAACTCTCCCTTCCACATCAGGCATCACCAGGGCGGGCACGAAGACGCGCACCGCATCCTGAGGGCCAAAGCAAAGGCCCCGCTGCTTCTGGCGAAGCGCGGCGAAGCAAGCTTTGCGCCTGTGCGCGTGAGGCCAAGCCCTTGCGAGGCCAAAGAGGGATGCCCCCGCCCGCGCCCTTCCTCGGCTGGCATAGCTCGGAATTGGGTGGAGGACGATCCGCCCTTATTGACGAAACATTCGAATTTGTTTATTAATTAACGCTGAGTGTTGAAGGCGCGCTGAGCAAAACGATGACCTCAGCGCACAGTCTTTGGTTTACATGCCCGCACCCTTGACACGACCGGTAAGCCGCACAAGAGCAAACCGGGCCGCCGCTTTGCGAGTGGGGCGATTATGGAAACAGGTAAAACTTTGAAACCCGCTTTGCTGCTTGCTTTCAGCGAGGGTTATAGCTTTGCACATTTGCGCCGGGACACGGTGGCAGGGCTTACGGTGGCGATCGTGGCTTTGCCCCTTTCAATGGCGATTGCAATTGCATCAGGGGCGACGCCCGCGATCGGTCTCTCTACAGCCATTGTGGGCGGCTTTTTCATTTCGGCGCTGAGTGGATCGCGATACCAAATTGGCGGCCCAGCGGGCGCTTTCATTGTTCTTGTCTCGGCAACCATCGCTGAGCACGGCGTCGATGGCATGGTTTTGGCCACCTTCTTGGCCGGGTTCATGACCGCCGCGCTCGGTCTTCTGCGGTTTGGCCGATTTATTCGCTTTATTCCCTATCCGGTGACTGTTGGTTTCACGGCCGGGATTGCGGTGATCATTGTTGCAAGTCAAATCAAGGAGCTCTTCGGCCTCACCCTGACCCGGCCGGAACCTGGCCCAATTCTTGAAAAATTGCCGGTGTTGTGGGAAAGCCTGCCCAGCACCAATCTGACAACACTTTCCCTTTCTTTTGGGACAATTGCGCTCATCGTGCTGTTCAAGCGCTTTGCCCCGCGGCTTCCCAACCTCTTGCTGGCTGTCGTGATCATTGCCGCAGTAACAGCGGCCTTCAATCTTTCATCGCCCACGATCCGCTCGGTTTTTGGTGACATTCCAGCGGGTCTGCTAAGGCCGGCCTTGCCGTCCTTGGATTGGGCGCGCATCATGGCCGTTCTCCCCAATGTTATCGCCTTTACCTTGCTTGGCTCGATCGAGGCGCTTTTGTCGGCCCTCGTGGCGGATAGCATGAGCGGCACACGCCACGATTCTGACATGGAGCTGACCGGGCAGGGGCTTGCAAACATTATCGTGGCGCTTTTTGGAGGTATGATTGCCACTGGCACCATTGCCCGAACTGCAACCAACATTCGCGCGGGCGCGCAAAGCCCGGTTTCGGGCATGCTGGCGGCGGTGTTTCTTTTGCTGTTTATGCTCATTGCTGCCCCGCTTGTTGGCTACATTCCGCTTGCTGCGCTTGCCGGCGTTTTGGCGGTTGTCGCCTTCAACATGATTGAGAAAGAAGCGATGTGGGCGCTCGTGCGCAGCGCGCGGGGCGAGGCGCTTGTGCTTTTCGTAACCCTTGCCTTGACTGTCTTCCGCGATCTGACCGAGGCCATCGTCGTTGGCTTCGCGCTGGGGTCGGTTTTGTTCATCTACCGGATGAGCGAAACCACGCGCGCCATTGAGAGCACAATGCCATCCTCAGACCTTCCTGCTGATCCGGAGATTTTGCTCTATCGAATTGACGGCGCTCTGTTTTTTGGGGCGGCGGCGGCCATCGGACGGGTGCTTGAACGGGCCGTCACCAATGGCAAAGGCCTAGTCCTGGATTTGTCGGGCGTGCCATTGATCGACAGCTCGGGGGCGCATGTCATCGAGGGGATCGTGCACAAAGCCAAGAGACGCGGGATGAAGGTGATCCTGACGGGCACCACGCACGAGCAACGGCTTGTGCTTTTTCAGGCGGGCTTGAAGCCCCCGCTTGTCAGTTACGCAAATTCGGCTGCAGCGGGGGTCAGAAAATTGCACAAAAGCTTGTGCGACGCCCAGCCGACGGTGACCGCCTAAAGCGCGTAGCGCTTCGTTTCCAAAACACTTAGATCGAAAGGCAGACGTATTTCATCTCGAGATATTCGTCGATCCCATGCCGGCTGCCTTCACGGCCGATGCCCGACTGCTTAACGCCGCCAAAGGGGGCAACCTCGGTTGAGATGATCCCCGTGTTGACCCCGACAATTCCATATTCCAGAGCCTCTTGAACGCGCGTCACCCGGCCCACGTCGCGGGCATAGAAATAAGTCGCCAGACCATAGATTGTGTCGTTGGCGAGGGCGATCGCCTCTTCCTCGGTTTCAAATTTGAACAGCGGCGCAACCGGGCCAAAGGTTTCTTCATGCGCAACTTTCATCGCCTGGGTCACGCCCGTGATCACCGTCGGCTCGAAAAAGAGCCCGCCCTTGCCATGCCGCCGCCCGCCAAGAATGACCTGCCCCCCCTTGGCAACCGCATCGGCGATATGCTCTTCCACTTTGGCGAGCGCTGCTTCGTTGATGAGCGGTCCCAAATCGGTACCAGGCTCAAGCCCGTCGCCCACCTTGAGCTTGGCCACCGCCGCAGCAAGCTTTTCAGCAAAAGCGTCGTAAACCCGAGCCTGCACGTAGATTCGATTGGCGCAAACACAAGTCTGCCCGTTGTTGCGGTATTTTGACATCAGCGCCCCTTGGACAGCGGCATCAAGATCGGCGTCATCAAAGACGATGAACGGCGCGTTTCCGCCGAGCTCCATTGAACATTTCAGCACCTGATCGGCCGCTTGGCGCAACAAAATGCGGCCAACTTCCGTCGACCCTGTGAAGGAGAGCTTACGCACCTTCGGATTATGGCAAAACTCAAGCCCGATCTCCGAGGCTCGGGACGAGGTGACTACGCTGAACACACCCTTGGGAAGGCCGGCGCGTTCGGCCAAAACGGCCATGGCCAAGGCCGAAAGCGGCGTCTCAGCGGCAGGGCGCGCAACCATTGCACAGCCTGCAGCAAGGGCGGGCGCGACTTTGCGCGCAATCATCGCATTCGGAAAATTCCAGGGCGTGATCGCTGTGGCCACGCCGATGGGCTGACGCAAGACTGTGATGCGCTTGTCACGCTGATGGCCCGGGATGGTTTCGCCGTAAACCCGCTTTGCCTCTTCTGCGAACCATTCCACAAACGAAGCCCCATAGAGAACTTCGCCCTTGGCTTCTGCTAAAGGCTTACCCATCTCTGCGGTCAGAATCGTGGCAAGATCATCAGCGTTGGCCACCATCAATTCGAACCAGCGGCGTAAAACTGCGGCGCGTTCTTTACCGGTCCAACGCGCCCAATCTTTTTGTGCCGCGTAGGCGGCATCGATGGCGCGTTTGGCATCGTCGCGGGTCAGATCGGCGACCTCGGCAATTACGTCTCCGCGGGCGGGATTGCGCACGGGAAAACGCCGCCCGAGCGCGCCCCACGTCCATTCCCCTCCGACGAAAGCGCGCGTCTCAAGAAGCGACGGGTCACGCAAGCGGCTGGCAAGAGCGGTGGGTTGGTCGAGCATGCGATCCTCCTTAATTTTCCCCCGACCCTGAGGCGCAGGCAAACGCGCCAGGTCGCAAAGGTCTTGCGCTCGGGCGATTCGTGTTTGAGTTTCAGCACGAAGTTGGTTTGCGTGCAATGTCTACACACGGACGCGCGCTAAGAGAGGCAAAACCGGACAACGTGCGATGACGGCTCATGACGACCCTTATGCCGACCTTTCTGCCGCTTACAGCAACATGGATTTCATCCCGGGTAGGGCAGAATATCCCATGCGCTGGGCGGCCTTGGCTCTTAATTTTCGCTCCCGCCTCGGTGCGCAGGCTAAGCTCGGGCTCGCCTACGGCCCGGGGGCACGGCAGCGCTTTGACCTTTTTCTCCCAAAGCGAACGCCGCGCGGGCTCTTCGTGTTCATCCATGGCGGCTACTGGCTTTCGTTCGATCCGTCTTTTTGGTCCCATCTTGCCGAGGGTGCCCTTGCACACGATTGGGCCTGCGCCCTTCCTGGCTATACGCTTGCGCCCGAGGCACGGGTGAGCGCGATGACCGCCGAGGCTCTGAGCGCTATTGCTGCTGCCGCGCGGCTTGTGCCTGACGGGCCGCTTGTGATTGCGGGGCATTCGGCCGGGGGGCATTTGGCTGCGCGGATGGCCTGCGATGATCTCTCCCCGCCTTTTGCCGCGCGGTTGCGGCGGGTGGTCCCCATCTCGCCGCTTGCAGACCTGCGTCCTCTTTTGCGCACGAAGATGAACGAGACGCTTCAGCTCGACCCGGCCGAGGCGGCTCAAGAAAGCCCCGCTTTGCATGCCAAACGCCCCGAGGTTGGGGCCTATGTGTGGGTAGGCGGGCAAGAGCGGCCAGCCTTCTTGTGGCAAGCACGGCTTTTGTCCGAGGTCTGGGCTTGCCCCTGGCATGTGGCCGAAGGCCGCCATCACTTTGATGTTATCGAGGATCTCTGCAATCCAGCAAGCCGGCTCATGGCGGTTGCGTTGGGCTAGCACGCAGTTTCTTCACACCGCGCGCAGGGCAGAAGCCACGCCCGCATGGTTGCGCAGCGCGTCCGCAGGCCAAACCCAAGAGGCCAAACCCCCCGGCGCTCAAGCGTGTGTGAGGCCTGGCATGGGTTGGGTTTTCTCCGCCACTTTGCCGCGCTATGGGGTGGTTTGGGCGAGGGCGACGCGCCGTCCGCTGCCCGCTCGTGCCAAACACCTGTTCGTGCCAAACCAGAATTGCAAAATCCCCATGCCTGATCCTGACGAGTTCTCCGAGTCCACGCTTTTTGATTTGGCCCAAGGTTTGCTTGACGCCGCCCGCCGCGCGGGAGCAGAGGCGTCGGATGCACTTGTCGTGGCGGAGCGGTCCGTTGCGGTCGATTGGCGCGAGGGGGCGCTTGAACATTTCGAGCGCGCCGAAGAGATTGCGCTTGGCCTGCGCGTTTTTGTGGGCCACAGGCATGCCACCGTGGCCGCCTCGGATCAGCGCGCCGAGACACTTCGCACCCTTGCCGAACGCGCGGTGGCCATGGCGCGGGATGCTCCGGAAGATCCCTTTGCCGGTCTTGCCGCGCCCGAGCAGCTTTCGCCGCGCCGCGACGCGGCGGGTCTTGAGCTTGCAGACAGTGCGGGCGAGCCTGCCCCCGAATGGCTGATGGATCAGGCGGCCAAGGCCGAAGCGGCGGGCTTGGCGGTCAAAGGCGTTGCGCGCACCGACGGCGCTGCGGCCGCCTGGGGCTACAGGCGCGTCGTTCTCGTTGCGAGCAACGGCTTTGCGGGCGGTTACGCAACGACAAGCGCCTCGATTTCAGCAACGATGATCACCAGTTCAGGCGCGACGATGGAGCGGGATTGGGCCGCCGAGACTCGCGTCTTTCGGGCCGATCTGCCCGATGCAGCCGAAATTGGCGCGCTTGCAGGCGCACGCGCGGCAGCACGGGCTGGCGCTCGCAAGGCACCGTCCGGGCGCTTTCCGGTTGTGTTTGATGAGCGTGTCGCGGCAAGCCTCATTGGGCATTTGCTTGCCGCGATCAACGGGCAGGCGGTTGCACGGGGGGCGTCATGGCTCTGCGAGTCGCTTGAGAGGCAAATTCTGCCACGAGGCCTCTCGCTTGTTGAGGAACCGTTGCGTGTGCGTGGGCTTGCAAGCCGCCCCTTCGATGACGAAGGCCTGCCCACAAAGACGCGGACCTTTGTCGAAGACGGCATGCTCAAAAGCTTTGTGCTTGACCTTGCGAGCGCCCGCAAGCTTGGCCTTGCACCGACGGGCAATGCCAGCCGTAGCGTTTCAGGCCCGCCCTCCCCGGGGACAACCAACCTCACTCTGACCGCGGGAACAGAAAGCCGCGAGGATCTTTTGCGCGCGATGGGGCGGGGGTTCTTGGTGACCCATTTTCTGGGCGCAACGATCAACCCAACCACGGGCGATTATTCCCGCGGCGCGGCGGGCTTTTGGATCGACGGAGGGGAAATCGCCTACCCTGTGCACGAGGTGACCCTTGCCGGCAAACTGCGCGAGATTTTGCAGAACGTGGTCCCCGCCAACGACGCCCGGCCTTGGGCGCGGGCACGCGTGCCGTCGCTTTTGGTCGAGGGGCTGACCCTTGCCGGCGCTTGAAGAGAACCCTGACTTGGCCTTGCTTCTCGCCGCTGCTGCGGAAGCCGGCGAGATTGCCAAGCGGCGCTTTCGCCGCCCGCAACGGATGTGGGAAAAGCCTGCTGGCGAGGGGCTTGTCACCGAAGCGGATCTTGAAATCGACGAGGCGCTGCGGGCGCGGCTTTTGGGCGCTCGTCCCGGGTGGGGTTGGCTTTCGGAGGAGACTGAGCGCCTCCCGACCCTGTCCACAGGGGCTCGGGGCAGCTCAACGGCCGCCGCACCAGAGGCCGAAGGCGATGCGCCTGACGCGTGCCCAGCTCCGAGCCCGAAGGTTGAGCCCGAGACCTTGTTCATCATCGATCCGATCGATGGCACGCGTGCCTTTGCCGGCGGTGACTCGCGCTTTTCGCATGCGCTGGCGATTGTGCGCGCCGGCGCGCCAGTGGCGGCGGTCGTGCATCTTCCGCTGAAAGGGCTCACGTATTATGCCCTTGCCGGGCACGGTGCTTGGCTCAACGGCCGGCCAATTTACGTTTCAGGCCGGGCCGATCCAGAAGGGGCTCGGGTGCTTGCGAGCCGCGCAAGCCTTGACCCCGCGCATTGGCCAGGCGGGACACCTCAGGTCAAGCGCGCCTTTCGGCCTTCGCTGGCCTGGCGGCTTGCGCTTGTTGCCGAAGGGGCTTTTGACGCCGCGCTCAGCCTTGGGGCTGTGCACGATTGGGACATCGCCGCGGGAAGCCTCATTGCCGCTGAAGCCGGCGCCTTGGTGACCGATGCGAAGGGCCAACCCTTGCGCTTTGCCATGCCTCAGGCGCAGAACAAGGGTTTGTTGGTTGCGCCGCCCGCTTTACACCAAGCGCTCGCGCGGGCGATGCACCCGCACGCCTTCATATCGGAAATTGCCCGCGATCAATCGTGAAGGAAATAAGCCATGGCTCGGCAACGCTTGCATCTTGTGTTCGGGGGTGAGCTTGTTTCGACCGACAGCACCGAATTTGTCGACCCCTCGAAAATCGACATTGTCGGCATTTTTCCTGATTACAAAAGCGCTTATGCGGCCTGGCAAGCGGCCGCCCAGCGGACGGTGGATCAAGCGACCACGCGCTATTTTATCGCCCATCTGCATCGCTTGCTTGATGAGGAGACGGAAGATGGGCCAACGGACCCGCTCGTCTGAAGCGATTTTTTAGGGCGCTCGTTTTGTTGTTGTGTTCGGTCTCATACTCGCAAAAGCATGACAGCGAAGAGTGCCGCTTCCAACGACCCCTTGGTGGTGCTCGTGGCCTCAAGCCCCGATTTGATCGAGCCGCTCAGAATTGTGGCTGCGGAGCTGGGCGATGCCGCGGTTTCGCTTCGGAGCGTGGTTCGAACGGCGGCTGATCGCGCCTTGTCGCAGGAGTTAGGTGGGGCAAGCCTTGCCGTGTTTGCGGGCGAGATCTTGCCGCGTGTGTCCCTTGCTGCGGCCGAAGCCGTCGGGGTCACCCGGCTTTGGGTTGAGGCGGGACCCGAGCCGCGCTTTGACCGGCTTGTCTTTTGGCCGGGCCGCTTGCGGCGTGCGCTTCGGGGGTTCTCCGCAATCCATGCCCTCGATGAAAAGGCCGCCGCGCAGCTCAGCAAACTCCTGCCCCACGTTCCGGTCAGGGCAACGGGCCGCCTTGCTCGGTTCAGGCCCGTGCGCACCTGCGATCAACGCTCGCTTGAAGCCTTGCGCTCGGTGCTGCAGGGGCGGATGGTGTGGCTTGCCCATGCTTTGCCTGAAGCGGAACTGAGCGCCGTGCTTGATGCGCATGCCTACGCCTTGCGCACTGCGCTTAGGCTTTTGTTGGTCCTCGAGCCGCGGCATCCGGGCCTTGAATCGCTTTTTGCAGAGCGTGCCCGCGCGCGGGGCTTTGAGGTGGCGACCCGGTTTGCAAGCGAAGCCATCCTGCCTTCGACACAGGTTTTGGTTGCCAATGGCGGCGAAGACAGCGGCCTTTACCTGCGCCTTGCCCCGGTTGCGTGGCTTGGCGGCTCGTTGACGTCTGGCATGGGCTCGCCGCCGTTGCAGCCGGCTGCGGCGCTTGGCACGGCGCTGATTGTGGGGCCCGAGGTTTCCGACCCGTTTGCAAAGGCGCTCCTTGCGGCAGGAGGAGCAAATCGGATCGAAACCGCCGCTCAGCTCGGCCCTGCTGTGGGCGCAATGCTCAGCCCTGAGGTCTCGGCCAAGGCGGCGCTCAACGCTTGGACTTTGGCCACCGAAGGGGCAGAAGCGACTGCGGCGCTTGCCGAGGCCATTCTCGCGCTTTTGGCGGCAAAAGAAGCCTAGCTTGGGCCAAAGCGGCGGTTCTTTGGCGTTGCGCCCGGCTTTGGGACTGTTTGAGGACAAAGCGAGCAACCCGCGCGCGACAAGCCCTCCGCTGCCGCGGCTTCGGGCAAGGGGAGCGAAAGCATGCCACCAACCCCTTCGGCAGAGCCGGGACCAAGCGCGCGCCCGCAGATTCCGCTTTCCCCAAGGTCCCGAGCTCCCTTAAGCGGGCGGCAAAGCGCTTTTAACCTCACAGCGCGAGCAAAAGATAAAGAACGCCAATGGCGGCCAGCGCGGCCGCAGCCCCCACCCCACCCCAGAGCAGCGGCTCGCGCAAGCTTGGTTCCGGCGGCGGGGGCGGCTGCCTCTGACGGATCAAGGCGTCATGCAGCATCTGCGGCAGATGTGGGCCAAACCGGGAAAGAATTTGCACGGCGCGGGCGAGGTCGCGTGCGGCGGCCCGCGGCCCAACGTAATGCTGAATATATTCCTCAACCACAGGCTGGGCGACGCGCCAGATATTGATCTGAGGATTGAGCGAGCGCGCCACCCCTTCAACCACCACCATCGTCCGCTGCAGAAGGATGAGCTCGGTGCGCGTTTGCATTCCAAACCGTTCCGTCACCTCAAAGAGCTGTGCCAAGAGCCGCGCCATCGAAATCCGGGTCGCATCCATACCAAAGATCGGCTCTCCGACCGAACGCAGCGCACGGGCAAAGGCGTCAATCGAGCGGTCGGCCGGCACATAGCCCGCCTCGAAATGGACCTCGGCCACCCGCTTGTAATCGCGACGAATGAAGCCATGGAGAATTTCAGCATAAACGCGCCGGGTAAAATCGTCGATCGCGCCCATGATCCCGAAATCGAGCGCAACAAGCGTGCCATCGGGGGCAACACGCAGATTGCCCTGATGCAGGTCGGCGTGAAAGAAACCGTCACGGAGCGCGTGCTTCAAGAACAAGGTCAAAACGCGCTCGCCCAATTCCTTTGGGTCAACGCCAATGGCCTCGAGCGCGGCAAAATCGTCAATGGGAACGCCGTCAACCCAATCGAGCACCATCACCCGCCTTTGCGATAGATGCCAGACCGGTTCTGGAACCCGAAAGCCGGCGTCTTGAGCTGTGTTGGCGGCAAATTCCGAGGCCGCCGCGGTTTCGATCCTGAGGTCGAGTTCGTCGAGGGTGACCTTTTCAAAATGCGCCACCACATCGGTTGGGCGAAGGCGTCGTGACTTTGGCACCAAGACTTCAACGAGCCAGGCGGCCAAGTAAAATGCATCGATGTCGCGCGAAAACGCTTTTTCAATTCCCGGGCGCAGGACCTTCACAGCAACAAGCGTTCCCGTTTCGGCAAGCCGCGCCTTGTGCACCTGTGCAATCGAGGCGGCGGCGACGGGCTCGCTGAAGTCAGAAAAAATCTCCTCGACCGGGCGGCCAAGTTCGGCTGCAATGACCGCCCGCGCTTGCTCGGTTGGAAAAGGCGGCAGGCGATCTTGCAGGTAGCGTAGCTCATCGGCGAGCTTTGGGCCGACGATGTCAGGGCGGGTGGCAAGCGTCTGGCCAAATTTGATATAGGCTGGCCCAAGCGCGGTGAGCGCCCTGACAAGCGGGGGCAGGGTTGGGTCGCCGTCAAAGCCAAGCCATCGAAACGGCCAGACAAGCAAGCGCGCGGCAATCCGCAGGCGGCGCGGGGCCTCGAGGGCGGAAAGCACCTGAGCCATGGCGCCTGTGCGTTCGAAGGTGGCGCCGATGCGAATCAATCGCCAGAGATTGTGCGGACCACGCATGCTCTGGCCGTTACAGCTTCCATGCCGAATGCAAAGCCGCGATCCCGAAGCTCAGATTGCGCCAGCGCACGTGTTCGAACCCGGCTTGGCGGATCATTTCGGCGAAGCTTTCTTGGTCAGGGAAACGGCGGATCGATTCGACCAAGTATTGGTAACTCTCCCGATCGCCAACGACGATTTCGCCAAGCCTGGGGATGACGGCAAAAGAATAGGCATCATAGAGCTTTTGCAACAGATCGTTCGGGATGCGGCTGAATTCCAACACCATCAGCCGCCCGCCCGGCTTCAAGACCCGGAAGGCTTCTGTGAGCGCCACCTCCGGGCGGGTGACGTTTCGGATGCCAAAGCTAATGGTGTAAAGGTCAAAGCTGTTGTCGGTGAACGGCAAGGCCATCGCATCGCCCTCGACCCATTCGATGAGTTCGCTCAAGCCTTCCGCTTGCGCCCGCTGCAGCCCTTCGGCCAGCATGGCCGGGGTCAGGTCCACAACCGTTGCCCGAGCACGGAGCCCGGCCCGGCGCAAGAAGCGAAAGGCAATGTCGCCCGTGCCCCCAGCAACGTCGAGAAGATGCTGCCCGGGCCGGGGCGCGAGCCAGTCGATGAGCGCTTCTTTCCACAGTCGGTGGATGCCTGCGCTCATCAGATCATTCATGAGGTCATACCGTCGCGCCACCGAGGCGAACACCCCTTGCACAAGCTGGGCCTTTTCGTGCTCGGCAACGCTGCGAAAGCCGAAGTGGGTCTGGCGCGGGCGATCCGGCATTGTACTCTCCTGTCGGGTCTCTGGCACGGCGTTTCCGCAAGAAGCCCCCTTGCCGACACTGTCTCCCTAGACCACCATCAGCGCCCCGGCAATGCAGCATGTCGGCCTTAGCCGTGCAAAACGGCATCGGTGCGGCCAAGGCACGTACGGCGCATTGCTGCGGGTCCTTCTTGTGGGTCCGTCCTCACCTATTTCAGCCAACCCCCGCTGCCCATGCCCGAGCTGCCCGAAGTTGAAACCATCCGGCAAGGCCTTTTACCGGTGCTCGTTGGGCAACGCATTGCTTGGGTCAGGCTGCGGCGGAAGGCGCTGCGCTGGCCTTTCCCCGAAAATCTTGCCGAACGGCTGACCGATGCGTGCGTGCGCAGCGTTTCCCGGCGCGCGAAGTTTCTCTTGATCACGCTTGACCGTGGTGAGACGCTTTTGATGCACTTCGGGATGTCTGGGCGGGTGGTGGTGGTTCCTGCCGCCTCAGTCCAAGGCCAAAGCCCGGGCGTGTTTTATCATTCCGCCCCCCGCACGGTTGCGCATGACCATTTGATTCTGGGGCTTCAGTCGGGCGCGACGGTTGTTCTCAACGATCCAAGGCGGTTTGGGGCCGTCGATCTTGCTCCAACCGATGCCGTTTCTGAGCATCCGTGGTTGGCTGGGCTTGGGCCTGAGCCGTTTGATGAGGCTTTTTCTCAGGCCTATCTTGCCGATGTTTTTCGCAGCCGCCACGCCCCGGTGAAGACACTGTTGCTTGATCAGCGCATCGTTGCAGGCCTGGGCAATATCTATGCCACGGAGGCACTGTTTCGGGCAGGCATCCACCCGGCCCGCCCAGGCGGAAGCATAGGCCGGGTGCGGCTTTCCCGGCTTGTGCAAGCGATCCGATCGGTTTTGAGCGAGGCGATTGCGGCCGGGGGCTCTTCGCTGCGCGATTATGCCCAGGCGGATGGCACGCTTGGCTATTTCCAGCACGCGTTTCAGGTCTATGACCGTGAGGGCGGGGCTTGCCTCAGGCCAGGCTGCCGCGGGACGATCGCGCGGATCGTGCAGGCGGGGCGGTCAACCTGGTACTGCCCAAAGTGCCAGCGCTAACCAAAAAGCCATAGCTTGGCGGAAACATGCCCTGTTCGCTGAGCAGCGCGTTCGCGCGCGTGAATTGGTTCTGCCACGTCAGCTTAGCTTGGCGGAAACATGCCCTGTTCGCTGAGTAGCCCTTAACGGCTCAGGCCCACTTGCCACTTTTACGTGTTCACGCGCTGACTTCGTGCATACGTGTCTTGCTCGTCGAACCGCACGAGAAGAGAGCGCGCGCGATGCCCCCAGTCGGGCGAGTGCCCCGGGTGCCCGAACAAGCGCGCGAGCGTGGGGTGTTCGCGCTGGTCCTGTGGCATCTTTTTAGTTTGGGCGTCATGAGGCGTTGTGTCTCGGACCGGGTAGCCTTTGTTGGCGGGGGCGTTTGGGAGGAGCAAAATCTCGAGAACAAGTTCAAGATAAATAGAGAAAATTCTAAAATAGCGTCGGGTTGGGTCAGGTTGCGGATCTGCCCCAGCCACGGCGCGCTCGGCGGCGTTGCCACGCAGCCTGATGCCAGGCTCCAAACGCAAAGGGCATGAGGCGAGCGTAAGCTGTTTCAGGGCGCGCGTTCCATGTCTTCGCGTTCTGCGTTCGCGAAAAGATCTTCGGCGTGCGGTTTACCGGATCCGGACTTGCGGCCCTTCTGCCCGTTCTCACGCAAGGCGGCGCAGAGGGGGCCAAGATCTCCCTTGACGTCAGGGCGGGAGCGCTGCAAATTAAGTTCAAGAAACGAAGACGACTCGCATCTCATGCGACCGTCGGCGCAGGGCGAGAGGGAGGAGGCCATGGGACTTGACACATTTCCTGATCGCAGCCGTTGGATTGTGCCTGATGCGGCGCTCGACGGGCCCTATGGCCCGATCGCGAGCGAGGATGTGTTCGAGAACCTGCCTGTGATCGGCAAGATCCCCGAGGATCTGAATGGGCTTTACGTCCGCAACGGCCCCAATCCCGCCCATCCGCCGCATGGCCGTTACCATTGGTTCGATGGTGATGGCATGCTGCATGCAGTCCGCTTTCAGGGCGGGCGGGCGAGCTACCGCAACCGCTATATCGAGACCGAGGGACTCAAGGCCGAACGCGCGGCAGGCCGCGCCCTATTCCCCGGCATCAAGGACCAGATGCCGCAGGGCATGCTGCCCGACGACGCAATGAAGAACGTCGCCAACACCGATGTGAAGTTCCACGCGGGTCAGCTTTATACGATGTGGTATCGGGGTGGCGCGGTCTATCGGGTCGATCCCTTCACGCTCGCCACCCTTGGCACGCTCGAGCAAGACCCGCGGCTCAAGGGGCTGCAGATTTCCGCCCATTCCAGGGTGGACGAGGCAACAGGGGAGTTCATCTTTTTCGCCTATGGCAACCGCCCGCCCTTTATGCACTATGGCGTAATCGGCCCCGATGGGGCGGTGCGGGCATTTCAGGAAATTCCGCTGCCTGGGCCGCGCCTGCCGCATGATTGCGCGATCACCCCAAATTACACCATTTTGCACGACTTCCCGCTCGTCAATAATCCCGAGGCGCTCAAGGCCGGGCGCTATGCTCTTGAATTCCACCTTGAGTGGCCAACGCGCTTTGCGGTTGTCCCGCGCCACGGCGGACAGTTGCGCTGGTTCGAGTTCGAGCCGCGCTACATGCTGCATGTCGCCAATGCCTGGGAGGAGGTAAACGCCCGGGGCGAGACAGAAATCGTCATGGTCGGCACCCCCTATGTGATGCCGCGCGACTATGACGGCAGCCCCGACATCCGCCGCCTTCTGTTCACCATCGCGACGAACGGGCTTGATTTTGAGCTTTACGCCTGGCGCATGAACCTCGCCACCGGGGCCACCGCGGAGGGCGTCATCGACGACGTGCTCAACACCGAATTCCCGATGATCAATACCGCCTATCAGGGGCGGAAGAACCGCTACACCTATCATCTCGTGATGGGCCGCACCCGCACGCTTGAGCAGCCGCGCTTTGCGGGCCTGGCCAAATATGACCTCAAGACTGGGGGGGCGGTGGTTTACCACCCGGGCGAAGGCTTCTGGTGCTCGGAAGCGCCCTTTGCCCCGCGTGATGGCGCTGTGACCGAAGATGACGGCTATATCGTAGGCTTCGTCTGGAACGGACGGGAGAACCGCTCGGAGGTCTGGGTCAGCGATGCGCGCGATCTCGCGGCGGGCCCGATCGCGCGGGTGCTCTTGCCGCGCCGGGTGCCGCATGGGTTTCATTCCTGCTGGGTGCGCGAAGAGCAGCTTGCGTTGGCCAAAGCGGCCTAAGCGGTGCCGCCATGCAGCGTGAGGAGATTGTTGGCGCGTGGCGGCTGGTCCGCTGGGAGATCGAGGATGACAGAGGTCTACGCGAGCCCTTCGGGCCCGGGGCGACGGGGCTTTTGCTGTACACCCCCGATGGCTGGATGGCAGCCACAATTGCTGCGGCCGAGCGTCCGGTTCTCTCGCACGCGGTGCCGCGGGGGGCGCCTGAGGCCGAACGCGCGCGCGCCTTCGACAGCTTCTTCCACTACGCCGGGCGCTACGAGATCCTTCCCGGCCCACGCATCCGCCATCAGGTGGTCATGGCGCTCAACCCCGCCTTTGTGGGCAGCGAACAGCTGCGCGCGGTGGCTCTTCAGGGCGCGACGCTCACGCTTTCGGCCGACGAGGAGCTGCCCGGCGGGGCCCGGCGCCACCACCGGCTGATCTGGAGGCGCTGATGTTCGACCGCCTGCGCCTGCCTGTGATTGCCGCGCCGATGTTCTTGGTCTCAGGGCCTGATCTCGTGATTGCGGCGGCCCGCGCCGGAATCTTGGGCGGGCTTCCCACCCCCAATGCCCGCACGCTCGACGTGCTTGAGGCCTGGATGGCCCGCATTGCGGCCGAAACCGAAGGCCGCTGGTGCGCCAATCTCGTCACTCATTCCAGCAACAGCCGCCTTGCCGCCGATCTTGCGCTCGTTGCTAAATACAAGCCGCCCGTGGTGGTCACCGCGCTTGGCTCGCCCAAGCCCGCTGTTGAAGTGGTCAAGCGCTATGGCGGCATGGTTTTGGCCGATGTGCCCTCGGTTCAGCTCGCCAAAAAGGCGCTTGCTGCGGGCGCGGATGGGCTTGCCTGCATTGCCCATGGCGCGGGCGGCCACACCGGCAGCCTCAACCCCTTTGCCTTTGTCCGTGCGGTCAGAGCCTTTCATGCCGGGCCCCTGGTGCTCGGCGGCGGCATTGCCGATGGCTGGGCGTTGGCCGGGGCGATCGCGGCTGGGGCGGATGCCGTCTATATTGGCACGGGCTTTCTTGTCGCCGACGAATCGATGGCCCCGCGCCCCTATAAGGAAATGGTCGCGGCGGCCAGCGAAGAAGATTTGGTAATCAGCGCCGCGATCACCGGCACGCCCGCCTCGTGGCTTGTGCCCTCGCTCAAGGCCCACGGGCTTGACCCCGCGGCGCTCCCGACCGCCGAACGGAACTATGACGCGGGCGCAAGCCTTGCCGGCAAGCGCTGGGCCGAGCTGTGGTCAGCCGGCCAGGGGGTGCGGCAGGTTTTTCGCATTGAACCTCTGGCCGCCATCGTCGATCGGCTTGCCGCAGAATATCAGGCGGCGCTCGCGCGGCTTGGGCGCCAGCAGATGATGGAGCACGGCCATGCCTGAAGCTGTCTTCATTCTCGGCGGCTATCAGACCGATTTCGCCCGCAACTGGGCGCGCGAGGGGCGCGACATTTCGGACATGATCGCCGAGGCAACGCGCGGGGCGCTCGCCGAGGCCGAGGTCGGGCCAGAGGCGATCGAGACCATCCATGTCGGCAACGCCTTCGCCGAACTGCAGCGCGCGCAAGCGCATTTGGGCGCGATGGTGGCACAGGTGGTGCCCGAGCTCTGGGGCATCCCCGCGATGCGCCACGAGGGCGCGTGTGCCAGCGGCTCGCTTGCCATCCTTGCCGCGATGGCCGAGATTGAGGCTGGCCGCTATGACGTGGCGTTGGTGCTTGGCGCGGAAGAGTTCAAGAACACCCCCGGCGATGTGGCAAGCCAAAACCAAAATGCTGCAGGCTGGCAGGGACGCGAAGGGATTGCGTGCCGCTTTCTTTGGCCCGCCGTCTTTGGGCGCGCGGCGATGGAATATGAGCGCCGTTTTGGCCTTGATCGGCGGTATCTGAACCGGCTGGCCGAGCTTGCCTATGAAAATGCACGCCGCAATCCCTTGGCGCAAACCCGGGCCTGGCTTTTCACCGAAAAGAGCTTCACCGATGATGACGCGGCCAACCCGCTCATTGAGCCCGGCACGCGCCGGCAGGATTGCGCGCAGATCACCGATGGCGCAGCGGCCGTGGTGCTGGCAAGCCGCCGCTTTGCCGAAGCCTGGGCCGCCCGCACGGGCCGGAGCCCCGCGCGCCTTGCAGGCTGGGGCCATCGCACGGCAGGGCTCAGGTTTCTCGACAAGATCGAGCGGGCGGGCAACGCACCGTTGCTCTTCCCCGAGCTCGCCAAGGCCGCAGCGGAGGCGCGGGCGCGCGCGGGTCTCTCCGGTGTGAAGGCAATCGACGGGATCGAGCTGCACGACTGCTTTACCACCACCGCCTACATCGCGATCGAGCATCTGGGGCTAACTCCGCCCGGGCAAGCCTGGCGCGCTATCGAAGAAGGCTGGATCGAGCCCGCGGGCCGCTGCCCGGTTAACCGCTCGGGCGGGCTTACCGGCTGCGGCCATCCGGTGGGGGCAACCGGGGTGCGGATGCTTTGGGATGCCGCGCGGCAGGTCTTGGGTCAGGCCGGCGAGATGCAAATCGCGGGCGCGCGACGGATCCAGACGCTCAACATCGGCGGCTCCTTCGCCACGGTTGTGAGCTTTGTTGTCGAAGCCGCGGCTGAGGCCTGAGGCGAGGCGTATGATGCAGGAGACCGTGATCATCGAAGCGCTGCGCAGCCCGCGCGGGCGCGGCTCGCCCAAAGGGGCGCTGGCCGGGGTCACGCCGCTTGCGATTTTGGCCGAGGTGCTCCGCGCGCTTGCCGCGCGAGTGCCGGCTCTTGTTGAGGCGAGCGATGCCATCGTTGGCTGTGTCACCCAGACCGGTGAGCAGGGAGCGAATATTGCCAGGTTGGCCACGATCGCCGCAGGCCTGCCCGACAGCCTGCCTGCTCTGACCGTGAACCGCTATTGCGCAAGCGGGCTCGCGGCGATCCGCTTCGCGGCGCTTGCGGCCAAGGCCGCGGATGGGCTTGCCCTAGCAGGTGGGGTTGAAAGCATGAGCCGGGTGCCTATGGCCGCCGATCAGGGCCCGCTCACCCATGACGCTGCCTTTCAGGCCAAGGCCGCGCTGTTCCCGATTGGGCTTCAGGCGGACGCAATTGCCACGCTTTACGGCTTCGACCGCGCGGCTTGTGATGCCTATGCCGCCGAAAGCCAGGCGCGCGCGGCTGCGGCGGCTGCAGCGGGGCGTTTTCGCGCGCTCGTGCCGGTCGAGGGTCTTGCTGCTGACGAGACGCCGCGGCCAGGGACGACCGTTGAACAGCTCGCCACGCTGCCCCCGGCTTTTGCCGACTTCGGCGTCAAGACGGGCCTTGCGCAGCGGTTGGCCGAGCGGCTTGGGCTGCCCGCGCTTGCGCATGTCCATCACGCGGGCAATAGCCCCGCCCCGGCTGATGGCGCAGCAGCCCTCGTCCTCGCGAGCCGGGCTGCGGCAGGGCGGCTTGGGCTCAGGCCTCGGGCACGGCTTCTCGCGCTTGCGGAGCTTGGCACCGATCGCCTCCTTGCGCTGACGGGCGCGGTTGATGCCGCGCGGGCAGCGCTGGCCC
>FWWL01005029.1_pt1 | contig 21324 bp, 20 predicted proteins | sample 2228331 | NCBI WGS metagenome assembly FWWL01 (sample SAMEA103939775, study PRJEB20133) | metagenome | reverse complement strand
GGCGGCGGCAGTGGGGGGCTTGCAGGGGGCTGGCGCTTGAAGCCCCCTGCAGCCCAAGCGGCAGCGTCATAGCGCAAAAGTGGCTTAGGGGGAAAGACTAAAAAATAAAATAGAGACCCTGGCACGAATCATAAAAAGGGGAAACAAGCTCTCTTGAGCTTTTGATGAGAGGGGCTATTTCCTTTTTGCAGTTTTTTATGGTGTGGAGAGCGGGGCAAGGAAGACGGTAACAGAGGAAAAGCATTTTCTTCGTTTTAGCTGTAGACTTTTTTCCAGTTTTTTTTGGGTGAAAGGGGGCTGGAAAATGGAATTAGCCAGGTTATACCTACCCGCTCTCTTTTTGTTTCAGTGAAATACTATCGTTTCAAGTCAAAGAAAAGTTAATGACTATAACCCTCTTTCAGCGGGACGGGATAAAAAGGTAATAGCCAGCCTGTAGAAAGCTCTCGAATGTCCAGGTTTTTGTTATTCTGGATATCTTACCTATCCTGTGTATCCCCATTTACCCTGCACACCCTGTGACGGCGAAAAATTTGTCTGGGGCTATAACCATGTTTCAGTTTTTTTGTTTCCCTTGTGCTGATTTTTGGGTTTATTGGGGCTGTGACAAGGAAAGAGCTTTTGTGTAAAGCCTTCGCATGGTCGTGCGAGGAAGGAGAGTCTTTGGTTAAACGTTTAACCAAAGACTCAAATCCCCCATCTAACAAGAGAAAATTAAAAAAAGGGAGAAACTAAAGGCTTCTCCCTTTTGCCGCGATGATACAGGTCTTATTGTCTGGTTTTTGTGGAGACAATCTTCCACTTGCCGTCGATTTTTTTGAGCAGGTAGTCCACAGAGGTGACGATGTTGGGTTTGATTTTTGCCCTTTCCTCAGGGGTGGTGAATTCGCTCACTTCTTTTGAGGTGTTTTTGATGAGCCATCGGGTGGAAACGATAGCGAATTGCTGGGTGTTGTTGGTGTAGAGTTCAGCACTCACGATTTCGTACCCCCCGAGCTTATCCATCTCTTCCTTGAGCCAGGCTTTGGCGTTTTTGTTACTCTGAAGGTTGGAGAGAATCATAAGGGTTTTCTTTTTTTCGTTTTCTTCTGTCAGGAGAAGCAGGTACTCATAGTCCCCCTTCATCAAGAAAATACACGCCGCATCAACGACAAGAACAGGATCAGAATAGTCCAATCCCGTGGTGGCCGACAAAAGCAAAAGCACTGGTACCAGAATAAGAAACCATGGTTTTCGCATACAACATCCTCCCATTTCGATATCAGTATATCGGCATAACGGGAAAAAACTTGATTTTTTCCCTTTTTTCAGTTACAATTTTTCGTTGAAAAAACGAAAAAAGGAGCACAATATGCAAAAAATGCCATTATGGCTTGGTGTACTTTTAGGTTTTCTCGTGGGTTTGGGTGTGGGTCTGGTTCCCTTTTTTGTAGGTGGACAGAAGACAAATCCCTCGCTTGCGATGTTTTCCCCTCTTCACTCGACCAAAGCAACAAACTGGGTGGCAAAGGTTGGAGAGTATGTGATTACCCAGGAGGATCTTGAGTGGGGGGTACTACTTTTTCTTGAACAGGTGCCAGCCAATCAAAGGGCACAGCTTATGAACAGTCCGGAACTCAAGGCGCAGCTTCTTGAAGAGTTTATCAATCAGTATGTAGTTGTGCTTGAGGCACTGAAGGACAAGAGTTTTGATACCCCTGATACCAGGTTTTTGATCCAGGCTTCGGTGCGTCAGGCCGTGTATCAGCTATATCTAAGGAAGCGTCTTCCTGCCGATACCTCGGTGTTTCTCCCTACTGATGCCGAGATCAATGCCTTCTATGAACAGAACAAAGCCCAGCTCTCCAAGATGAATATCCCAGCTTCTCAGATGAAGCAGTTTATCCAGCAGGAGCTCGGCAATCGCAAGCTCCAGGAGTGGGCTAGCCGCTATGTGATGCAGCTTCGTGAGGCTTATCCTATTCAGAGAAACACCTCGGCTTCGCTTCCATCTCCTCTAAATACACTTCCCCTCGGTAAGTAGGAAAATGGGGCTTTTGAGACGGTGTTGTAATCTCTACCAACAAAGGAGATATCATGGCTCGTAGGGCTTCTTTTTCTCTTCTGGGATGGGTGGTTCTTCTCGCTGTTGTGGGTGGGGTGTATTTTCTCACCCAGCAGAAGAAACCACCAGAAACGAAGATCAGGCTTCTCTCGTGGGATGCGGATGATGTGGTTTTTGTAGGACGGTGGTACAACCAGACAAACAGCGTAGAGTATACCGCTTTTGAACGAGACGGAGATCAGTGGTATATGGTTTCTCCTGTACGAGAAAAGGCACACCCGGAGCTTTTCCACCGGATGCTGGATACGCTGGGACGTGTGAAAACCGAGCGAGCCTTTGTGGTCAATGAAGACTCAGAGTGGACGAATTATGGCTTTTCTCCGTATGTGTATCGTTTTGTCCTGAGTAACCGCCAGGGAGAGGGATATACCCTTGAGATTGGTGGTGTTGCTCCGGGGCAGAACTATTTCTATCTGCGTATCAATGGGACAGAGACCAACTATCAGACAGCAACCTACAATCTCGTGGATGTTACCCAACCTCAGGGGGCGTATCGCTGGCCGGATATCTTTGATATCCCCTTTGATCATCTGGAGAGGGTGGTGTTTTTCTTCGATGGGAAGCGTGCTGTAGAGCTTGTGACCAACCTCTCTGGATGGACTATGGTTTTTCCTGAACGGAGGATGCTCACCAATTTTTCGGTGAAGTCGGTTCTCCTTGATTTTTATCCCATCCAGGCGGATCATTTCCTCACCACCAATGTTACCCCCTCGCTTCTCAGACAGTATGCTCTGGCGACTCCTCGTTATGGAGTGGTGTTTGTGGGTGAGGGTCGGAGCAACACCCTGTGGGTAAGTGATCGGGGGGAGGATGGGTTTTTCTACGCTTACTCGGGACAGAGACAGGGTATCTTTGTGGTCTCTGAGGGTGAAGTGACGGGTAAGTGGATTACCCAGGCATCACAGTTCAGGCGTTAAGAAAATGAAAAAGGATATTCCACCACTGAAGGAGCTTTTATCACTTTTTTATCAGGCACCGCATGTGAGGGGTTTTCTTGTTTTCCGTGGCGTGGAGTATGAGGGAATAGTGTTCAAGAGGGACATCGAACGCCATCTGGAAGAGGCCCATCTCACGGCTGTGGATCTGGTGCAACGACTGAGTGTGCCGCAGATGGAGGAGTTTTTGTTTGCCAGGGAGCCCACTTCTCATATAAAAATCCCGGTGCTCTTTCTCGATACGGGAGAAACGAGACTCATCTCGTACACCGAGTTTCGGTGGCATTTTCATCCCGATGAGTTTTCGTTTCATCGATTGGAGGGTGTGCTAAGGGGGATGGAATACCCTCTCGTGGTGACCGATCTCTTTAAACGGGTGTTGTACCAGAATCAGCAGGCTTTTTCTTTCTTTTCCCATGATCTGCTGGGTAAGAATATCTACTCCGCTCTCCGGGACTGGGCAATCGAGGAGAGGGATGGTTTTTTTGTGGTATATTCGGACAAGGGTCGATATCGGCTTTTTATCAGTCGTTCAGAGGGTCCTGATGGGGAGTTTCTGGTGTTTTTGTTTTTTCCTGTGAGTGGTGCCACTGCTGGGTGAGAACGGCAGAGGCGATGGCAAAGGCGTTTGCCACATTGAGAGAGAGTTTTCTCCCATAGAGAGGGATATGAATAACCCGGTCAACCAGCGCCAGCGTTTCTTCAGGGATGCCAAACTCTTCATTGCCAACAATGAGAGCCGTTTTCTCAAAAAGAACACTCTCCCAGAGAGAGGTGCTCTCAGGGATAACCTCAAGGGCGGCAATGGTATAGCCATGTGACTTATAGAATTCAATAGTTTCAATGAGGGTCCTAAACTCCCGGATAACGATCCATTCATGGGTGCCCATTGTGGTTTTTGCTACCCTGGGGTGAGTTACAGGTGGAGTAATCCCGCAGAGGGCGGCTTCTGACCACCCAAAGGCTTCGGCAGTACGAATGATGCTTCCCACATTGAAGGGAGAGCGTATATCAGCGAGAATGACAGCACTCTGCCATCGTTTGAGGGGCTCATCTCTATCAAACACTGGAGGGAGGAAATCCTCTTCTGATCGGTTTTCGTTATTGAGGGCAAGGAGATCATAAGAGAGATGAAACCAGAGATGGGGAGAGTTTTGGAGGGTTGGTTTTGCTTTTTCAATCAGAACAAGGGCTCTGGCGAGTCTTGGGTGGGGGTCTTTGGTCAGCCATTCGACACATTTCCAGAAGAGGTGTTGTCTCGTGGCGTTATGGGCGCTTTCTCTTGCGAGGGTAGAGAGTTTTCGTACCTTTTGAGAAACAGAAAGTTTGACAAACCCCTCTTTTTGCATTACTCCTCCATCAAAAATGCCTCAAAAAGATTTTCAGCCACTTCTTCAGGGGCGCTTTTGGAGAGTTCTTCAAGGTAAGCGATACGTTCAAACCAGAGACTCACTTGCTTGAGGGAGGTTTTCTGATCGTACTCTTTGAGCCTTTTAGCCTCAAAAAGGGAGATAGAAACCTCCTTAGCCCAGGTTTCAAGGGGGGTATTGCCTTTGGTCTTGTAGCTCCAGAGGAGGCGACAGGTACGATAAATCATGACGAAGAAATACTGGAGGGGTTCGCCATTGAGGCGGAGACTACGAAAGGCCTGGAGAGTCAGGCGGGGATTGTGTGTAAAGATGCCCCGTATGAGATCAAAGATCGAGTGGTTGGTTGCGGGTGCCAGGAGATCCTGACAGAAACGAAGCCTTACCATTCCCTCCTGTTGCGCAGCGGGGATGAGGATGTGAAGCATACGATCAATCTCCTCGAGGGATTGGTTGCTGATGTCGAGGAGGTACTCATACACCTCTTCTTCGGCCTTGATATGATGGTTTTGAAACTGCTGACGGATAAAGGCAATAATGTCTCTTCCGTAGAGGGTTTTACATTCACGGATCTCGGCATAGGGTTCGATCGAGGAGAGGAACTTTTTGCCAATCTGCTCGACAGAGAGGAGAAAAAGGTGAGGAGTGTTCGAGGCAAGAAGGCTCAACAGGGCCTTTTCCCACTCATTACGGGCGTGTTCCTTGAGTTTATCCCAGTCTTTGAGGATAAAGATCTCCTCTCCTCCAAAGATGAAGTCTGAGCTCGCATCCGTTAAGAACTCGGCGGATTCTTTCTCTGGGGTATAGATGAGGGTTTTTTCGAGAGCAGGGTGTTTCTCGAGGTACTCCTGCTCGTATTGGCGACGGAGAACCTCATTGGGTCCGTGGATAAGAAACAGACGTTTCATCACTGCCTCCTAACACGGGTATAGTGGAAAAATCCTGAGAAACACTCCATCCGTAGTGGATGTTTTCTGCCGTGTAATGTGCCCATCGTGAGATAAGGTGACTATACACGGTATCCACGCTCACATTCGTGTAGGCGAAAACACGATCAAAGATAACCACATTCGAGCGAAAGAGCGACTCACCTATAAAAACGGAGAGCGTACCACGAATTTCGTAGATGTTTTTTTCTGTAGAGATAATCTGGGAGCGAATAGGAAGAAACTCGATAACCACCTGAGCTTGCGGGGATGTTTTGTCAACGATACGATGAAAGGCAAAAAGCTCACGGACGAGGGTATCCTCGATGGTGGATTTCCATGACTGGAGAGCCTGTGGCAGCGTCAGATGGAGATCAAGTGTGCGGATCTCGAGAGGAAGGGCGAGTTCTTTTTTGCGTATTTCGAGCCAGCTATTGGTCCATACCACACTCTCGTACGAGTCATCCCGCTTCCCGTCGACACAGGAAGACAGTCCCACGACAGCGAGAAGCACACCACCCACGAGAGAACACACAAACACTCGGTGTATGATATATCTCATATTTCTTTCAAATAAGAAAAACACGGCCACCTGGCTAAGCCAGATGGCCGATGGATTAGTTTTTCGACTTGTCGATGATTTTGCCTTTCTGGATCCAGGGCATCATGGCGCGTAGCTGGGCACCAACCTTTTCGAGGGGGTGTTCAGCCCACATCGCACGTTTTGCCATGAAGGAAGGCTTGTTGACCTTGTTCTCCAGCATCCAGTCACGGGCAAACTCTCCTGTCTGGATACGGCGGAGGACTTCTTTCATTCTCTGTTTGACACTTTCGTCAATGACAAAGGGTCCAGAGACATAGTCACCGTATTCGGCGGTATTGGAGATGGAGTAGCGCATGTCAGCAAAACCACCCTGGTAGATGAGATCAACGATGAGTTTCATCTCATGAATACATTCAAAATAGGCCATTTCAGGTGGATACCCTGCTTCCACAAGCACCTCAAACCCGGCTCTCATCAGGTTGGTTACACCACCACAGAGGACAGCCTGTTCACCGAAGAGGTCTGTTTCTGTTTCGTCTTTGAAGGTGGTTTCGATTACGCCTGCACGAGCGCCCCCGATAGCATTCGCATACGCCAGAGCCACCTCAAGAGCCTTGCCAGTGGCGTTCTGATGGACAGCGACCAGACAGGGGACACCGCCTCCTTTCTTGTACTCTTCGCGTACCATGTGACCGGGGCCCTTGGGGGCGACCATGGTGACATCAATATCCGCCGGGGGAACAATCTGACCAAAGTGGATATTAAACCCATGAGCAAACATCAGCATTTTGCCCTTGGTGAGGTTTTTCTCGATGGACTGGCGGTAGACATCACCCTGGAGTTCATCAGGGAGAAGCATCATGATGATGTCTGCCCAGGCAGCTGCTTCAGAGACTTCCATGACCTTCAGTCCGGCGTCCTCTGCCTTTTTCCAGGAGGGACTTCCCTTGCGCAGACCAACAGCCACATCGACACCAGAATCATGGAGATTGTTGGAATGAGCGTATCCCTGGCTTCCGTATCCAATGATAGCTACTTTTTTGCCTTTGATGGCATCCATCTTGGCATCTTTTTCGTAATAGACCTTCATCGCGTCTATCCTCCTTAAAAATTTAAAACTATCCTCTTAAGAGAGCAATCTTTCCTGTTCTCGCCATTTCGATGATTCCATAGCTTTTAAGAAGCTCGATGATGGCATCGATTTTGTCTTCTGATCCGGTAACTTCAATGGTAATCGTGGTATGAGAGATGTCTACCACCTTGCCTTTGAACACATCGGCGATCTCGATAATCTCGCGACGTTTGGTAGCGTTAACCCCCACCTTGATCAGAGCAAGCTCTCGTTCCACATACTCTTCGTTCGTGAGATCTCTGACCTTGATCACCTCTATGAGTTTGTTGAGTTGCTTCTTTACCTGGTCAACGACTCGGTTGTCCCCATCCACCACTATCGTCATCACGGAGATCGTGGGGTCTTCTGTCTCCGCGACAGAAAGGCTCACAATATTGAATCCTCGGGCAGAAAAAAGACCAGCAATACGTGCCAGAACCCCAAACTGGTTTTCTACTAGAACTGAGAGTGTGTAATGCATTAGGCAAGCCCTCCTATCATTTGTGTGAGATTGGCGCCTGCAGGTACCATGGGGAAGACATTCTCTTCTTGCTCGATAACCACATCAAGCAGTGCCGGACCCTCCTGGGCAAGGAGATCCTTGATAGCCTGCTCCACATCGGCCGGATTGATAACACGCGATGCCCACCAGCCGTATGCCTCTGCCACCTTCACAAAGTCAGGATAGTAGCATTCTTTGCCATCACAGGTGACCTTTGCCAGTTTCACCGCCGAATAGCGCTTGTTGTAGAATAGCTCCTGCCACTGACGAACCATCCCGAGGTAGCTGTTATTGAGTACGATGACCTTCACAGGAACATCATAATAGCGAGCCGTGGCCATCTCCTGGATATTCATCTGGAGTGAGCCATCTCCCGCGACCACAATGGTTGGTTTGTTGGGGCAGGCGAGTTGGGCGCCGATACCGGCAGGAAACCCAAAACCCATCGTTCCCAATCCTCCTGAACTGAGAAGGCTTCTCGGTTTGTTGAAGCCATAATACTGTGCTACCCACATCTGGTGTTGTCCAACCTCTGTCGAGATAATCGCGTTACCCTGGGTGAGTTTTGAGAGTGTTTCGATGACATACTGTGGTTTGATCACCTGGGTGCTATTTTGATAGGTGAGGGGATTGGTGTTTTTCCACTCGGAGATCTGTTTGAGCCAGCTTTCTGTACGCAGGGAGAATTCTTGTTTCAGAAGCTCGCCCAGAGCGTCCTTGACATCCCCAACGATAGGCACATGAACGACAACATTTTTGCTAATCGATGAGGGATCAATATCGATATGGACGATCTTGGCATTGGGAGCGAATTCATCAATCTTGCCGGTAACACGGTCATCAAAACGTGCCCCAATCGCAAGGATCAGATCAGAGTGATGGATGGCGTAGTTGGCATATACTGTGCCATGCATGCCGAGCATGCCAAGGTAGAGGGGATCATTCACATCGGCAGGATAGGCACCCAGTCCCAGGAGGGTTGAGGTGACGGGGATGCGATGCTTCCTCGCAAATTCGGTAAGCAAAGCCCCGGCATTTCCTGCAATGACGCCTCCTCCATAGTAGATCACAGGTCGCTGTGACTTTTCAAGCAGCTCGACGGCCTTTTTGATCTGCCCTTGATTGACCTTAAAAAAGGGCTTGTAGCTTCGTAGTTCTACTTTTTCAGGCCAGAGGAATTCGGTTTTTCCCGTCAGGACATCCTTGGGGATATCAATGAGAACAGGACCAGGTCTGCCTGTACTCGCAATATAAAAGGCTTCTCTCACAATACGAGCCAGATCATTCACATCCTTGACCAGAAAGTTGTGTTTGGTAATGGGGCGGGTGATGCCGGTGATATCTACCTCCTGAAAGGCATCGCTTCCGATCATCGAGGTAGCCACCTGTCCTGTAATCGCCACCATGGGGATAGAATCCATATACGCCGTAGCAATACCTGTGACAAGATTGGTGGCTCCTGGGCCACTCGTGGCCAGACATACCCCAACCTTGCCTGAAGCTCTGGCATACCCATCTGCGGCATGAGCAGCGCCCTGTTCGTGACGCACATGGATGAGTTTGATGGCTTTTTCATCGTAAAGGACATCAAACAGAGGGATAACTACCCCACCAGGATATCCGAAGATAACCTCGACTCCTTCTCGTTTTAAACACTCAACGAGAATCTGTGCACCTGACAGCGTCACTTTTTCACCTCCACTCTTTTTCGAGTACCATTATTTAAATGCAAAAACAAAAAATAGTCAAGTTTTTACGCAGTTTTTCTCCGAAAGATGGGAGTTTTTCTTTTTCTTTTATCTTATTTCATATCACAGAGATAGATTTGATTTTTAGAGGTTGATTGAGTTTTTGGCAAGAAAAAACATAAAAAAAACACATATGAAAATATAATGCTTTTTTGTTTTTTTCCGATGTTTTTGGTGTCAACGAAGAAAAGGAGTGGGTTATGAGGAGAGTACTGATAGGTTCCTTGTTACTCGTTTTGGCTGGAAGTTTTTATGGAGTTATTAGCCGAAACGTGATAGACTTTTCGGAGTATGATCAGCGGATCAAGCTCCAGTTTGAGGGGCCAGAAGAAAGCTACATCACCAACATTGATGGTCAACCGAGGATTGTCTTCGGATATAAGGATTTTCTCCTCGAGAGCTGGACAGTAAAGCTCAATGACTCCGCCAATCTCGATCAAAATCGCTTCCAGAGCTACTGTAAGCCTGTAGAGAGCAAGCGGTTTGGAACAGTACTTGGGGCACGAATCCATTTTCCAACGTGGAAAAACAATGCAAACGCCCTTCTTCAACCACCATTTCCCATCAAGATATATGATGACGAAGGTCGTTATATGAATATCTCTAATGGGGTGATGCCCAACGTTTCGGAGGTTCGTTCTGTCTCTATGTGGGTCAGTGGACGAAATTATCCCTATGGAGCAAGTGTTCGTTTTCGTGACAAAAATGAAGAGTACAAGGAATTTTTTGTTGGCTGGCTCAACTTTGAGGGTTGGAGAAAGCTCATGTATGTGAACCCGAACTTTAGCGAGAGATTTAATGCAAAGATTCTCCGCAGGGAGCCCCTGTACCCCAAGGATGTGCCCTACCTTGTGCTGGATGCCATCATTATCTATCGATATGCCGATCAGATCGGAGGGGATTTTGTCACCTATATCAAGTCGATTGATATGGAGTATACCCCCTATGTTGTCGACAGCGATGTGGTTGAGGATATCAATGACGAAGAAGTTTGGCAGATCATCACTACGAGAGCAAAACGTCGCCAGAAACTGGAAGAGATGCGCCTGGTTGAGGATCTGTATCTCTACCAGCAGGAAAAGTACAGGATGCAACTGCAAAAAGATCCTGTGGTGGATAAGTAGTCCTCAAGAAACCTCCTATAAAAGCTTCCCCCTCCCTAGGCCACCTGTTTCCCGCAGGTGGCCTTTCCTTTTTGGAGACCTTTGTGTGAGTCGCTATTTCTTTTTTTTCAGCTCCAACAACCTCAAAAATCAGCAAAAAAGCCAACAAAAACTGAAACATGGTAATAGCATACTTCTGAAACCTCTCAATAATTTCTCTCTGGATAAAGTTCTTGCTTACCGCCACCTATGCTGTTGCCTTTTTACAGTGTTTTTTTACTCCAAAAAACTGCAAAAACGCCATAGCCCTTGCTTACCCAAAGTTTTAAGAAGAGATTTTCTCTTGTTTCTGACTCATGCAAAGGGCTCTTTTGATACAGAAGCAGGGGAACATTTTTCAGGAGGGGGTTTTCGTTGTGTTTTTTCTCAAAAAATGGTATAATAATCCGTATGAAAAAGTGTCTTTTGTTTTTTCTCTGGTGTGTATGTGGCTATGCCCTTGATGTCATGCCTGTGACAGAGATCTCCCGAGGGATGAAGGGCGTCGGGTATTCGGTGTTTTCTGGATGGGAGTCTCGTTCTTTTGATGTGGAGATTGTCGATGTGATGCGTGGCACAACCCCGGAGGATACTTTGATCCTTGCCAGGCTTTCCGGCCAGGATCTTGAGAAAACCGGTGTCATCGCGGGGATGAGCGGGAGTCCTGTCTACATCAGTAATCGGCTCGTTGGGGCAGTGGCGTATGCCTGGTCGTTTGCCAGGGAAGCGATATGTGGTATTACTCCTGCAGAGCTGATGGTAGGGAGCGCTCTTCAGCCCACAAAACCCCTGCCGGGCAAGAAACGCATGACGTTGACCGCATCCCCCTTGTATCTCTGGAGTGATGGGGTGCGAGATGTTTTGGGATTTTTTTCCAATCAGGTGTCACTGCCTGTATCTTTTTTTCCGATGGGGGGAGGGGTAGACTCTCTCAAGGATGCTCCTTCTTCTCTCAAGGCCGGGGATGCTGTAGCTGTGCATTTCGTCGATGGGGATGTGAGGATTCAGGCTATCGGAACGGTTACCGCTGTTGAAGGCGAGAGGGTGTGGATGTTTGGACACCCCTTGTTTCAATCGGGACAGATGGATGCCCCCTTTTCCCGGGCGTACATCTATGGGGTGATGCCCTCGTATACTGTTTCATTCAAGCTGGGAGCATCCGGTCAGGAACTGGGGAGGGTGGTGTATGATGGGGCTTTTGTCGTTGAGGGAAAACTCGGACAAAAAGCCGATATGCTCCCCGTTGAGACAACCCTCTACGAACCAAAACGCACCAATACCTATCGTTATCGGGTGGTGAGAAACCCTCTGTACCAATCGTATTTTACCATGGTGGCTTTTTTTTCTCTATTGGAATTAACTCTGGGAAGTGGAGAGCAACATGTCGTTGATCTCGTGCTTGAGGCCAACGTTCTCTATGACAGGAAAACCAATACCCTCTCCTTGCGTGTTCACTCTTTTTATGATCGGGATGCGGTTACCTTTGGAAACCTGGTGAATAATATCTGGGAGTTTCTCTCCCTCGCTCAGGGTCAGGAGAGAGAGAACGTTCGTATCGAGAATCTACGAATAACTCTCAAAAAACAGGTTGCAGGGCTACGAGGTTTTCTCGAACGGGCATGGCTAGACAAGTCTACCTTTCAGGTGGGGGAAACGGCATCTATCTCATGTGTCTTAAGGGACAACCTGGCACGAACCCACAGAGAGCGTTTTGAGATTGTTCTTCCGGCGTATCTTGCTCCAGGGAAGTATCAAATCATCCTCGGCAACCCCCAGAGTATCCGGGCCTATATCGAAAAAGAATCCAAAGCCCGTTCAGAGTTGTTTACGTATCGAGATATCATTCAATACTACAAAGAAAAAACCACCTATCCTGCCACCCTTTCACAGTTGTGGTGTGGGATATTGTTGCCCTCATCCTCGCAAAGAACCGCCCGAGGGGAGATGCCAGCCCTGCCTCGCCAGTATGGGGAATGGCTGGATGGAGGTCCCAGTGTAGGGAAGGAAAAACGAGGGTTTCGTTTCGTGGGGACAAACCGGGGTGTTTCCTTTTTGCTGGCTGATGAGGTAATACTCCTCCCGATAACGATACAATCTACCAATGGAAGGAGCGGATCATGAACGAGACAAAGCTTTCTGAGCGCTTTTGGACAGTACCCAATGTTCTCTCACTTTTAAGGATTGTTCTGGTTTTCCCTATCCTGTATCTTTTGCGTTATCCGCAGATGCGATCGTATGTGTTTTTCCTGACAGCGACGGCGTATGTTACTGATTTTCTGGATGGGTGGATTGCCCGCACCTTTCATCTCCAGAGCAGGGTAGGGACAATCCTTGACCCCATAGGGGACAAACTCCTTGCGGTTACCCTGGCAACGGTGCTCTATATTCGTCAGGAGCTTCCGTTTGTGTTTTTTGTCGTTGTGACAACGAGAGATCTTATCATTGCCCTGGGGGCTATCTATGCCATCAACATGTATCGCTATGTTTTTCTCCCTATGGTAGTGGGCAAGCTCACCACCTTTATGCTGGGTTTCTTCTACTGTAGCTTCTTGTTTGCCGGGACACCGTGGGGACAGGCTTTTCCCTGGCTTGTGACGGTCAGTAGGTATCTTTTTTGTTTTGTTGTGGGGCTTTTGGTTTTGTCTGGCGTGGCGTATATTGTCAATTATATACGATATTTTGTTGAATCGAAGAATACAAAGAGGTAATCTATGAAGTATGTTGTGTTTCTTCTCGATGGGATGGCAGACGAAGTGCTTCCCGAACTGGGGTCAATGACTCCCCTTGAGTATGCCAGAACACCGGTGATGGATAGTCTTGCGAGGGAGGCTGAGTTTGGGACATTTCTCACGCTTCCAGATGGGTTTCCTACATCTTCTGATGTGGCTAATATGTCGGTGCTGGGATGGGATCTTTCAAAGTCTTACACAGGACGAGGTCCGATAGAGAGTTATGGGATGGGTATTCCGCTTGATGAGGAAACGATAGCATTTCGACTCAATTTGATTACGGTTAGGGATGGGATTCTTGAGGATTATTCTGCGGGGCATATCGAGGATGAAGAGGCCGAAGAGCTTATCAACTTTCTCCAACAGGAACTGGGAAGTGAGAAGATTCGTTTTCAGAAAGGGGTAAGCTATCGCCATATTCTCTACCTGAAGGGAAAGGAGTTTTCTCCCAATATTCTCTACGAGAAACCAGACTCCTCTCACGGTATGGCATGGGAGAAGATTCTTCCAAGGGCAGCTAACGAGGCAGCGAAGCACACTGAACGAACCCTACTTACCCTGATGTATGAGGCACACCAGAAGCTTTCTCATCACCCGATCAACGAGCGTCGTCGTCGCGAGGGCAAAAACGAGGCGAATATGATATGGCCCTGGTCAGGGGGCGGGAAACCAGATGTCCCCTCGTTTGCAGCAATGTATGGGAAACGAGGGGCTATCGTGGCAGCGGTGGATGTGATTCTGGGGCTGGGGCGTCTCGGCGATATGACGGTTTGTCGACCTGAGGGGGCAACAGGCTGGATAGATACAAACTACGAAAACAAGGCAAAAGCGGCCATTGAGCTTTTGAAAAACCATGATTTTGTGTATGTTCATCTTGAGGCTATCGATGAGTGCGGGCATCTCGGGGATCTTGAACTCAAGATTCGGGCTATCGAAGAGGCTGATAGTCGTTTGATTGGGACGTTTCTCAGGCTGTATCGGGAGACGTTTGGTGCTGAACCCTGGCGAGGACTCATACTTCCTGATCACCCCGTTCCCGTCAAACTCCGTAAACACACCCGTACCCCTGTGCCGTTTATGATCTGGGGGGAGGGCGTGAGTCCCAATCCTTTGGTCAAAACCTACAGTGAACGCACTGCCATGCAGGGGAAGTACACGGGTCTTCAAAAGGACGAGCTTATGAGGTTACTATTTCAGGAAGTTTAAAAAGAAGATGGAGGTGCGAAAATCTTGAAAAGGAGTGGGTATGAAACCAACATTCCATCTTCCAGAACTCTTGCAGTGTGAGATAAACTTTGTTGAGGAGCTTGAGAAGTCTCTGAGGCAAAACTGGGATCTCACCGCTGTGTCTGACTATGGTGGCAAAACGCGCTATACCTATGGCGAATGTGCCAGGATGTTTCTCGCTATTCACCAGTTTTTTGAGGATGCCAGGATCAAAACAGGCGATCGCATTGCTATACTGGGGAGAAACGCTGCCAACTGGGCGGTGAGCTACCTAGCGGCCATCAGTTATGGTGCCGTGAATGTACCCCTTCTTCCGGATTTTCATCCAGCGGATCTTGTCCACCTGTTGAATCATTCTGAGAGTCGGGTGTTGTTTGCCCTGCCATCGCTTTTTGAGGCTATTGATCCTGCGGAACTGAAATACCTTGAGGTTGTTGTCTCCCTGGAGGACATGGAGATCCTCTGGCAAAAGAAAAAAACACTCAAGAAAAGTATACCTGATTATTTCCGGTCACTCTCGATTGACAAAAATACCTTTAAACTCCCCAAAGTAGGTACCCATGATTTTGCTTCCCTGGTGTATACCTCAGGTACGACTGGATTTTCAAAGGGTGTGTGTCTTTCTTGTTCTAATCTCATGTCTAACATTAAGTATGCCAGGGATACTATGCCTCTGTTTGCCGGGGAGACTATCCTCTCCTTTTTACCGGTAGCGCATTCTTTTGGGTGTGCCTTTGAGTTTCTTTTTCCATTTTTTACCGGGTGTCATATCAACTTTCTCTCCAGGACACCAACCCCAACGGTACTTATTGATGCCTTTGCTAAAGTGCGACCTTCTCTCATCCTTTCTGTGCCACTGATTATTGAGAAGATGTACTACAAAAAGATCAAGCCGGCCCTCGATAAGCCCCTCTTGCGTCTTCTGAGGCTTGTGCCTGGTGTCAGTACAGCCATCAAAAAGAAGGTGCGGGAGCAGCTTGTTGCTACCTTTGGGGGGAATTTTCGGGAGGTGGTGATTGGTGGGGCGGCGTTTAGTCCGGAGGTGGAGGCTTTTCTCAGGTCGGTCGAGTTTCCGTTTACGGTGGGGTATGGGATGACGGAGTGTGGCCCTCTCATCAGCTATAGCCCATGGAAGGAGTATGCTCCCCGTTCTGTTGGTCGGGTGGTGGACAGGATGGAGGTCAAGATTGTTCCGCTTCATCCCGGGGATACATCGGGAGAGATCATGGTGCGTGGAGCGAATGTTATGTCTGGCTACTACAAGAACCCTGATGCTACCAAAGAGGTTTTGGAAAAGGATGGCTGGCTCCATACAGGGGATATGGGATACATTGATGAGAAGGGTTTTATTTATATTAATGGGCGATGTAAGACGATGCTTCTCGGACCCTCGGGTCAGAACATCTACCCGGAGGAGATCGAGGCCAAACTTAACGTGCTTCCCTATGTCCAGGAGTCCCTCGTCGTGTCTCGTGATCACCAGCTCGTGGCTCTGGTGTATCCGGATATGGATCGAGTCGATCAGGAGAAGCTTACCGAAAACCAGCTCGCCTACATCATGGAAGAGAATCGAAAGAAACTCAACGAAATGCTTCCAGCCTACGCAAAGGTGGTGAGGGTAGAGATCATGTCGGAGGAGTTTGAGAAAACCCCCAAGAAGAGTATCAAGAGATTTTTGTATTCCTAGGGAATACAAAAAAAATACACAAAACTCTTGACATGAGTTGAAGAATGTAATATAATAAATCCAGAAAGAAAAAAAACTAAAATCTTAAAAGAGGGAGGAAAAGACATGAAGAAACTGATGAATCTCTTGGTGTTGGTGGTTTTTGTGGTGTCTGGTTGTGCTCAGGTGGTGGTAAAGGCACCTGCAGGCAAGAAGATCATTGTCAGCAGTCGGGCTGTGACTGCTCCTGATCAGCAGAAGATGGTGTGGTATGTTCTTTGGGGTCTGGTGCCACTTGGTGACAATTCTACAGCTTCTCTCTTGGAAGCTTATCCCGATGGTTCTGAGGTAGCTATTTCTACAGAGGCTTCTCTTATTGATATCTTGATTGGTGCTGTGTTGGGACAATTCTCTGTTACCACGCGAACTATCAAGGTCCAAAAGATACAATAAGCAAAAGCGACAAAAGAAGAAGGGGAGAATCCCCTTCTTCTTTTTTATTTTGAGATAAGAGAGTATTTATGATAAAGAAATGGCTTTGGTTGGTGTTAATTGGATGTGGGGTAATTCTTTTTGGATGCAGTCGACGTGCAGAAGAGAAGGCGGTTATTGATTTTCTTCAAGTCTGGGAGAATGTGCGTCCTTTTTATAAGGAGAAGGTTTCGCTTATTGCTTCGAAAGGGTTTTTAGATATATCGTTAATCCCCTTGCTTCATCAGGATTTGGTCACAAATGAGTTATTTTGTCATATTGTTACCCAGCGTTTTGGGACGGTTGATGCTTATATTGAAGTGTTTTCAAATGTTTCTCTCCACTATACGTATTTGTCTTTTTCTGAGAGTCTGGAAGGACGATCTCCTCAGGTGATGATACGGCAGATGGACGATACTATAGTTGCTCTAGAAAGTCTGCCTGTGAGTGAGGAGCGAGAAAAGCGGTTGGCCATGGCCTTTCTGATGAGGAAACGTTTTGAGCAGTATGAGGCACTCCAGTCCACGGTTTCTACTAACTGGATAAAAGTAGTCTATCGTTATGCTCAAAAATTAGGAACGGTGTATCAAAGCCTCTTGGAGTAGAATAATAGAAAGTTGATTTTTGAGATAATGGTTATTATATGGTTATTATAAAGAAGGTGAGGCCTTTGTACGAATCACAGAAAAAGAAAAATCTTTTTTAAAACTGTGAGAAAGAGAATGCTATGGCGTTTTTGCAGTTTTCTGGAGCGAAAGGGAAACTGTAAAAAGCAACAGCATAAGTGGCTAACCTTATCCAAGGATAAACCGCTGGGAATTTATGGAAATACGCTATTGCTTTGTTGCAGTTTTTTATCAGCTCTTTTGCTGATTTTTGGGCTGAAACAAGAAAATAGCTATTCGTGCAAAGGTCTCAGGATATTGTGAGAGTCGACTGTTTTTTTAGGTGGCTCTTTTTTAAGCAGGGCTATCTCATCTCGACCACGACTGGCTCTTCGGGGAGGGTGAGCTTCCCCTCGAGGGAGACGCTTTTGCCCTGGAAGCAGTCCACTCCCTTGATGGGAAAAGGCAGGGTGAAATCCCCTCGTTTACCCCCAAGGTTAAGGAGAGCGCCATAGTGCTTGGTGCCTCGACGCTCCAGCCAGACCAGACCATCACCGATTAGCTTCACGGCACACTGTGAGGTGTGGGTTTTGATCTTTTGGGTGAGTTCAAAACATGCCTGAAAAAACTCGAAAAACACAGTATCTTTTGTCTCCCAGGGTACGACCATTCGTTCAAAGAGAGAGGGGTACTCCGTAATGGCGTACTCCTGGCCCATGTAGGCGAACGTAACACCATGGAGAAGCTGGTAGAAAACCGTCCAGTGTTTGAGAAGCGAGCCTCTCCCAAAACGCCAGGCGGCTCGTTTCTGGTCATGATTTTCGAGAAATCTTGTTTTGGTGGTGCCGGCTGGATATACCGTTTGCTGGGTATAGAGGTAGTCAATAAAGGGCTCAAGACTCCGTTCCCCACCCCAGTAGGATTCCAGCCTCTCAAATCCGTCATAATCATAGGTCAGATCAAAAGCCTGGTGAAGCTCAGCTCCCCCATGGCATGTGAAACCCTTCTCTCTCACATGGAGGAGAAAGTGAGGGTGAACCTGTTCGGCAAGCCAGAGAATGGGGTAGGTTTCCGTACCATTGGTTGGTTGATTGACTCGCCGCCTGGCCTCTTTCCAGAACTCGATGGGCACAAGAGAGGCAACATCGCAGCGAAAACCATCCACTCCCTCGTCTCGCCACTGGATGAGGGTATCGATTAACTCATCCCACAACGCGGGAGAGGACGAAAAATCAAAATCCACTATATCACTCCAGTCGTCAAACTTTCGGGTGAAATGACCATGCTTGTCCCGAAGGTACCACTCGGGATGTTCGCGGGCGAGGACGGCATCGGGAGAGGTGTGGTTGTACACCACATCAATCATCACCTTGAGGCTGAGGTCGTGCGCTGCACGAACAAATTCTCTAAAGTCACTCAGTGACCCTAGTTCGGGGTTGATCTCCCGATAGTTCTGGATAGCATAAGGACTCCCCAGACTCCCTTTGCGAGCGACTTTTCCGATGGGATGAATGGGGGTTAGGTACACCCAGGAAAACCCCAGTTTTTTGACGTGTTCGAGATGAGGGATGGCCGAGAGAAAATCCCCACGGGGAGTAAGATTTCGGAGAAAAATCTGATAGATACTTGTTGTCTCTGGTATCATACCTTTGTCCTTGAACGTTTGATAGTATAGTATAAGCAAAGAAAAAAAATATCTCAAGATTTTCAACCCCTTGAAAAAGGTAAGCGGAACATATAAGTTGAGACCTGTGCACGAAACTGGTATTACTTTATTGACAGTGAGCCACTCCTTCATCCCCTTGCCCCCTCAACATCATCAACATCTGCACAAAAACAAGACACGATACCTAGGATAAACGAGGATGCACAGGATACCGCCAGGACTGGCTATGACTTTTTCACAGTCATCCATTTCCCCATCCCCCTCTCCTGCGTATCCTGTCTATTCTGTTTATTCCACTCAAAACACCTCACCAGAACAGCAAAACAGGTTAGACAGGGTATCCAGGACGACGCTTCCCGAACCTTCGAGGGCTTTTTACCATGGGGGCTATTACTTTTTTACAGTCTTATGTTAGGCGAAAAGCCTTTTTTACCCCCTCTGACTGAAAGAAGGTTATAGCCATTTGCTCTTCATTGGTACGGGGCGATGGTATTTCGCTGAAACAGGGTAAGAGCAGGTGGGTATGAACCAGCTATTACTCTTTTACAGTCCCCCTTTTGCTCAAAAAAAACTGCAAAAGAGTAATAGCCATTTCTTCCCCAAAGTCTGAGGGGAGATTTCCTTGCTATGATTTGTGCAAAGGTCTCAGGTTACTCGCAAAATCCTGGCAGGATCAGGGAAAAGGCACGGGGGCGGATTGTGCAGGGAGCGTTTAAACAAAAAGGGGGATGGGGAGAGAGACACAGCGAAAGGATGATAGCGTGTTGTCAGGTTGGCTATATACTTTTTTCAGTGAAACATCCTAACCACCTCACGCCCTGGTCTCACGGGGTGTTTTCCAGTCCTTCTCTCTCCAAAAGCGTTTTTTGAAAATATCTTCAAGAAAGTTTTCTTTATTAATTGAAATTTTTTCTTTCTGGTGCTATACTTTTTCCAGAGAAAAGTACAAAGGAGGAACTATGAAAAGGTTTGGACTTTTGTGTTTGGGGCTTCTTGTTATGTCTCTCGGGTTTGGGGTGGAGGTTTCTCAGCGAAAAGAGATAGCCGTGATGCCTGTATACAGCTCATACAATCTCCCAAGCTCAGCGTATATGTATTTTGACGATCGTATGATTGCTACCATAGCCTCGATGAAGCGTTTTCAGGTGATAGGGTATCAGTATCGTCTCGATGGGACAACAGCTCAGCGGTTTATTGAACGCATCAGAGAACTGAAAAAACAGGCTGCTCTTCAGAATCCTCAGTATCGGGATGAGGATCTGGGGATAGCTGTGATTCCTGCCAGTGAGATGGAACGGTTGGTGAACTCGGTTTTTGTGTTTATTCCCTCGATTAATGGCTATGATTCCAAGAGCTATGATATCCAGATCCAGCAGCCCAAAAAGGGTGGGGGATATGAGATTCGGATAGTGAAGGAACACAAAGCAACGGTCAATGTTTCGATTAAAATCATTGATACGGCTGGAAACCTCCTCTCAACTTATGATGCAAGTGGAGAGGGGATCTCTCGTAATAGTGCCAACGAAGCCTACCAGAAGGCAGTCAATGATGCGGTGGAAGGGTTTGCTTATTATCTGCGCAATGTTGAGGAGTTTAAGATTAAGACAGGAATTCTTCGTGTGGATGGAAATTTTGCCTACCTCGAACTGGGGAAAAATATGGGGATTAGTCCTGGCTATGAGTTTACGATCGAGGAAGAGGTGAGGATCATGGACAAATTTACCGAAAAGCGCCGTACAGGGCTTATCCGTGTCAGTTATGTGAGCGATGAGTATTCGTACGGACATATTATTTTTGGTTCTCCCAAGCCCGGGGATCAGCTCGTCGAAGCTCCAAAGACAGGGGGGAGGTTTGGTATCAGTTTTAACCCTATGCCTTTAAAGGTACCAGAAAAAGCGACACTCTCGTATTCTTCTCTTCCTGACCTGAATAACAAAGAGCTTACCTTTGGTTCTGTGGCGGGATTTGCTCCGGCTTTGATGATGCAGCTTGACCTTGAGCTAGGATATAGCTGGTTGTGGGAGACCGGTTTTGGCATAGGTTTTAGCGATCCCTTGATGCTCTATCTGACCATAGGACCAGCTTACGAGTGGTATATGCGAAGTACCAGTCTTGTCTTTGGGGCAAAGTTTGTCTTCTCCATCGGCGCAAAAGATGTAATGAGGCTTCCCAATGATTGGGGACTTACGATAGAAGGGAAGGATTTCTATGATCCTGTGAATGTATCGCTCAACTGGTTTGACTGTGCTCTGGATCCTTTTATCGCTTACAATATCCAGTTTGGTCAGTCGGTGAAGCTCAGAGCATTCGGTGGATTCCACTGGAGTTTTTATCAGATGGCAAGCCTCTACTTTAAAGAAGACACAGGGACTGATGAAGGGGGAGAATCTGTATCTATTACCCCGAAATTTACCGATTGGGACGGGAAGCTGGGCACCACAGGGGTGTTCGGTGGCATAGAGATTATCTTCCGTTTGTAAGGAAAATTGACAAAAAAGACCCGGGGTTTCCCGGGTCTTTTTTTGTAGTTTTTTCCCAGAGGCAAAAAACGAGGTTTTGTTTCAAGGGGAGAGGGGATATT
>FWWL01005028.1_pt1 | contig 21332 bp, 21 predicted proteins | sample 2228331 | NCBI WGS metagenome assembly FWWL01 (sample SAMEA103939775, study PRJEB20133) | metagenome | reverse complement strand
CTTACACAGAATTAAGGCGGACTCTCCAGCAGCCGCATCCGCGCCAGCAGTTCGTTGAGCTGCTCGGTCGAGTAAAAATGAATTACCAGCCGGCCGGCCCCCCGGCGGTTCTGCCGGACCACCACCCGGGTCCCGAGCCGGGCCGTCAGCTCTGCCGACAGGGTATCCAGCTCCGGGTCGGTTTCGGCCGGGCCGGCCGGTTGTTCACCCCAGCGGCGCACAAGCTCCTCCGTCTGCCGGACGTTGAGGCCCCGGCGAACCACTTCGGCCAGGGCGGCGGGCTGGTCGGCGGGGTCAAGACCGAGCAGGGCCCGGGCGTGGCCCTCGGTTATCTCCCCGGCGGCCAGGGCGGCCCGGACCTCGGGGGCGGCCTGCAGCAGTCTCAGGGTGTTGGCCACAGCCGACCGGCTCCGGCCAACCCGGCGGGCGACCTCCTCCTGGCTCAGGCCGAACCGCTCGGTAAGCTCGCGAAATGCCTCCGCCTCCTCGAGGGGGTTAAGGTCCGCCCGCTGGATGTTCTCCACCAGCGCCATGACCAGCCCGTCGGCCGGGGTTGTTTCCCGCACCAGGGCCGGAATGGTCGTCAGGCCGGCCTCCACCGCCGCCCGCCAGCGCCGCTCCCCGGCGACCAGCCGGTAAACCGTCTGGGACCCTTCCCTGACCTCGGACACGAGGACCGGCTGGAGGATGCCGTGCTCCCGGACACTCTCGACCAGCTCCCGGAACCGTTCGTCGGGGACGAACCGCCGGGGCTGGTGGGGGTTAGGCCTGATCAAGCCGACCGGCAGGTTTACCACGTTCGGGCCGCCCCGGCCCAGCAGCGCCCCCAGGCCCCGGCCGAGCGGCCGGCGGGGCTCCGGCGGGTTAGCCATGGCCTGCCTCCTTCGGGGTAAGTTTCGCCAGGAGCCGGTCCATGAGCTCGAGCGCCAGGGACTCATATGCCCGTGCGCCCGGGGAGGTCGGGGCATACTCCCGGACCGTCCGGCCGAAGCTGGGCGCCTCGCTCAACCGGACGTTACGCGGAATGACCGTCCGAAACGTCTCCGGGAAGAACCGGCGCACCTCTTGGACGACCTGCCGGCTGAGCCCGAGCCGGCCGTCGAACATCGTAAGGACCACACCGGTAAGCATCAGGGCCGGGTTAAGCTCGGCCCGGACCAGCGAAAGGGTGCGGCTCAGGCTGGCCAGGCCGTCCAGGGCCAGAAACTCGCACTGGACCGGCACCACCACCCCGTCGGCCGCCGCCAGGCCGTTCACGGTCAGAATCCCCAGCGACGGCGGACAGTCTACCAGGATCAGGTCATACCCGGCCCTGACCCCCGTCAGGGCGGCCCGCAGTCGCAACCGCCCGTCCGGCAGACCTAGCAGTTCCGGCTCGGCCCCGGCCAGGTCAGGGCCGGAGGCAAGAATGTCCAGGCCGTAAGGCCGCGCCCGGCCGATCAGGTCCGCCGTCCGGGCCGGGTCGACCAGCGCCAGGTACACCGGCGGGGGCGAGGCCGGGTCGAGCCCCAGCGAAGTCGTCAGGTTCGCCTGGGGGTCCAAGTCGACAATAAGCACCCGGGAACCGGCGGCGGCCAGAAAGTCCGCCAGGTTTACGGCCGTGGTCGTCTTGCCGACCCCGCCCTTCTGGTTTGCAACGGTGATGACGAGTCCCATCAGCCCGCAACCTGCTGTTCAGTCCCCCGCCCCAGTATATCCCCCGCCGGTGGGGCGGCACAAGGCCGGTCGAGAAAGCCCGATTGCCGTCCCGGAGCAGCGTAACTTAAAATCAACCGGCCGGGGCCGGAAGTCGACGGCCCCAAGTCTGCCAGAGGAGGATTGACGTGCAGGTTACCGTCTGGGGCGCCGGGGCCATCGGTGGGGTGGTCGGGGCGTGGCTCGTCCGGAGCGGGGTCGACGTGCTGTTCGTCGACCAGGACGCCGCCCACGTCGATGCGATGAACCGGCAGGGACTCTTTATCGACGGGGTTCGGGGCGAGTTCCGGGTGCCGGTCAAGGCCGTGACTCCCGACGGGGTCAGGGGGCCGCTGGGCACCGTTCTGCTCGCCGTGAAGTGTCTGCACACCGAGACCGCCGTCCGCCAGATGAGGCCGCACCTGACGCCGGAGTCGGCCGTGGTCTCCCTCCAGAACGGCCTGAACGAGGAGCTGATTGCCGAACTCATCGGGCCCGAGCGGACGATTGGCTGTTTTGTCAATTTTGGGGCCGACTGGCAGGCGCCCGGCCACATCCGCCACGGGGGCGAGCACCCCCTGTATATCGGCGAGCTTGACGGCCGCCGGACCGAACGGGTCGAAGCCCTCCAGCGGCTCCTGTCGGCCTTCGGCGAGACCATTGTCACCGACAACATCTGGGGCTACCTGTGGTCAAAGCTTGCCTACGCCTCGGTCCTGTTTGCCACCGCCTTAGTCGACGCCCACGTCTACGAGGTCGTGGCCGACCCGGTGGCCAGGCCGGTTCTGGCCGGCCTGGCCCGGGAGGTTCTGGCCGTCGCCCGGGCCTACGGGGTTAGACCCGAGCGCCTGGTCGAGTTCTGGCCCGACGAGTTCGAGGCCGGGGAATATGAGCGGGCGTTTGAACGGATCGCCGCCCATTACCGGGGCCAGATCAAGACCAAGACCGGCATCTGGCGGGACCTGGCCGTCCGGCGCCGACGGACCGAGGTGGACTGCCAGGTCGGGGTGGCGATGGAAAAGGGCCGGGCGGTCGGCCTCGACCTGCCCCTGAACCGGCAACTCCAGGCCCTCATCCACGAGCTGGAGGCCGGAACCCGCCAGATGAGCTGGGACAATTTCAAGGCATTTAACCTGGGTTCGGAGGGCTGAGATGGACCTCGGGCTTGCGGGAAAGGTCGCGATCGTAACCGGCGGCAGCGAGGGTATCGGCAAGGCGATTGCCAGCCGGCTGGTGGCCGAAGGCGCAAACGTCGTCATTTGCGCCCGCCGGGCCGATGTGCTGGCCCAGGCGGCCGCCGAGATCCAGGAGCACGGTCCGGGCCGGGTCGTCCCGGTCCAGGCCGACGTCACCCGGCCGGAGGATGTCGAGCGGGTGGTCCGGACGGCCCTGGAGACGTTCGGCCGGGTAGATATCCTGGTAAACAACGCCGGTCGGAGCAACGCCCACCCCTTTGAAGCCGTCGACGATGCCACCTGGCAGGAGGACCTGGAGCTTAAGCTGATGGCCTGGGTCCGGTTTGCCCGGCTGGTCGTCCCGGAGATGCGGAAAAACGGCGGCGGCCGAATTATCAACATCGCCATGGTGGGCGGGAAGGCCCCGGGCCCGCGGTCGGTGCCGACCAGTGTGAGCCGGGCCGCCGGCATCGCCCTGACCAAGGCCCTTTCCAAGGAGCTGGCGGCCGACAAGATCCTGGTGAACGCCGTCTGCGTCGGCCTGATCAAGAGCGGCCAGATGCGCCGCCGCTGGGAGCGCAACTTTGCCGACCGGATGGCCCTGGAGGAATGGTACGCCCAGCTCGGCAAGGATATCCCCCTGGGCCGGGTCGGCGAAGCCGAGGAAGTTGCCGACCTGGTGGCCTTCCTGGCCTCCGAGCGGGCGTCATATATAACCGGGGCGGCGATTAACTGCGACGGCGGCCTCGCCCCGGTCACCTGAGTTGACCGTCCCGAAGCCGGCTGCCGGACCCTGGGTCATAACGGTCGCCGCCGGCCTGGTCTGGCTGGTGGCGTCAGCCAGCCTGATTGCCGCCAGCGGCGTTTACCCGGCCCTCCTGGGCCGGTGGGACCTTGACCCCCAGTTCGTCGGCCTGTGGGGGAGCGCCACCCTGACCGGGATGCTGGCCGGGGGCATCATCGGCGGCCTGCTGGCCGACCGGTTCGGCCGCAAACCGGTCCTGGCGGCCTCAGCCGCATTGCTGGGCCCGGTTAACGCCGCCCAGGCCCTGCTGGGCTCTCCCTGGGCGCTTGCGGCCGGCCGGTTGGTTGCCGGAATCGTACTGGCGGCGGCAATCCCGGCGGCGGCCGCCCTGGTGAGTGAGGTCGCCCCGCCCGACCTCCGGGGCCGGCTGACGTGGGTTCTCGAAGGGTTCTGGACGGCCGGGAGCGTGGTGGGGGCCCTGCTGGCGCTGGCCTTGATCCCGGTCGTGGGCTGGGAAGCCGTCTTCTGGGCGTTCCTCCCGACGGCCCTTTACGGCCTCTTTTTGCTTCGGGTTCTGCCGGAGTCGCCAAAGTTTCGCCGGCTCGACCGGGCCGACCGGCCGCCGCTGGACCGGCTCTTTGCCGGTCCGTTCAGACGCCGGACCCTGTTTCTCTGGGTCCTCTGGCTGGTGATGCTTTCGGCCTACTACGGGATTTACGCCTGGCTGCCCACCCTCCTGGTCGGTCAGGGCCTGGCCCTGGAGTCCTCCCTGGTCTTTCTTCTCTGGGTGAGCCTCGCCCAGCTCCCCGGAGCCGTGGCCGCCGGCTGGCTGGCCGATATCCTGGGCCGCCGGCCCACGTTAACCCTTTTCATGCTCGGGTCGGCGGCGGCCTGCATTGGCCTCGGGTTGATCCCGGGCGGTCTTCTCGCCGCAGTTTTTGCCGGGTTGCTCGGCTTTGCGAACATCGGCGCCTGGGTGCTCGTCTATATTTACACGCCGGAGCTTTACCCGACGGCCCTGCGGGCAACCGGCGTGGGGGCCGCCGGCACCGTGGGCCGGGTGGGGGCGGTGGCCGCCCCGTACGCGGTTGGCCTGCTGAGCAAGGGTTTGGGGGTCGGCGCGGCGTTTTTCGGCTTCGGGGGCCTGCTGCTGGCCGGTGCCCTGGCCACGGTTGTGCTGGCCGAAGAAACCCGGGGCAAGACCCTTGAGCAGATCTCGGGCGGCTGAGGCCGGCCCGTCAGCGGCCCATCAGCCGGTTATACACCGGGAGCAAGAGCCGGAGGAGGGCCGTGGCCAGCGGACCGTAATGCTTGGCGTAGAAGGCGAGCAGGCTTTGCTGGTAAATCCGGTTAACCGCCCGCCGCTCGGGCTGGCTGGCCCCGCCCAGATGGGTCACCTGCCACCGCGGGTCATAAACGACCCGCCAGCCGGCCCGCCTGATCCGTAAGCACCAGTCGTTGTCCTCAAAGTACATGAAGAACTGTTAAAACGTTTCGATGCACCGGAGGGTCAGGTCGCGGGTATTGAAGGTGACGACGATAACCGACAGGGCCGGCTTCACGGCCGAACCAGGGTCCGGTAAAAGGCGGCCGTTCGGGCTGCCACCTGCTCCTGGCTGAAGCGGCCCACGGCCCGGGCATAACCCCGCTCGGCCAGCTCACGCCGGAGCTCCGGGGACTCGATGAGCTGCCCCAGGCAGCGGGCAAGGGCCTCGCTATCCCCCTCCGGGAAGATGAGGCCGGCGTCCCCAACGACCTCCGGGATCGCCCCCGAGTCCGAACCGACCACCGGAACCTTGCAGGCCATGGCCTCCACCAGCACCCGGCCGAACTGCTCCTTCCAGACCCGGGTCGTCCGGGACGGCAGCACGAGGGCGTCGAGCTCGGCCAGCACCCCGGCCATCCGGTCAGGGGGAACCGGCGGCAACCATTCCACCTGGCCGGCGACCTCAAGTTTTCGGGCCAGCTCCTGGAGCTGCGGCCGGGCCGGGCCGTCGCCGATAAGCCGCAAACGCACCCGGGACCCGAGCCGGCGGACGGCCTCCAGCAGCGTGTCGAGGCCCTTTTCGGGGGCCAGCCGGCCGGCGTATCCGACAATAAACTGGCCGCCCGGGCGGGGGCGGTCTACCGGCCGGAAGAGGCGGGTATCAACGCCGGTCGGGGGAATGACCTCGGCCGGCCCGGTATAGCCGAGCTCACGGAGAACTTCCAGGGCACCCCGGGTGGCACATAAAATCGCCTGGGCCTGCCGAAATGACATCCGGATAACTGCCCGGACGTGCGGCCGCTTGGGCCGGTTGACGTTCTGCCAGGTGTGGAGGATGAGCTTCGCCCGGGGTGCCAGAACCGCCCGGACCAGCCCCACCTGCACGGCGGCGAGGCTGTCCGGCTCTTCCTCGGCGTGGACCAGGTGGGGCCTGGCCGCCCGCATTCCGAAGGTGAGGGTCCGGTAGAACGCCCGGTGCGGGTCGTTCGGCCGGCCTACCATCGGGACGGTAGTAACCTGACAGCCGGGCACCCGGGGCCAAAGGTCAAAGCGGCCGTACTCGTCCGCCCAGGTCGCCGGCCGTACCAGGAAGAGCTCGAGGTCGGGTTCGGCCGCCAGAAGCTCCAGCTTGCGTTCGGCGGCCGCCGAACGGTAGCGGCCAATGTGCAGGATGCGGATTGGGCTGCCGGGGGTCATGCCGGGCCGAACGGCGATTGACCGGGCTTCAAGCGACCGGCCGCCTACCGGCGGCGGTCGGGCTTTCCGGACGATTTCCGGTAATGGTAGACAAACTGGTAACCGAGGTAGGCGGTCAGGACGGCCAGGACGCCGAGGGTCCCGTAAACCACCGCCGGCGGGTACTGGAGCTCCGAACCGCTCGCCACCAGGCCGCTCAGGTAGACCGTGCGGATGGCCAGGAAGATTGCGAACGTCAGGAAAAGGGCGGCAAGAATCCGGTTCAGGAGGGCGCCCAGGGCCACCCGGAACTCCCGGGTCGCCGGACCCAGCGCCCGCATCCCCGCCCGTACGCCGGCCTTCACTTCGGGGCGCTGAAGCGTCTGCCGGTAACGGGAAGCGGCAAACAAAAGCGAGATGATACCGACCAGCACCCGGACCATTGTCCGCCGGATTATACCACAGCCGATGGTATAATTTCGATGGACATCACCTTCAGGGCTACCCCCGCCGGTGCGGGCCCGGTGGTGCCCGCCTGATTTAAACCATGGACCGAAAGCTGACCGAACGCCTCCGGGCGATTGAAGACCGCTACGAACAGCTTAACCTTCAGCTTACGGACCCGGCCGTGCTGGCCGACCCGGCCCGGCTCCAGGCCCTGGCCCGGGAGCAGCGCGAGCTGGGCCCGCTGGTGGAGTATTACCGTCAGTACAGGCAGGCGGTCGAGCGCTACCTGGAGGCAAAGCAGATCCTCGAAGAGGAGAGCGACGAGGAGCTCCGTCAGCTGGCCCGGGACGAGCTGGCCGAACTTGAGGACCGGATCGACCAGCTTGAGCGGGAAATCAAGCTGGCCCTGCTGCCCAGGGACCCCAACGACGAGCGGGACGTCATCGTCGAGATCCGGGCCGGGGCCGGGGGCGAGGAGGCCGCCCTGTTCGCCGCCGACCTGTTCCGGATGTACCACCGGTATGCCGAGCGCAAGGGCTGGAAGGTCGAGGTCGTGGACGCCCACGAGAGCGACGTCGGCGGCTTCAAAGAAATCATTTTCGAGGTCCGGGGCCAGGGGGCTTACAGCCGTCTCAAGTACGAGAGCGGTGTCCACCGGGTCCAGCGGGTGCCGGTGACCGAGGCCTCGGGCCGGATCCATACGTCGACGGCTACGGTGGCCGTCCTTCCCGAGGCCGAAGAGGTCGAGGTCCACATCGACCCGGACGACCTGGAGATCGAGGTCTTCCGGTCCAGCGGTCCCGGCGGGCAGAACGTCCAGAAAAACTCAACGGCCGTCCGGGTCATTCACAAACCGACCGGGCTGGTGGTGGTCTGCCAGGACCAGCGGTCCCAGTTCCAGAACAAGATGCGGGCCCTGGCCGTCCTGCGGGCCCGTCTCTACGACATGGAACGGCGCCGGCAGGAAGAGACGGTGGCCCAGGCCCGCCGCCAGCAGGTCGGCACCGCCGAGCGGGCCGAGAAGATCCGGACATATAACTTCCCCCAGAACCGGGTCACCGACCACCGGATCGGCCTCACCATCTACAACCTGGAAGGGGTGCTGGCCGGCGAAGAGCTCGACACGATCATCGATGCCCTCATAACGGCCGACCGGGTTGCCCGGCTTGAAGCCGAGCTCCGTGATGGTCAGCCGGCGTGACCTGCGCCGGGCGCTGCGCCGCCGCCTCCAGGCCGTCGCCGAAGACCCCGACCTTGAGGCCGACCTCATCCTGACCCGGGCCCTGGGGATTTCCCGCGCCGAGCTCCTGGCCCGCCCGGATGAGCCGGTTGAGCCGCGGGCCCTTGACTCGGTCGAGCGGCTTGCCGCCTGCCGGGCCCAGGGCAAGCCCCTGCCCTACGTCCTGGGGGAGTGGGAATTTTACGGCTACCGGCTGAAGGTCACCCCGGCCGTTTTGATACCCCGCCCGGAAACCGAAGTCCTGGTTGAGGCCGCCCTGGAGGCGGTCCCGCCCGATGCCGCCGGACTTGTGGCCGACGTGGGCACCGGGTCGGGGGCGGTGGCCGTGGCCCTGGCCGGGGCCCGGCCCGGCATTACTGTCCTGGCCACCGACATCTCCGGGGCGGCCATCGCCGTCGCCCGGGAAAACCTCGCCCGCCACGGCCTGGCCGACCGGGTTGAGCTCTACGTCGGCGACCTGCTTTTGCCCGTCCGGGACCGGTTAAAAACCGGCCCGCTGCTCGCCGTCGCCGCCAACCTCCCTTACGTCCCGACCTCCGAAACGGCAAAGCTGGCCTGGGAGCCCGTCATCGCCCTGGACGGCGGGCCGGACGGGCTGGACGTCATCCGCCGGTTCCTGGACCAGGCCCGGGCCCTCTTGCCGCCGCAGGTGCCCGTTTTTCTCGAGGTCGGCTACGGCCAGGCCGAGGCCGTCCGGGCCGAAATCCTGAGCCGCTTTCCGGACACTCCCGTAACCGTCAGACCGGACCTGGCCGGGATCCCCCGGGTCGTTGGATTCCGGACCTGACCTCAAACCGCCCCGGTGGGCCGTGGCCTTATCTCATACACATCGACGCCCAGAAAGGCGGCAACCAGGCGGGCCTCATAGGGGGAGGGCAAAGCCCTTTTAAGCCGGGCGGCGAACTCTTCCCGCTCCCCGGCCCGGTGGCGGTTGTAGAGGACCACCACGAAGGCCCGGGACGTCCCGGACTCGGCCAGAAACTTCTCCACGGGCAGGGGCTGCTCCAGCCCCCCAACCCAGTAGTCGGCCGTCGGGCTGTGTTCACACCAGTCCGCCGGCGGTGTGGGCCACGGGCAGAAAACCCGGAACCCCGGCCCTGAAGCCGGTACGAACCGCCGGTTGTACCACAGGGCCGGCAGAAAGCTCTGCTCGTTCGGGTGGAGAACCGGCTCGGCGGGCCCCCGGTGGACGGCCAGCCAGGCTGCAGCCTCCCGGACCTCCGGATTGGCGAAAATCGGGTCCAGGTAGTAGGAGCCCAGGGGCGGTATCAGGGCCAGCACGAGGCCGGCCCCGAGGCCGAGCCGCACGGCCCGCCGGGGCAGGCTCCCGACCGCCGCGGCCAGGAGGACCGAAAAGGGGACGGCGGTGAACACCATGAAACGGGGGTCCCAGACCGGCCGGCCGACCAGTGAAGCCCCGAACACCAGGGCGGGCGGAACTCCCAGAAGCACCAACAGCGCGGCCGGCTCCCGGCTCCGCCGGGTCACGACCCGGATAAGAAAGAGGGCCAGAAGGGCGGTCGCCCCGTACCTGACCACCCGCAGACCGGTGTCCACCGCCAGGCCGTACTCGGCCCGGGTTCGGAACCAGAGCCAGTCGTAGAGGGTCTTCCAGGAGGCCAGTCCGACCGGTCCGATCCAGACGTCAAGGCCGGCCTGAACCCGGCCGAACTGCTCCCACAGGACCGCAAGCCACGGAATGCAGGCCGCCAGGAGCAGGCCGTGGGTGGCCGCCCAGGCCACCAGGCCTGACCGCTGGCCAAATACCAGCAAAAGGCCGGCTGCCGCCAGGCCGGCCAGGGCGGCAAGGCCGAACTGGTGGGTGTAGACGGCCACCAGCCCGGCCAGAAGGTACGCGGCCCACCAGCCGGGGCGGTTTGTTCGGGCCGCCCGGAAGAGGGCGGCGGCCGCTACCCCGACCGCCAGGGCCACCAGGATATAGCCCCGCAGGTACCCCGAGTAGTAAACCAGGTAGCTGCTAAGGGCGGCCAGGACGCCGGCAAGCCGTGCGGTCGGCCGTCCGCCCAGCTCATAGCCGAGCCAGTAGACGGCCAGGACCGTCCCCACTCCGACCAGGGCCGGCAGCGTTCTGAGAAAATAGTCCGACTGGCCCAGCTTCAGCCAGAAATGGAGCAGGATAAAGAAGAGCGGGGCCTGCTGGTCGACAACCCCCTTTGAGATAACGGTGGCCGGGTCGGCGTTCGCGGCCAGGGCAATGCTGTGGGCCTCGTCGAACCAGAAGCCCCAGTGGTCCAGCCGGAAAAACCGGACCAGGGCGGCCAGGCCGCCGACCAGGGCGATGTCAAGGGCAACCGCGCCCGGGCGCGGCCTGCCGGTCTTGGCCCGGGAAGGGACCGGCCCGCTCTCGTTTGGTCCGGCCAGGAGCCCCTTCAGGCCTGGGTCGGAACCGGCAGGTCGACCTGATACTTGCCGAGCACCTCCTCGATGGCCCGGGCCGTCTTCTCGTCGGGCTCGACCAGGGGCAGCCGCGGCGCCCCGACCCGGAACCCGACCCGGTTAAGCATCCACTTCACCGGAATCGGGTTGGAGACCACGAAGAGGGCATTGACCAGGGGCATCAGCCGGTGGTGAATGGCCGCCGCCCGGGCCGTGTCCCCGGCCAGGAAGGCGTCCATCATTTCCCGGATCTGCCGGGCTACCAGGTGTCCCGCCACGCTGATGACCCCGTACCCGCCCAGGGCGAGGATGGGCAGGGTATCCGAGTCGTTGCCGCTGTAAACCAGCCAGCCCGGTCGGGCGCCGGCAATGATCTTGCCGACCTGTTCCAGGTTCCCGGAAGCCTCTTTGATCCCGACAATGTTGTCGATCTGGCTCAACCGGATCGCCGTCTCCGGCGCCAGGTTCGTCACGGTGCGGCTCGGAACGTTGTAGAGGATGCAAGGCAGCGAAGTCGATTCGGCGATGGCCTTGAAGTGCCGGTAGAGTCCTTCCTGGGGCGGCTTATTGTAGTACGGGACCGTGAGCATCACCCCGTCGACGCCGATCCGCTCGGCCTCCTTCGTCAGGTGGATGCTCTCGGCGGTGTTGTAGTTGCCGGTGCCGGCGATCACCTGCCCCCGCCCGGCCAGGGCCGACTTCACCTCGGCGAAGAGCCGCAGCTTCTCCTCGGTCGAAAGCACGGGGGCCTCACCCGTGGAGCCCGCCACGACGACCCCGTCGTTACCCGATTCGACGAGGGCCCGGGCGAGCCGCTTGGCCTGCTCGTAATCGACCTGGCCCCGCTCGTCGAACGGGGTGACCATCGCCGTTAAAAGCCGACCGAACCTTGCCGTCATCGCAACACCTCCCTGAAAAGTCTTTTAGAGAAGCCCGCGTCGGATAAGCTCCTCGGCAATCTGGATGGCGTTGAGGGCCGCCCCTTTCCGGACATTGTCGGCGACCACCCACATGGCCAGCCCCGGCTCCAGCGCCTTGTCTTCGCGAATCCGGCCGACGAAAACTTCGTCCCGCCCGGCCGCCTCCCACGGCATCGGGTAGACGTTCCGGGCCGGGTCGTCAAGGACAACGACGCCGGGGGCCTGCCCGAGGACGCGCCGCGCCTCGGCCGGCGACATGGGCTCGCTCAGCTCCATGTGCACGGCCTCCGAGTGGCCGATGAAGACCGGTACCCGGACACACGTTGCCGAGACGGGCAGCTCCGGCTCGTGCATAATCTTCCGGGTCTCCTGAAGCATCTTCAGCTCTTCTTTCGTGTAGCCATCCTCGTAAAAGCGGTCAATGTGGGGGAGCAGGTTAAACCCGATCTGGTGGGGGTAGACCGCGGGCTCCACCGGTTCGCCCCGGAGGATCGCCTCGGCCTGCGCCCGCAGCTCGTCCATTGCGGCGCTGCCGCTCCCCGAAACCGACTGGTAGGTGGCCACAATAACCCGCCTGATCCGGTTTACCCGGTGGATCGGGTTAATGGCCACGACCATCTGGATCGTGGAGCAGTTCGGGTTCGCAATAATCCCCCGGTGCCAGGTTACGTCGTCCGGGTTCACCTCGGGCACGACCAGGGGAACCTCCGGGTCCATCCGCCAGGCGGCGCTGTTGTCGATAACCACCGCCCCGGCCCGGGCCGCCACCGGCGCCCACTCCCGGCTCACCTCCGCCCCGGCGCTGAACAGGGCCAGCTCAACGCCCTTAAAGCCCTCTTCCGAAGTTTCGAAGACGGGCAGCTCCTCGCCCTTAAACTTGAGCCGCCGCCCGGCCGACCGGTCCGACGCAAAAAGCCGCAGCTCGGCCACCGGGAAGTTGCGCTGCTCTAAGACCCTAATAAATTCCTGGCCGACAAGGCCGGTTGCGCCGACAATGGCCACGCGGTACCCGCCCACTTTCAGCTCTCCTCAAAGGCCCAGAATTGCATCCAGACCGAAATAAAACTGGTGGGTTTCGACGACCCGCCGGACGGCCAGCAGAACCCCCGGAATAAACGACTCCCGGCTGGTCGAATCGTGCCGGATTGTTAAGGTCTGGCCCCGGCCGCCGAAGATCACCTCCTGGTGGGCCACCAGGCCCGGCAACCGGACGGCGTGGATTGAAATGCCGGCATACTCGGCCCCCCGGCTGCCCGGCAGGGGCTCCCTGGTCGGAACGTTCCGCCGGAATCCCCCGGGCCGGGCTTCGGCCAGCAGCCGGGCGGTGGCGACGGCCGTGCCCGACGGGGCGTCCGCCTTGCCGTCATGGTGGAGTTCGATTATCTCGGCGGAATCAAAGAACCGGGCCGCCTGGCGGGCCAGGTGCATCATCAGGACGGCCCCGACGGCGAAGTTCGGCACCACCGCCCCGCCGACCCCGGCCGCCCGGGCCTCCTCCGCCAGCGTGGCAACCTGGTCCGAACTCAGGCCGCTGGTGCCGATTACCGGCGCAACCCCGTGCCGGACCGCCACCCGGGCATTCTCGAAGGCGGCCTCGGCAACCGTAAAGTCGACGAGGGCGTCGGCCCGGATACCGGCCAGAAGTTCGCCCACCGTCGTGGCCGCCGGAATCCCCTCCCAGCCCGGAAGTCGGCCGTCGACGGCCTTACGGGAGACGAGGCCCGTAAGCTCGAAGCCTGGCTCCGCCGCCAGGGCCCGGGCAACCTCGCTGCCCATCCGCCCGGTAGCCCCGGTGACAACGACTTTTATGGGGTTCATTAACCGCCCCGAAACGAATTCGTAACCTGTGACAGAAGATAGCTAAAAGCCGGCCGCCTTGTCAAAAAACGCGGTCACCAGTAGCCCATCGCATCGAGCAGGATGCGCCGCAGGTCTTCGGGGCCGACATCCCGGGGCGAGTTGACGAGAAGCCGCTGCTGCTTGAGGGCTCCCTCGACCAGGGCGGGAATGTCGGCCTCGCCGTAGCCCAGGGCCGAAAGGCCGTTGGGAATCCCGATATCCCGCATCAGGGCGATCAGGGTCCGGGGCAGGACTTCGGCGCCGTCGGCAACGCTTGCGCCGGCCACGTTCGCGCCCAGCAGGGCGGCCGCCTTCAGGTGCCGCTCCGGGGCCGCCGGGTAGGTGAACCGAAACGCCGCCGGGGCCGTGACCACCACCGCGATCCCGTGGGGCACCAGCGGCTCCTCGGTCTCGTAGTCGGGCGGCCAGTAATCCCGAACCATTCCGGCAATGGGATAGGCATTGGCGTGGGGGATATGGACCCCGGCGTTCCCGAAGCCGATCCCGGCGATGGTCGCCGCCAGGGCCATATAGGTCCGGGCCTCCAGGTCGAGGCCGTTCATCACCGCCCGCCGCAGGTAGCGGCCAACGTACTCAATCGCCTTCTCGCACCAGATGTCACTTAGCGGGTTCGCCCCGATGTAAGCGGGCCGCTCGGCCGGGTTGTGCTTCGGCCGGGCATTGTACGGGCGGGTGGTGTACGATTCGACGGCGTGGGTCAGCACATCCAGGCCGGTGGCGGCCGTGACCATCGGCGGGCAGGTCAGGGTGTTGAGCGGGTCGACAATCCCCAGGGACGGCCGCAGGTACCGGTGGGAGATGCCGGTCTTCACCTTCAGGCTCAGGATGTCCAGAACCGCCACCGCCGTCGTTTCGCTCCCGGTGCCGGCCGTCGTCGGAACGGCAATATGGGGCTTGAGGGGGCCCGGTACGGGCAGACCCTTACCGATGGGCCTGTTCACGTAGTCGAGGAGGGGGGCCGGGTAGGTGGTGAGCAGGTTGACGACCTTGGCCGTGTCAATCGAGCTCCCGCCCCCGACCGAAATGAACCCGTCAAAGTTCCGGTCCCGGGCAAAGTCCACGGCCCGCTCCAGGGAGACGTCGGTCGGCTCGACGTGGACGTCGTCGTAAATCTCAACTTCGACGCCGCTTTCGGCCGCCAGCGCCCGGACCCGGTCGGGCAGGCCCGTCTTCATCAGACGCCTGTCGGTGACCAGCAGGGCCCGCCGGACCCCGAGGCGCCTCAGGTCAAAGCCGATTTCGGCGGTGGCATTCACGCCGAACTTGACGGGGGCCGTCTCCATCACCAGAACGGTTTCAAGCTCAACCATGGCCGGAGCCTCCGGGGGAGAAAGGTGCGCCGTTAGAGTTTAGCAGGTCTGCGGCCACAACCGCCGGGCGAGCCGCCGGCGGAGGACGCCGGTTGAGGCCGGGGCGGCGGGTCAGGAGAGGGCTTCGTCGGCCGCGCCGGGCAGCAGTTCCTTTGCGCGGGCGGCGTTCTCCCGGATTAGCTGTTCCAGTTCCCGGGCGATTTCGGGATGCTGGCGGAGAAACTCCTTGGCGTTCTCCCGCCCCTGACCGATCCGCTCATCCCGGAAGCTGAAGAACGAGCCGCTCTTCTTGATGAAGCCCATGGCCACCCCGAGGTCGAGCAGGTCCCCCTCCCGGCTAATGCCACCGTGGAACATGATGTCAAATTCGGCCGTCCGGAACGGCGGGGCGACCTTGTTTTTCGCCACCTTGACCCGGACCCGGTTGCCGACGATCTCGGTGCCCTGTTTGATCGATTCGACCCGCCGGATTTCGAGGCGGACCGAGCTGTAAAACTTGAGGGCCCGGCCGCCCGGTGTCACCTCGGGATTGCCGAACATCACCCCGACCTTTTCCCGGAGCTGGTTGATAAAGATAACGGCCGTGTTTGACTTGCTGATGGCGCCGGTGAGCTTGCGCAGGGCCTGCGACATCAGCCGGGCCTGGAGGCCCACGTGGGCGTCGCCCATCTCCCCCTCAATCTCGGCCCGGGGCACCAGGGCCGCCACGCTGTCGATGACCACCACATCCACTGCCCCGCTCCGGACCAGCGCCTCGGTTATCTCCAGGGCCTGCTCGGCCGTGTCCGGCTGCGAGACGAGCAGGTCGCTCAGCCGCACGCCCAGGTTCGCGGCGTAGATCGGGTCGAGGGCGTGCTCCACGTCGATGTAGGCGGCGATACCCCCCTGGGCCTGGGCCTGGGCAATGATGTGGAGGGCCAGGGTCGACTTGCCCGCCGCTTCGGGCCCGTAAATCTCGGTGATCCGGCCGCGGGGGATGCCCCCAACCCCCAGAGCCAGGTCAAGGGAGAGCGAACCGGTGGAGATAACCGAAACCGGCGTCTTGACCGTCTCCTCCCCAAGGCGCATGACGGCGCCCCGGCCGAACTGCCGCTCGATCTGGCTCAGCGCCACCTCAAGGGCCCGCTGCTTATCGGTACCACTCATCCCGGCTAACCCTCCCGTAAACTTACGTCAACTTGCCAACTTATCATAGCACAAACTTTCGCGACCACGCCACCGCCCGACCTAAATGATCCCCTCCCGCCGCATCTGCCTCAAGGTTTCCTCGAAGGCCTGGAGGGTGTGGTCGACGTCGGCCGCCGTATGGGCCGACGACGTGAATCCCATCGTCCGGAAAAGGTCGACCCCGAGGTTGCGCATCCCCTGCCCGAGGGCGCTGGCCACCCGCGGGTTCATCTTGACGTTGGCCGCATTCTCCGGGGACCAGCCGTCGCCGAGAAAGATGTGGAACACCGAGCCCTCGCCGTAGGCGCACCCTTTGATCCCCAGCTTGCCGAGCACCTCGTTGAATCCGGCCCGCAGCCGCTCGCCCAGGGCATCGGCGTGGGCGTGGGCTTCCCCCTGCGAGACGACTTTCAAACAGGCAACCCCGGCGGCGGCCGAGAGGGGGTTGGCGTTGAAGGTTCCCGGGTGGGCGATCCGCTTGAACCGGTTCCAGGTCGGGTCGCCGGGCTTGAACTCGAGGAGGGCCATGATTTCGGCCCGCCCGGCCACCGCGCCTCCCGGCAGACCGCCCGCCAGAATCTTCGCCATCGTGGTCAGGTCGGGAACCACCCCGTACTTGGCCTGGGCGCCCCCCGGCGACATCCGGAAGCCGGTCACGACCTCATCGAAGATCAACACGACATTGTGCTTGGCGGTAAGCTCCCGAAGGTCCGCCAGGAAGTTGGGGGGCAGCGGAATTGCCCCCGTCGACGCCCCGCACGGCTCCAGGATCACACCGGCGATGTCGTCGTCCGACTCCAGCACCTGCCGGACGGCGTCGATGTCCGCCGGCAGGGCCACCACGGTCCCGAGGACCTCTTTCGGCACCCCCACCGAGACCGGCACGTCGTACGGCGGCTGGTGGGCGACGGTGGCATAGTCGTGCCAGCCGTGGAAGTGGCCGTAGAACTTGATGATTTTCGTCTTCCCGGTGTACGCCCGGGCCAGCCGCATCGCCATGTGGGTCGCTTCGGTGCCCGAGCTGGTAAACTTCACCCGCTCGGCCGACGGGATCAGCCGCTGGACCCAGCGGGCCCACTCCAGGGCCAGCGGGCTTTCCCCAACCGGGTGGGTCAGCCTGGCCGCCTGTTCCTGGACGGCCCTGACGACGTCGGGGTAGGCGTGGCCGAGGAGCAGGGCCCCGTGGCCCATAACGTAATCGATCAGCTCGTTCCCGTCCACGTCCCACTTGCGGGCCCCGCTGCCCCGTTCGATATAGAGCGGAAATGGCTCAAAGTAGCGGGAGTCGTGGGTAATCCCGCTCGGGAATGCCGCCTGGGCCTCCTCGTAAAGCCGCAGGGACGTCGGGTGCAGCTCCCGGTAGCGCTCGGCGATGGTAGTCATCTCGGCCCTCCTTAGTGTTTAACCGAATCCCGCTGATTATAGCCCACGCGGGCCGCTCAGCGGGCCAGCTCCCAGCGGGCCACATCCCGGAACCGGTCGCCCGCATCCAGAACCGCCCCGGCCCTGACCCCCCGCAAACGGCCGTCGGTTACGTAGTGGATTACCGGGAAATAGAGGGGAACCCCCGGCACCTCCTGGATGAGGACCGCCTGCAGTTCGGCGTAGAGCTGGGCCTGCTGGGTCGGGTCCCAGGTCGTGCGGATCCGGGCCAGCAGGTCGTCGACCTGCCGGTTTGCGTACTCGCCGAAGTTCAGGCCCGGGCGGCGGCTGGCGGCCGAATGCCAGAGGGAATAAAAGTCAAAACCGGGGTTAAATTCGAGGCCGACCATGGCCGCTTCAAACTTGTGCTGGGTCACGAAGTCGTTCACGACCCCCGAAAAGCCCGCCGCCGACAGCCGGGCATCAATGCCGACCTGCCGAAGCTGGCGAACAACCTCCTCGGCGGTAGCGACCCGGACCGGGTCGTCGTTGGTGATGAGGCTGAAGCTCAGCTTGACCCCGTCCCTTTCCCGGGGGCCTGACGGGCCGGCCTTCCAGCCCGCCTCCTCAAGGACCTGCCGGGCCCGGTCCGGGTTGTACTCCCAGCGCCGGAAATCTTCCCGATAGAACCAGACAAACGGCGGAATCGGACCGTCGGCCGGCAGGCCCAGCTCCCGGCCCCCGGGCCGGGCCAGCCGGGTCCGGTCGAGGCCATAAGCGATGGCTTCCCGGACGGCCCGGTCGGCCAGGACCGGTGACCGGTGGTTGAGAAGGACCATGACTACCCCGGTCCTGAAAAACCGGTGGTCGGTCAGCCGGCCGCCGCTACCAAGCGGCAGGTCGGACGGGTCTTCGACGACCCCGGCGTTCACCCGGCCGTTGCGCAGGGCCTCCTTCAGCGCCGGCTCATCCCCGAAAAACTGAAGGACAACCCGCTTCAAACGGGGCTGGCCGAGAAAATAGTCGGGGTTGCTTTCCAGGGCGACCTGCCGGGGCCGGACCTCGACCACCCGGAAGGGGCCCGTCCCCACCGGCGGGTTCCCGACCGGGCGGCTCCCAAGTTCCTTTGGGGGAATCTGGGAGACAAGGTGGGCCGGCAGGACTTTAAAGGCGGCGTACCCGAGAAACGTGCTGAGGGGCTGTGTCAGGGTAACTTTGACCGTCTTTTCATCCGGGGCCTCCACCTGGGCCGACCGCCAGAATCCGGCCAGGCCTTCCGGGACCGGCGCATCCGGGCTTTGAATCAGCTTGACCGTGGCCACCACATCGGTTGCCCCGAGGGGCCGACCATCGTGCCAGCGGACGTCGTCCCGGAGTTTAAAGGTTACGGTCTTTCCGTCGTCGCCGACCGTCCAGCTTGTCGCCAGGCCGGGGGTGAGCCGGCCGTCCGGCTCAAATCGGACCAGGCTGTCGTAGACCAGGGCCGCCACATCCAGGTCCGCCCGGGTGGCCGTGGCGACCAGCGGGTTGAACGCCGTCGGCATACCGACCACCCCTTCAACCAGGGTGTCGGTCGGCTCCTGGCGAAGCCGGACGGCGGCGGCCGTCACGGCAGCCGCCACCACCACCGGCAGCAGGATCAGCAGGATTCGCTTCGACACGGGGCCCAGCGGTACTAGCCGGCAAACCTTACGCTGGCAATGGACACAATTACAAAGATTACTGCCAGCACGATGGTGGCCTGGAACAGCGTCTTTTCAAGGCCCCGCCGGGTGCTGAAGACCGAAGCGCTGTCGCCGCCCCCGAAGACGCCGGGCACGTTACTGCCCCGCATCTGCAGGATGACGACCAGGATGAGGGTGATGGCGATAACGATTTGCGCAATCTGAAGGGCCGTACTGAGGGCCACGTCTCAACTCCTCTTTTTAAACTTGCCTTTTAGCCGCGGTTGGGCCGTCGGCGGCTGGCCAGGCCCTGGACCAGGGAGGCCACCCGCTGCCGCACCTGCGGATGCCTCCGGTAGTAGTTCTCGGCCGCCACCCCCAGGAAGACCGTGGCCGAGTAAGCGATGGCCGTCTTCGGCACCGCCGAGATCACCGGGGGCACCAGACCCACCAGCTCCCGGGCAACCGACCGCCAGATAAACGCACCGCCGACTACCGGCGCCAGCTCGACCAGCACGGGCCAGGCCGAATCGAAGGACCGCCCGTAAAGGAGGGCCAGGCGGACCCAGAGAAAGACCTGATTCTTGGTCAGGACCAGCAGGTCGGCCCCGCCGGCCAGGAGGGGACCGATGACCGGCAGGACGGCCGGTGCGTTGCTCAGGAACGCAAATTCGCCGTTGGCCCAGGCCGTCTGGTAGATAAGCGCCCGCGCCACCGGGTCCCGAAACGCCTCGAGCCGGCGGCCGACGGCAACCGCCAGGTCCGGGTCGACCCGGACCAGGGCCGGGGCCACGGCGGCGGCCACCCCTTCCCGGCTCGGGTCGTCGGCCCGGACGACCTGGAAGCCCTCGTCGGCAAAGGGGATGCCGGCCTGGGAGCCCACCAGCAGGACAACGACCCGCTCCGGCCCCAGGAGTCGTCGAAGGACCACGGCGGTGGGCTGCAGGTCGAACCAGGCCGCCGGCTCCGGAACGACGACCAGGGCCACGTCGGCCGTCAGGGCTTCTTCGGCCGGCCAGAACTCAAACACCTCGGCCGCATCCAGGGGGGTTGGGGCCAGCAGTCGGCCGAGGGCCTCGGCCTGTTCACGCTGGGGCGCAACGACGAGAAGCTTAAACGGCTGGTCTGCCCGGGCCCGCAGCCCGTTCAGGTCCAGCTCGCGGACCAGGCGCCAGGCGGCCAGCGCCCGGCCGCCAACCTTCCGAACCTGCCCCAGGATTGCCATTGTCCAGTTGGAATTATAAGCTTACGGGCAGCCCCGGCGTAAACCTGTCTACCGGCCAGCCCTAGGTCAATTCGGCGGTGAAGTCAAACTCGGCCGGCGGCCCCGGCGCCGCCTCCACGCGGTTTCCGAACTGCCGGGCCTGCCGCCGGCCGGCGCCCGCATTCCCCGCCGGTACTACCTGCCTGACCCGAAACGGGCTTTTTTCCAGGGACCTGACGAACGCGGCCAGCTCGGCCCCGCTCTTCGCCCCGAATCGGACCACCAGCCGGGCCCCCGGCAGACAGGCCCGGGCAACGTTCGCCCAGACGGCCGAAAGGTCGGCCGCATACCGGTCAAGGTCCCGGGCCGCCAGCTGGCCGGCGTAGGCGTAAACCGGCCGGGGCGGCCCACCGACGAACCAGCTCCGGAGCCACTGGTCCGGGACGTAGGTCCGCATGCCCGGGTAGGGCGGGGAGGTCACGACAAATCGATACGGCCCGCCGACCGCCCGGAAATCGAAAATGCGGGCATCCCCCAGGACCGCCGTGCCGTCCAGCCTGGGCGGTAGCGTCTGCAGGTACCGGTGGGCCACGGCCGCAACTACCCCGACGGCGTCGACCCGGGGCGGCCGCAGCCCCCGCCGCGCCCAGAACCGGACGGCGTAGTCCGGTTTCGGCGCAAAGGTCCGGGGCATCTGGTTCGAAAGATACGTTGGCACCCGCCGCACCGGACCGTGGAGCCGGCCGAGCACCAGCAGCCGCAGAACGTCGGCAACGTCTCCCGAGGCCCCCAGCAGCCCGGCCCGCAGTCGGACGATTTGTCTCAGGGTCTCGGGATGGTACGCCAGCTCCCAGAAAGGTCCGCCCGGCGGGTCGCCGGCCTCCCGGGCCAGCAGCCGGCTGGCGAGGTCGACCACCTCGTCCGGCCGGGCGCTGGCCAGGACGCCGCGGCTAATCCCGACCGCCACCGGGGAGATGTCAACCCCGACGGACGGCAGCCCCAGCAGCCGGGCGGCAAAGAGGGTAGTTCCCCGGCCGCAAAACGGGTCGAGGACCCAGTCGCCGGGCCGGGCACCGCTGAGGGCCCCCAGCGGAAACTCCAGGGGGAACATGGTGTGGTACGGACAGGCCCTAACCAGCGTCCCCATAAAGCTCCTGAAAACGGGCGAGCCCGTCGGGCAGAAGGACTACGTAGGTTGTGGTCCTGCCCGAACGGCCGGGCCGCTTTTCCGTGCGCCAGCCCCGGCTGGTTTCCCCGAAGCAGTGGTTCAAAACGTCCTGCGAAAGCTGGTAGGCAAGGTCGCCATTGTCGGCCAGGGCCCGCGGGAGGTGGCGCCGGATGACGGTGTTAAGCATGCCCCAGGGAAAATGTCCCTTAGCCACCGCCTGGCGGAATTCCCGGTCCGCCGGCACTTCCCGGAGTACCCCTTCGCGGGCAAGCGCCAGGTAATCGCCGGGTCGCGACCCGTCGGTCGCCTCGGCCTCGTAACGGGCCCGTAATTTCCC
>FWWL01005024.1_pt1 | contig 21342 bp, 18 predicted proteins | sample 2228331 | NCBI WGS metagenome assembly FWWL01 (sample SAMEA103939775, study PRJEB20133) | metagenome | reverse complement strand
ACAGTATCTCCTCCAGATCGTGGATGCGACCCGCCACGATCCCAATATCCTCCTGGGAGCCTCCCCTCGTGGAAGCATCGCCCTCTACAAAGCAGCCCAGGCTTATGCGCTACTCAATGGACGGGATTACGTCATCCCAGAAGACATCAAAAATCTCGCCGTCGATGTCCTCAAGCACCGTCTCGTCCTCAGATCAGAGACGAGGTTAAAAAACATCGATGCGCGGGCTATCATTGAACGTATTCTGAACAATATCCCTGTGCCCATGGAACAATCCAAACCTCAGGGATAACCATGAATAGACGACTGTGGATTCTCCTGGGCATCATCATCGTGTTTGTATCCTTATTCATCGAACTCGGAGGACTCAAGATTTTTCTCTATGCTTCACTCCTCTTCCTGGGAATAAATAAACTCTATCTCCTCCTGATCCCCAAACACGTTCAGGTAAAACGTTTTCTCGAAACCACGCAGGTTTTTTCCACCCTTCCTGAAGATAACTTTCTCCACATCTCCAACACCTTTTTTCTCCCCGTCGGGTATATATTCATACGAGACGCTATTGATATTCACCTCGCTCCGAGACAGAGCTACCCTTTTCTCCTGACACTCAGACCCCACGAACGTCAGATGCTTTCGTACAGCTTTTCGGGGAGACGAAGAGGAAAGTTTACCATAGGTCCTACGACGATGTTTTTCTCTGATTTTGTGGGATGGGATGATATAGAGATTGAACATGATACACGTAAGGCTATCATTGTCTATCCGACTCTTTTTCGCCTCTCAGGACATAAGTATAAGAGCATGCAGCCCTTTGGAATCATCAAAAATCCCATGCCTATTTTTGAGGACCCAACGCTCATCACAGGGCTCAAAGAATACACTGTGGGAGATGAGATCCGCCGTATCAACTGGAAAGTTTCTGCACGCCAGGGAAAATTCTACATTAATACCTACCAGCCAGCCATCTCCTCCGCCAGTCTTGTTCTCCTGAATCTTGCCAATGAGGACTACGATTTCCACAACAAGGACTATTATATAGAACGAGCCATCGAGGTAACGGCTTCTCTGCTACGGGAGCTTTTTCTACTGAGGCAGGAGATGGCTCTGGTCTGCAATTGCCGTATCGATAATGTAGACCAGGTGCTCGATGTCGATCTGGGAAAGGGTGAAGCCCACCTGACCAGCATGCTCTCCCATCTCGCCACCATTGAACCTGCAAAAAACGCCCCATTTCGTGATATATTAGCCAAACACCTGCGGGGGATTTCCTGGGGCGTGAGTCTCTTTGTTATTTCTCCAAGGCTCTCCAGCGAATGTATCCAGCACCTCATCAATCTCTATCACATGGGACACTCTATTACGATTATTCAGGTGGGCCCTGAGATTTCCAGGGAGCTCAGCCTATGGAATATTGGTTTCCAGAGCTACTATGCTGAGCATGAGGCGACCCTGATCCAACTCACAAGACTGTAGGGGGACCGATGGCAACACTATCATGGATCCTTCTTCTCCTCGGATTGACCGTCACACTTATGGGGAGTCTTGTCTCCCTCTTTGTCTCCAATATCAAAGACATCCTTCCCCTCCTCTGGCTAAGCGGGGGTATTCAGGCTGTTCTCACCGGTTTTCATATCGAGCGTCGCATAAACGCTCAAGCTCTCGTGCGCCTTGTGTTGGGTTTTCTTCTTCCTCTGCCTGCCGTTATCATTACGGGGAATGTTGGGCTTCTCCCCCGACTCCCGTTTTCAGCCATTATCACCCTCTTGAGTGTCCAGGAAACCCTCGTGCTTCTCCTGTGGTGGGGATTTTCTCGGAAACCACAAACCCTTTCATATCTTCTCTCTCACTATCCATCCGAAAGCCCCCTGCCCTATGAAAAGTGGGCTGCCGAAGAGATTGCCCGGCTGAATCTCAACACATCCCTTCAGGGAACTGAAAAGCTCTTTTTCTGGTGCTTTCTTCTGAGTGTGTTCTTGAGTAGTCTCGGATCACTTGTTCAACCAGCTATCAGAACCCATCTCACCGTGAGCTGGGCATTGCTCTTTCTGGGGTCCTGGGGTTCGTGGGCTTCTCTCTACGAACAGTTTCAGCTTTTCAACTGGAAAATGCAAGGACTCTCTCTTGACAAGATACACAAGGGATTTCCCAAATTCCTCATCCTGGGAGGACTTTTGCTCTCACTGGGTATAGCGTTTCTCTTGCCTCATAGATTCGTCGTCTTCTCTCTTGAAAAACTGGGGGAACGTTTTAAAACCTCTGTTCGACAAACTGAGATCAGCCTCCAGACCCCTGAAGAATTCTCACCCTCTTCTACCAATGAAGTCTCTCCCTCTGAAATCACGCAAGAAAAAAAGCCACCTTCTCCCGTCCTCCTATGGGGACTTCGGATTCTTGTCATCCTGGTGGGGGTGTACCTGGTTTTGGGTCTCATCGGGTACTTTTTCACGACTTTCTGGTCCTACAAACCCAAGAATCGACTCATCCAATGGTTTATCGCCTTTTATGAGAAAAACCGTCTCGTTTTTCAGATTTGTGGGACAGTGATCCGTCTCTTTGTCATGATTCTCTTCACGATCACAGGTGTCACTTTTATTCGCCAAAGACTCCAGAAACGCAAGGAAAAACACAAGGAAAACGAAGCCCTCAAGCAGCAGCTTTATGCCCTCTTTGAAAATGCCAGTACAACCAGCGACGAAAAAAAAGAAGAGATCATGACCATTGTAAAATACTTTGTGATGCTCATCGAAGCAGCCAGTAGCCGTATTCTCCCCTATCGACCTTCTTACGGTCCGCTCGAATACATCGAAAAACTCACCGCTAGCCTCCCCTCTGTCCGGGAGAGTCTTTTGTGGATCGTGGGTGTTTTCAACGAAAGTCGCTATAGCCTCCACCTCCTCTCCCAGGAAAAAATTCACGCCTTTGAGGAAACCGTTCAAACAGTGATCGGCGAAATAAACCAATAAAAACACCCTCCCGAACCCCTTTGTCCGAATGGCTGTTTCCCTTTCACAGTCTTATGAGAAACAAAAAGCCTTTTTTGTCTTGTCAAACTGAAACATAGTTATAGCTACGTGCCCTTTTTGGTCACCAGTCGATGACATCTCACTGAAACAAGGTAGTATCGGGTGGGGTATGACGTGGCTGTTTCCATTTCACAGTCTTCCTTTCGCCCCAAGGACTGTAAAAGAGTCATAGCTGTACCACCTCCAGGATTTGAGAGAGGATTTTCTTATCTATGATTCGTGCAAAGGTCTCTCCGTGTTACAGCTTGAACAGAATAGGAAGGATTGATGAAGGATAGTGGCAGGGGCAGGCATACGACGAGACTGAAACATGGTAATAGCCCATTGCCCAGAGAGTTTTTCCTAACTATTTGCATTATTCGTCAAAAGATGCTATAATATCCGTCTGAACACTCCACGAAATCTCAGACAAAAGGAGACGGTATGCTGGAAGTTCGCCAGGTCACCAAACGTTATGGCCAATTCGAGGCTGTGTCAGATATCTCTTTTTCGGTGGAGAGAGGCCGTATAGTAGCGTTTCTGGGACCAAATGGTGCAGGGAAAACAACCACCATGCGCATGATTACCGGGTATATGCCCCCAACGAGTGGGACCATCCTACTCGATGGGATGGATGTTTTTGAAGAACCTGAGGTATGCAAACGTCAGATAGGATACCTTCCCGAAAATCCTCCTCTCTATCCTGAACTCACGGTCTGGGAGTATCTGGAGTTTGTGGCAAGCATCAAAGGAGTAGAAAAATCAAAACAATCAGCGGCTATTGAAGAAGCTATCGAAAAGACGAACCTTCAAGAGCGTCGTCATACCCTCATCGCTCAACTCTCCAAGGGACTCAAACAGCGAGTAGGTATTGCTGGGGCGGTAGTCAATCGTCCAGCCCTTTTGATTCTTGATGAACCGACGGTTGGACTTGACCCACTGCAGGTCATCGAGATCCGCAATCTCATCAAACAACTCGCCAAGGAAGAGGGCAGAACCGTTATGCTCTCGACCCATATTCTGGCCGAGGCAGAAGAGATCTGTGAACAGGCGATCATTATCCACAATGGCCGTATCATGGCCAGTGAATCTATCGAGAAACTCAAGGCTGGACTTCAGGAGCGTTTCCAGATTACTGTTGAGGTCAAAAGAAACCCGGATGCCATCCTGGATGTGGTCAAGGGTATCGATGGTGTCGACAGTATTCAGCGAAACGAGAATCAGGCTGTTATCGTGGCCACACGGGATTGTCGAGAAGAGATTGCCGAACGGATTGTCCAGAAGGGATTGGGGCTTGTTGGGCTTACTCTGACCATCGATGATCTGGAAAGCGTATTTCTCAAACTGGTGAAATAAGGAGAGAGCTATGTGGAGCGTTTTTCAAAAAGAGCTTAAAATCTACTTCTCTTCTATCCTTGGATATGGGATTCTTGCTTTGTATCTTTTGATTGGGGGGATATTTTTCATCATCTCCTATGCTGTTCCCGTTGGTATCAGTACCTTTACAGGTTTTTTTGCCGTGATGAATAGTACGATATTGTTTGTTATCCCGTTTCTTACCCTGAGAACGGTAGCCGAGGAGTACCGCTACGGAACGATGGAGCTCCTCTTTACCTCGCCTTTGTCCAGCTGGGAGATTGTGTTTGGCAAGTTTCTGGCAAGTTTTGTTTTTGCGGGTATTACGGTGACACTTCTTTTGATCTATCCGCTGGCTCTGAGTTTTTATGCCCCTGTGGAATGGGGGATGATTCTCTCTGGCTATGTGGGCATGCTTCTTTCGGTGGGATTTTTCATTGCTCTGGGGATTCTTGCTTCCAGTCTTACTCAAAATCTTGTGATTGCGGGGATTCTCTCGTTTGGATTTTTTGTGGTGCTGGTGAGCTTTTCCTCGGTTTCTATGGTTTCCCAGGAGATTGTATCGGCCATTTTCCGAGAGCTTTCCTACTACACACATTACCAGCAGTTTGTTCAGGGTGTGATTCGATGGGTGGATCTCGTGTACTTTGTGGCGGGAACCTTCCTCTGGTTGTACCTCACTGAGTGGCGACTGTCTTCCCGAGCCTGGAAATAAGGAGTGACTATGACGAAGAAACTCTCGCTTGTTGTTGGAAGTATTTTTGTTGTGCTGATTCTCGGACACTGGGTGAGCTGGATCCTCTGGGGGACAAAAAGTGTTGTATTTACCGTGTTTCTCATCACGGAGATTCTCCTTGCTCTGACAGTGTTGGTACTATTTAAGGATGTATGGATCCGCTGGCTCAAAAAGAGCCGAACTCAAACAGGGATTCAGAAGGTGGTAGAGTTTGTTGTGGTGGTGACTGTAGTGGTATTTTTCTACCTGCTGGTGAACCAGCATCAAGGGAGGCTTGATCTCACTGCTCAGGGGCTCTACCGACTTTCGCCAGAAACCCTGGCCACCCTCAAGGCACTGACCAATGAGCTCTCGATAGTCTGTTTTCGTCCTGATGCTGCAAGTGGTCCGGTGATCGAATACCAGGAAAACCTTCTCAAAACCTACCAGGCAAAAAGCAAGTTTGTGCGTCTGAAGTTTGTGGATCCTATTAAAAATCCTGTACTTGCCTCAGAGTATAAACTCACCGAAGAGATAAGCACCTTCTTTGAGTATGGTGGTAACCGTGTCGCTGTGGGTGTTCGTGATATTATGGACCAGGATGCCCAGACAGGCAAGATGAACTACCGTGGTGAGGAGGCGTTTACCTCGGCTATTAAGAGTCTGCTGGACAGTGACGTGCGCAAGGCGTATGTGCTGGCAGGGCATGGGGAATTTTCCCCTTCGGGGACAAGCTATCAGGGGTACGCAGACTTTTTCAATGCTCTGAGTCAGGACATGATCGAATGGAAGAGTCTTGATCTCACCAAGTTTATCGAGATACCCAAAAATGCCTCTCTTTTGATCATTGGACGCCCCACTCACAACTTCTCTGTTGATGAGCTTGATACGATCAAAGACTACATCGATAACGGTGGAAATATCCTCGCTTTTGTGGAACACGATACCATCCTTCTTATGCAGGATATTCTCAAGGAGTTTGGGATCTATTTTCTCCCCAACATTGTGATCGAAGAGGAAAACTATATCCCTCAGCTGGGGAACACGGTCTTTTCTCCCAGGCTTATTCCCCATCCTATCACTGATCCGCTCTTGAAGAGAAAACTTCCCGTGGTTGTTGGGGTGGCGACAGCCCTGGTGGCGACCAAAGAAACCAATATAGGCAATGTTTCACTTGAGATCACTCCCTTGCTTCTGAGCTCAAAAACCTCCTACGCTGAAAGAAACCTCGAGTCGCTCAAGAACCGAAAGACAGTCAAGGATAAAGACGACTGGGAAGGACCTCTTCCTCTCGGATTTGCGGTGGTGAGGCGCAAGCTTCAGATCTTCCGTGGTCTGGAGGGTGCGATTACCAATACAGTAGAGTCACGGCTGGTGGTTTTTGGTGATGCCGACATGGCCAATAATGCCTATCTCGCCCAATGGGCGAATAAAGATCTCCTTCTCAATGCGGTGAACTTTCTGGTCAAGCGTGAGAGAAAGATCACCCTCCGACCCAAAAATCCCCTCGTGGCAGAGTATCAGCTTACCTCGACGGATCAGGCGATTCTCATCTCGGTGGCTGTTCTTCTTGTTCTGGGGTATGTGGTAACGGGAGTACTCGTGATCTACAACCGAAGAAAGAGAGTCAAGGGCTAATGCATCCAACAGAAAAAATCCCTGTCGCCCATCTTTTTGATGGGCGACTTCTTTCTATCATTATGCCCTTCTATAATGAGGGAAACGTCATCGTAAACAATGTCCAGCATGTTCTCGATGCCTGTGAAGAAATGGGGCTCTCCGTGGAGGTTGTGTTGGTCGATGATGGTTCTACTGACGATGGCTATCAGAAACTTGTCCAGGCTTACCAGCATGATTCACGTGTGGTGATCGTCAGAAACGAGACAAATTTTGGCAAGGGATGGGCGCTCAAGACGGGGTATGAGTTTTCCCATGGAGAGTTTGTTTTGTTTCTCGATTCGGATCTGGAGCTTTCCCCGTGGCATTTACCCCAATTTTTCCACAGATTGTTTGAAAACCGGGCAGATGCGGTGATCGGGAGCAAGCTTCACCCTGAATCTGTGGTGAATTATCCCTTTCTTCGACGTGTGTTGAGTCTCGGGTATTATGGTATCATCCGGGTGCTTTTTCGGTTGCCGGTGATGGATACCCAGACAGGGATCAAACTTTTTAAGAGAGAGGCACTGGAATACGCCCTTCCAAGAACCCTGGTAAAGCGTTTTGCCTTTGATATTGAGCTATTGGTTGTGATGATAAGCAAGGGTTTTCGGGTTGTTCCTGCCCCTATTGCGCTCCACTTCAACCGTCAGGGGATAGGAAATATCCGGCTCCGCACGGTGTGGAATATCTTTTTTGACACGATGGCGGTGGTCTACCGTTTTCATATCCTGAGGTATTATCATCGGGAACTTGGACCAGCGGTTCGGTACCGCTACAGGGTGGTGCTTTTTTCTGGGACTATGAGTTACCGTGAACAGCAAAACCTCATGCGCTATCTCAATCTCCCCTACGGAGAGTATGATGTGGTGCTTTTGGGACCTGTAAGCCCGACGGTTTCTCACCCGAGGCTTCGCTGGATTGAGGCGAGGGAGGTGTTGTTTTCGGAGAGGCTTCTGGCTCACCCTGAGGTCATGTCTTCTGAAAGGGATGTATATGTGTTTGGAACGCTGGCTTTTTCTCCTGATCAAAAGGTCTTTCTCAATACGGGGAGACTTCTCTCCCTTGAGAGCGTGGGGATGGTAGGGGGATTTGTGATGACGGCTCCCGATGAGTCAGCAGAGGGGAGGTTTTTCTATCATATTGTGAGAAGCGCTCTCTTCAATGGACCCTTTGCCTATCGTTATAAACACGGGGTACAGAAAAGGGTAAACGAGCTGGGGCTTGAGGGGATGTTTGTGAAGCGGGAGGTGCTCCGGTTGTGGTATGAGCTGGCCCCCACACTTTCAAAAGATAAGTATGAGCATCAACTCTCGCTTGTCTGTCAGAAACTGGCCAGGGATATTCTCTACTCTCCTGATGTGATTATGTTTGGATACTTTCCTCAGAGTTTTCGTGAGCTTGTGAGGTGGATAGAGAGTCAGGCGAGGATACGTGCCCACCAGCGAGAGGGGCTCTTGTGGTGGTATGTTCTCTTAGGTGGACTTGTGGCTTTGTGGGCAATGGCTTTCTCTGCACCATGGACTTCTTTCTGGTTTTTTCTCCCGTGGGGAGTGTACTATGCCTTTGTGCTTTTGATCTGGCCTTTCCTGAGTCCTCTCCAGGGAATCCGAAGATTCTTTCAGGGTGTGATCCTGGCCGTCTCTCAGATGGTGTATGGGTACTACTTTGTCCTTCAGCGGCTGAAAAGGCGAGTAACTGGTTTAATGACAGGGAAATAACTGACATTTCTTTATCGGATACTCTTAGCAGATGGACTCATCACCCCATGGGAGATGGTGTACCGATGTCGAAAAATTGCAGATTTCTTCTCTTTTCGCTATAATATAAAGTGAGGGTATAAGGAGTTTTGTATGGAACACAAGAAATACATTTTCGTTACGGGCGGCGTATGTTCTTCACTTGGCAAGGGAATTACAGCAGCCTCTATTGGAGCGCTTCTCAAGGCAGCAGGCTACAAGGTCAATATGATGAAGATTGACCCCTACCTCAATGTGGATGCGGGAACGATGAGTCCGTTCCAGCATGGAGAGGTGTTTGTCACGATTGATGGGGCAGAAACAGACCTGGATCTGGGAAACTATGAGCGCTTTTTGCAGATACAGACCACCCAGGCCAATAGTCTCACTACCGGACAGGTATACAAACATGTCATTGATGCCGAGCGGAGAGGAGAATATCTTGGAAAAACTGTTCAGGTGATTCCTCATATCACAGATGAGATCAAGCGTCGGATCCGTCTCTGTGATGAGGGCAAAAACTCGGATATTGTCCTGGTGGAGCTTGGTGGTACGGTAGGAGATATTGAGGGACTTCCCTTTTTGGAGGCGATTCGTCAGTTTGCTATCGAAGAGGGGCGAAACCATGTGAAGTTTCTCCATCTCACCCTTGTTCCCATGATCGCGGGCTCAGGAGAGCTCAAGACCAAACCCACCCAGCATTCTGTCAAAGAACTTATGTCCATGGGTATTCAGCCTGATTTTCTCTTCTGTCGGGCGGATGTGATGCTTCCAGACTCTCTCAAGAGCAAGATAGCCCTCTTCTGTAACATTGATGAGTCGTGTATCTTTTCTGCTGTGAATGTGGAATCAACAATCTATGAGGTGCCGCTTCTCTTCCATCAACAGGGGGCGGATCGTATCATTCTGGAGAAACTGGGACTTCCCTACCGCAAACCCAACCTTGCCTCATGGGAAAAAATTGTCAATACCCTCAAAACGGCACAAAAGACGGTTCAGATTGCCATGGTGGGGAAATATGTAACCCTCGAAGATACCTACAAGTCGGTAGATGCTGCCCTCAAGCATGGGGGACTTCCGCATGACTGTCAGGTAAAAATCATCAAGATAGACGCCGAGGACTACGAGGTAGAGAACTATGATGCAGAAAAGGGTCTCCTCTACCGTGTGTCGGCAGAGTACTTCAATAATCAGCTTCTCCCCCGTATTGCGAATGAACTGGATCGTGCGTTCATGAAGTCTGTCTATGAGAAAGAGGTAACCAAAAACACCTATCTTCTCTCTCAGGACATAAAAGAAGACGACAAAAAGCGTGTCGTAAAAATCCTCAAGGAATGTGGGTTTAGTGGGGTGATTCCTGCTACGATTGATGGCATTCTTATCCCTGGAGGATTTGGTAACCGTGGTATAGAGGGAAAGATCAAAGCCATCTATTACGGGAGAACGCATAATATTCCTATCTTTGGTATCTGTCTCGGAATGCAGTGTATGGTGATAGAGTATGCTCGAAATGTGTGTGGGCTTGTCGAGGCGCATTCTACTGAGTTTGCCCCTGCAACCAGTCAACCCGTTATTGACCTTCTGGACAATCTCAAGGGGGTCAAATACATGGGTGGTACCATGCGAAAAGGTGGAAGTAAGTGTCTTCTCACACCCAAAACCCGTATTTACACTATTTACAACAACTCTACCATCATCGAGAGACATCGTCATCGCTACGAGGTCAATCCTGAGTATGTGGAGCTTCTCCAGTCAAAGGGGCTGGTGATTTCAGGAAGGGCGGAGAATGACCTCGTGGAGACTGTAGAGATCTCGGATCATCCCTGGTTTATCGGGACCCAGTTCCATCCTGAATTTCAGTCTTCGCCTCTGGCACCGCATCCTTTGTTTGTCTCCTTTATCAAGGCAGCCCTGGACTACCAGACCAAAAAGGGGAAGTAAATGCAGGTTATCGAAACCGTTGCCACGATGCAGGAACAAGCCAAACAGTGGCGGCGTGAGGGGCGTTCTATCGGGTTTGTTCCTACGATGGGTGCACTGCATGAGGGGCATCTCTCCCTGGTACGAGAGGCGAGGAAACATCATGACAGGGTGGTCGTGAGCATCTTTGTTAATCCTCTTCAGTTTGGTCCCAATGAGGATTTCAATCGCTATCCCCGCACCTTTGAGGAGGATAAGCGTCTTTTAACCGCTGAGGGTGTGGATGTGATTTTTTTCCCCTCGGTTCAGGATCTCTATCCCCAGGGCTTTCAAACGTATGTTGAGCTTGAGCATCTTCCACAGCATCTTTGTGGGCTTTCCCGTCCGGGACATTTCCGTGGGGTGGCGACGGTGGTTACCAAGCTTTTCAATATTGTTATGCCTCACGAGGCCTACTTTGGTAAAAAGGACTACCAGCAGTTTCGTATTATCGAACGCATGGTTGACGATCTCAACATGGATCTCAAGGTCACTCCCATGCCCATCGTTCGTGAGAGTGATGGTCTGGCGATGAGCTCCCGCAACCGTTACCTCTCGCCCGACGAGAGGCGAAAGGCGCTGATCCTTTTTCGTTCTCTGGAGCTTGCTTCCCAACGGATTCAAGAGGGAGAAAGAGATGCCGTTCGCTTGACCGAAGAACTCAAGGATTTTATCCAGAGGGAGGTGAGTGAGGCTCGTATTGATTATGTGGCTTTTGTTGATGCGAAAACCCTGGAGGATTTGAAAGTTCTCTCCGGGCATGTCCTCCTTGCCCTGGCAGTTTTTATTGGCAACACACGGCTCATTGATAACCGGGAATTTTTTGTTGAGGATGAAAGATGCAGATAAGGATACAAAGACTCCACCCGAAGGCGACGCTTCCTGAATACAAAACTGATCATGCGGCAGGCGCTGATCTCGCCGCCTGTCTTGAAGTCCCTGTGACGCTGGCACCGGGAGAGATAGTGGCTATTCCCACAGGGATAGCGATAGAAATCCCCTCTGGCTATGAGGGGCAGGTGAGACCCAGGAGTGGCCTGGGGAAACTTGGCCTCTCCATCCCCAATGCCCCGGGGACGATTGATGCTGATTACCGCGGTGAGGTCAAGGTTCTCCTCATCAATCTTTCTCGGGAATCTCACACGATTTATCCTGGGGATAGGATTGCTCAGCTGGTGATAGCTCCTGTGGTGAGGGCGGAGTTTTCCTGGACTTCTGAGCTTTCCGAGACATCGCGTGGCGCAGGTGGTTTTGGGAGTACGGGGAGGAATGATGCTTTTCAAGGATGAGGTTGAGATCTGGGTTACCGCAGGCAAGGGTGGTGACGGCTCTAAGAGCTTTCGTCGGGAGAAGTACATCCCCAAGGGCGGACCAGATGGTGGGGATGGCGGTGATGGGGGGAATATTGTTTTTCTGGTAAACCCCCATCTTCGGACACTTTCCCATATCCATAACCGACAAAAGTTTCACGCTGAGAATGGAGAGAACGGCAAACGCAAACAGATGCATGGGAAAAATGGGGAGGATCTGGTGATAGAGGTGCCACCGGGAACGGTGGTGTGGGACGCTGAAACAGGCACCCAGCTTGCTGATCTCACGGAGTCCTGGACCAGGACGATTATAGCCCATGGGGGTCGTGGAGGTCGTGGAAATGTCCACTTCAAAAGCTCTACCAATCAGACGCCGTTTTATGCTGAGCAGGGGAAGCCTGGTGAAAGTTACCATCTGCGACTTGAGTTGAAGATGATAGCCCATATTGGGCTTGTTGGGTTTCCCAACGCGGGAAAGTCTACCCTCATCTCCCGTCTCACCAATGCTCGTCCCAAGATTGCCAACTATCCCTTCACCACCCTTGAACCCAATGTTGGGGTGATGACTATAGATGATGCTTATACCAGTGTGTTGATTGCCGATATCCCGGGGCTTATTGAGGGGGCACATCGAGGGAAGGGGTTGGGTATAGAGTTTCTCAAGCATGTTGAACGAACGAGGGTTTTGCTGTTTGTTCTGGATGTGACAGATGATCCTGAGAAACATTTTGCCATTCTCCGGGATGAACTCAAGGCCTATTCAGAGAATTTGTATCAGCGATCGTTTCTTATAGCCCTGAACAAAAGGGATCTTCTTACTGAAGAACCCAAAAAGCTTGTGAAGTTTTTTGCTGGGATAGCTCCGTGTTTTCTCATCTCGGCTCTCACGAGCGAAGGGTTAAGAGAACTCAAAATAGCCCTCTATCAGGCCTACCAGCAAGAGGAAAAAAAGGAGTCATCGGATGATTCTCAAACTTCCTGATGGTGAAAGCCTTTCGTTACGACGTGTGGTTATCAAGCTCGGTACCAAACAGATCACCGACACCCGTCAACTCAACGAAGAGAATATCGAACACCTGATTGATCAGGTGATGAGGCTTCGTGAACAGGGGGTGCAGTGTGTTCTGGTGGTGAGTGGGGCTATTGGTATGGCACGTTACGCCATGGGGCTGGGAGAGAGGGATTTCACCCTCGCGGAGAAGCAGGCGCTTGCAGGAGTGGGACAGGGGCTTTTGATGGCTTTTCTTGCCGAAAGGTTCAGGAAACGGCAGGCATGGATTGGGCAGGTGCTTCTCACCCATTATATCTTTGATAATCGTAAAACCTACCTCAATGCGCGAAACACGCTCAATACCATGCTTGAGATGGGAATTATCCCTGTGATCAATGAAAACGATTCTGTGGCGACGGAGGAGATCCAGTTTGGGGATAACGACAGGCTGGGGGCGTATGTGAGTGTGATGGTGGGGGCAGATCTCTACATCATGTTGACGGATATTGATGGGCTCTATGCGGATTTTGGCACGCCTCAGCAGAGACTCATCCCTGTGGTAAGGGGTATACATCAGGTTTCTCGTTATGCTCAGAAACAGCAGGAGAGTTTTACTCGAGGGGGGATGGTTACCAAACTCCAGGCAGCCAGAATCACCACAACTGCTGGCATTCCGTCTGTGATTGCCAACGGGTTTCGATCTGGGGTACTGGAGGAGATTTTTGCCGATCTTTCAACAGGGACGATTTTTCTCCCTTCGGTGAAGGGTATCAACTATCGAAAACGCTGGATATCTTCGAAACGGGTGAAAGGGAAGCTAGTGGTCGACCAGGGGGCGAAGCAGGCTATTCTCAAACACAAGAGTCTTCTGGCTGCCGGGATAACAGCGGTCGAAGGGAGTTTTCAAGAAGGGGATACAGTCCTCGTTGTTGGCCCGGAGGGGGAAGAGATCGGGATAGGTATCGTGAATTATGAGCGTCAGGAGATTGAAAAAATCAAGGGACGAAAATCTGAGGAGATAGCACTTCTTTTGGAAAAAAACAAGGTCAATGCTGTGATTCATTGTGATAATATGGTCCTTTACGGGGAGGAAGGAGATGGCACACATTCGTGAGATCGAGGCTTTTGCCTCAGAGATCCTGCAACCATGGAATTTTCAGGATTTTTGTTATAATGGTATTCAGATAGAGGGGAAAAAAGAACCAACCTTTCTTGCGGTTGGGGTATCGCTGAATATGGCTTTTCTTCGGGAGGCGGTGAAACGAGGGGCGGACATGGTTTTGGTACATCATGGATTTTTTGGGAGGGATTTTTTGAGACTGCAGGGTTTTTTGAGGGAACGGGTGGCGTATGTTCTCGCTCACAACCTCACCGTGATGGGGTATCATCTCCCTCTTGATGCCCATTCCGAGTACGGCAATAGTGCCTGTATTGCTAGAGAGCTTGGGCTTACCATGGTCAAAAGAGTAGATGTAGGCTATCTCACAACCTATGACAAACCTCTCCCCTGGGAAGAGTTTGAACATCGCTTGAAAAGGGTTTTCCCTCATTCGAGATTTCACATCTACCGCCGACAGGATATTGTCCAGAGGGTAGGGATTATGACAGGGGGAGCAGCCTCGTTTTTCAAGAGCTTTGAGGGGGAGATTGATACCTTTCTCTGTGGTGAGACGAAGGAACAAACCCTTGCCGAAAGTGAGGAAATGGGTATCTCGTTCGTGAATGCCGGTCACTACTATACCGAAACCTTTGGTGTCAAAGCCCTGGCTCACCTCATTGCTGATCGGTTTGGTCTGCCGTGGGAGTTTATCGATATCCCGAATAAGGTGTAGTTAGTTCATCGTGTAGCCAGGTTTGATCCAGAGAGATTCCATCTGAGGGACGATCTCGGGGTCGTAGACCTTTTCCTTCCATTCTGAGGGGGGTATCTCCTCAATAGCGAGGGAAATAGTCCTGGGGTCGGCACCAATACTCTGGATCAGTGCCTCTCTGATAGCCTCAGCGAGGGCTTTTTTTTGCTCGGTGGTACGACCTGGATACATTTTGACGATGATATGTGGCATACAAACCTCCTAACAAAGTATAGAGAGAAGCCTGTTTTTTTGCAAGGAGAGGGTATGAAGGATGATGTCTTTCATCGGTTGATGGTTCTCCAGAGGACACTCCGTCATCCTCGCTGTCCCTGGTATGCGAGAATGGTGATTGTGACCACCTTGGTGCTAGCAGTGAGTCCCATTGATCTCATTCCGGATTTCATCCCTGTGTTGGGACAGCTGGATGATCTGCTTTTTATTCCAGTGGGGATTGCACTGGCGTGGAAACTCATCCCGGAGGAAGTAAAAAATGAAGTCTCTGCCTCTCTGGAAAACACGGATCCAGCGATCATGCAACGCTACCGAAAGATCGGGCTGGTGGTTATTGGCTTGTGGTGGGTGGTGATTCTCGGTGTACTGGTTTCTTTAGGGATCAGATTGTTTTTCCATCGTTGACTTTTGACAGGGATAAATTTTTCCTGTATACTTTTGTATCACTGATGAGGAGAGGACAATGAAGATAGCTATGGCTTCCGATCATGCTGCGTATCAGCTCAAGGAACACCTCAAAATGTATCTGCAAAAAAATGGATATGAGGTTGTGGATTTTGGAACCCATTCGGAAGAGTCTATGGATTATCCAGACACGATTAAACTTGCGACAAGGGCAGTCGCCAAAAAAGAAGCGGATTATGGGATTGTGCTTTGTGGTTCAGGGATCGGAGCATCGATTGTGGCGAACAAGATTCGAGGGATTCGAGCGGCTCTCTGTCTTGATGCCTACTCGGCAGAATACAGTCGTCGGCACAATGATGCCAATGTTCTCGTTCTCGGAGGGAGACGAACGTCGCCGGAGGAGGCGGAGAAGTTTGTCTCCATCTGGCTTTCTACCGAGTTTGAGGGAGGACGACATATTCGCCGACTGGAAAAGATTCACGAAATAGAACAAGAGGAATGCCATGATTGATGCGTCCACCCGTCTTTTCGGCATTCTGGGGCATCCTGTCAGGCATTCGTTTTCGCCAGCGCTTCACAATGCTGCCTTTCAGGCATGTGGGATCAATGCGGTGTACCTTGCCTTTGATGTGGAGGCTCTTGAGGATGCGGTGAGAGGGATCCGTGCTCTGGGTATAGGTGGGGTAAGTGTCACTATTCCCCACAAGGTTGCTGTGATACCCTACCTCGATGAGGTTTCTGATCTCGCACAAAAAATTGGTTCTGTCAATACCCTTTTCTGGGAGGGCGGGAAACTCAAAGGCGATAATACGGATGCCTATGGGTTTTATGAATCCCTGTCTCAGCATGCGGTTATTACCGACAACCATGTTGTAGTCCTGGGATCAGGTGGGGCGTCGCTTGCTGTGTGTTTTGCTTTGTTTGCCTATGACCGCCCGGCAAAACTTACGATCGTGGCACGAAATCAGGAAAGCCGCAATATGCTGAGGGATCGTTTGCAGGGGGCTTTTCCCTCTGCGGAAATCGAGACGGTTAACTTTGAGTCTGTGAAGGATGTGATGAAGGATGCCAGTATTCTGATAAACACCACACCGGTAGGGATGTTTCCCCATGAGGAGCAATCCCCACTCGAAGAGGACGCTATCCCCAGAGGGATCACGGTGATGGATCTCATCTATCATCCGACAGAGACGAGGTTTTTGCAGCTAGCTCGTGCAAAGCATTGTACCGTTATCAATGGTGCGGAAATGCTTCTGTTTCAAGCGATGCGGCAGTTTGAGATCTGGACGGGAGAAAAAGCTCCTTATGAGGTGATGCAAAAAGCTCTCCAGAAGTGTCTCAAACAGGGGTGAGTTATATCCCTACCAGGAGTCGATAGAGAAAGAGGGCGGTGTTTTTCTCTTTTGTTCCCTTTACGATGCATCTTCCCTGCTTAAAGATGAGAGAGGTAAAATGCTCATACTCGATTTCAAGAAAAAAGGCGTTTGACTTTCGGATGGTTACCAGGGATTTCATGGTTTGAGTGTAGGCCGACAGATCGATAGGGCGTTCAAATGAGGGTGTGATGGCCACAGAGTTTTCCCCACAGGAGACAGCGACGATGGGCTGGATCTTGCCCTCGAGAAAGGGGTGTTCTCCTCTATGGAGAGGACAACTGGGTGAAACAGAGAGGGTCTCGCTCTCTGAGGGAGTATGCCAGATTGTGCTATGCTGGGGTGGGGTATTCCAGAGGGAGACGAGAAGGTCTATCCATTGTTCGTCTGGTTTTTTCCAGAGGAGGGCGGGTTGAGGTGGAGTATAGGGCATGAGACAGTGGAGACAGCCGTCGCTTTCGTTTCCCGAAAAGAAGAAAAGTTTCCAGTTTTCTCCCGGGACAAGAATCCATGCGGGTTTTTGGTAGATCAGAGCCATGTCTATGGCGAGGTAACAGGAGAGCAGGCTTTGAGACATATGGAGGATGCCTCGGGATTCTTTCACCAGGCCGGCGTAGTTGTGGGTCAGGTATTCTGGAAAGACGGCCAGTGCCCATGGAGTGGGGGTGAAGGTTTGCTCTCTGAGTATATAGTCTGAGCCAATAACACGCATGAGCGGTTTTCCCAGAGCTTTCCAGAGGGCTTGTTCTTTGCCCAGGCCGCCGACGAGAACCCAGCTCTCCTTTTCGAGGCTCATCGATTGAATCCCACCTTTTTGGCAGAGAGTCCCAGGATAGACTTCATCTCTTTGTCAATGGCATCAAGAAAGTCTTTTTGGGTGATAATCTGCTCGTTTCCTGTCCTGGCAGCTGCTTTTCTTGCTGCATTGTAGACGACGTTGGCGATAGATCCCCCGGCGAGTTCGTACTCTGCCAGCTTGGAGAGATCAACATCTTGAGCGAGGGGCATTTTTTCGGAAATGTGTACCTGCCAGAGCTTGAGTCGGGTCTCGTATTTTGGAATATCGAAGCGGATCTTGATGTTGAATCGGCGGTTCCATGCCACATCAAAGAGCTCGATAAGGTTGGTTGTGGCGATGAATACACCCTGGAAGTTTTCAATCTCCTCGAGAAGGAGGTTTTGCATCTGGTTGTATTCTTTGTCGGCGGCCTGGTGGATCATGCCTCGAGAGCTCAGGAGCTGATCGGCCTCATTGATGAAGAAGAACACATTTTCCTTGGAGCTTTTGACATAGTCATAGTATTCTTCAAAGACTTTTTTTACGTTTTTGGTGGATTCGCCGACAAAGGAGCTCACGAGATTGGCGGCATCAACCTTGAAGAGTTTGGCATGAGCTTCTCCGGCGAGAGCCTGAGCGGTGATGGTTTTTCCTGTGCCGGAAACACCGTAGAGGAGAATTTTCACTGAAGAGGCTTCTTTTTGAGAGAGGGATGGTTTGACACCCCATTTTTTGAGCACTTTCATGGTTTTGGTCATATCCACGGCGTTGAGAAGCTCCTGTTTGACCTCTTCGTCCAGGATAATCTTGCTGAGGTTTATGTGGGGTTTGATAACCTCGTAGAGGGTGTCTTTTTTCTCTACGGTAAGTACGGAAGCGGTGCTCCCTTTGGTGGGAGTTTGGGTTTCCTGGGTATTCTCAAAGAGAAAATCAAGAGCATCTGAAAGAGCTTGTGGGTCGGGAAGTGTTTGCGATTCTTCGCCGGGGAAACCAGTATAAAAGATCTGTGGAGCCATCTGGGGGTTACTCTTGGCAAAAAGGTTGACCAATTTAATAAAGTCCTGTCTGTTGATTTCAAAGTTTTTGTTGATGAGGGAAGGGTAGTCGTCTGATTTTTTTGCTTCGATGTCCTCATCTTCAAAGAAATCAGAGGAAATGATTTTAATCAGACCTTTTTCTACAAAGGGGCTTTTGGGATGGAAAAAGGAGAGTATCATCGGGATTTCTTCGGGAAGAATGCTGAGCATCTGGATGGCGTGTTCGATGCTTTGCTGGGTCTCCTGGCGGATAAATACAAGGTAGAGGAGGTAGAGGTAAAAGATCCAGAGTGGGCGTTTTTTGTTCATCACTGATTCAAAAGCGATGATGTTCAACGACGAGATGGAGAGGAGTTCCTCTGCGAAATTGTAAAAATGTGAGTAACGAATTGAATTTGAAACATCAAAATTATTCATAATGGTGTCTATCATAGAGCTAAAAGGGGGTATATCAAACCAGGGTTTGGGAGGGGGTGGAAGCATGGTTTCTGTACAGAGGGTTTTGTAGTATTTTATGTGTGAGAACAAAAGCTGAATATCGTTGAGCATGTCAGAGAAATTGGTGTAGGTGCGTTTTTTGAGGGTAAAGGAAAAGGGGGTGGTGACGTTCCCCGGGAGGAGGATTTGGAGGAGTTTCCCGTAACCAATGATATTCATGGCAAGGGTTTCATTGCCTATAGTGGAGAGGTATTCTTGAATGGTGAAGAATTCGTTCATCTGGTTTTCTGCAGGCCATCCCCCGTAATGAATAATCCAGTGGTTGGTGTAGAGGGGGTGGTTTCTTTTCATCAGGGTAGATGCAAGAGCGAACTGCTTGTCTGCTTTTTTGTGGAAGAAGCGTACGATATTCCAGAGGTTTTGGTGGGGGGTCTGATGGGTTAAAGCGGCAAAGAGGAGAAGCACGAGTTTCTGTTCTTCGTAGGAGAGTCCACGGAGAGTTTTTTTGAGCTTCTTGAGGGACTTTTTATAATGGGAAAGGGGGGCTTGAAGCTTTATGCGAAAAGGGGGTGGTGTGTGGTTTTCTCTGGGGTTAGGATTGAGAGAGGCCTGATATTTTGAAAACCAGCCTTCGGCAAGTTCAAGAATCAAAGGGGAGATCGTCATCAAAAACTCCTTTTGTATTTTGATAGTATCAACCATCACTCGGTCATGTGAGGTGGTTGTTTTTGTTTCAGGGATGTGTATGGTGGAAAACATGGGGTATCGTTACTTTTTTCGGGATTTGTGGTCTATCTCCTGATGGTTTTGCATATATAGTATAACACAAAATAGAAAAAAGGGCAAAAATTAGAGAGGGATAGGCTTTTCCTTTTCTCTTTTTAATTCAGAGAGCAGGCGGGCAGGGAGTGGGGTGTAAAGATAAGCGAAAAAAATCTCTCGAAACCTCTTGACAAAGTGGGAAAAATATGGTATAATAATAGTCCACGCTACGACTGAGGACGAAGGAGAGGTTGTGGTGTGGTTAATGAGAGGAAATAGTACTGAGGTGAGGGACTAAAAGACAAGATAAGCTAGGACAAACGTTGAAGTTATGGAAAGAGATATTCATGACGGAGGGTTTGATTCTGGCTCAGAGCGAACGCTGGCGGCGTGTCTTAGGCATGCAAGTCGATCGGCAGCGCAGGTGTAGCGATACACTGGGCGGCGAGAGGCGGACGGGTGAGTAATGCATAGGAATCTACCCGGAGGACGGGGATAGCCTGGGGAAACTCAGGGTAATACCCGATGATATCGCAAGATCAAAGGGGCGTTAGCCTCACCTCTGGATGAGCCTATGTCCCATCAGGTAGTTGGCGGGGTAATGGCCCACCAAGCCGAAGACGGGTAGCTGGTCTGAGAGGATGATCAGCCACAAGGGGACTGCGACACGGCCCCTACTCCTACGGGAGGCAGCAGCCAAGAATTTTCCGCAATGGGCGAAAGCCTGACGGAGCGACGCCGCGTGAGGGAAGAAGGTCTTCGGATTGTAAACCTCTTTTGTAAGGGAAGAATAAGGCAAGGAGGGAATGCCTTGCTGATGACGGTACCTTACGAATAAGCCCCGGCTAATTACGTGCCAGCAGCCGCGGTAATACGTAAGGGGCTAGCGTTGCTCGGAATTACTGGGCGTAAAGGGCGCGTAGGCGGTCTTGCAAGTCAAATGTCAAAGACCACGGCTCAACTGTGGGGAGGCATTTGAAACTGCGAGGCTAGAGTATGGTGGAAGGCGATGGAATTCCCGGTGTAGCGGTGAAATGCGTAGATATCGGGAGGAACACCGAAGGCGAAGGCAGTCGTCTATGCTGATACTGACGCTGAGGCGCGAAAGCATGGGGATCAAACAGGATTAGATACCCTGGTAGTCCATGCCGTAAACGATGCACACTAGGAGTTGGCGGTTTCCGTTGGCTCCGCAGCAAACGCGTTAAGTGTGCCGCCTGGGGAGTACGGCCGCAAGGCTGAAACTCAAAGAAATTGACGGGGGCCCGCACAAGCAGTGGAGTATGTGGTTTAATTCGATGCAAAACGAAGAACCTTACCAGGGCTTGACATGTACTGGACCGGTGGTGAAAGCCACCTTTCCCGTAAGGGACTGGTACACAGGTGCTGCATGGCTGTCGTCAGCTCGTGCCGTGAGGTGTTGGGTTAAGTCCCGCAACGAGCGCAACCCCTGTCATTAGTTGCCACCCGCGAGGGGGCACTCTAATGAGACTGCCGGCGACAAGTCGGAGGAAGGAGGGGATGACGTCAAGTCATCATGGCCTTTATGTCCTGGGCCACACACATACTACAATGGTCGTTACAGAGGGAAGCAAGACCGCGAGGTGGAGCAAATCCCTAAAAGCGGCCTCAATACGGATTGGAGTCTGCAACTCGACTCCATGAAACCGGAATTGCTAGTAATCGCAGGTCAGCCAAACTGCGGTGAATACGTTCTCGGGCCTTGTACACACC
>FWWL01004832.1_pt1 | contig 21348 bp, 28 predicted proteins | sample 2228331 | NCBI WGS metagenome assembly FWWL01 (sample SAMEA103939775, study PRJEB20133) | metagenome | reverse complement strand
GTCAAATATGGGTTACCATATTGCTTCAAAACTCAAGACCCGCCTCTCTTGCCCCCTCTGCCAGCGCCTTTACTCTTCCATGATACTTATAACCAGACCTATCAAAAACTACTTTTTTAATCCCCAATTTTTTTGCTCTTTCAGCAATCAATTTACCTACAAGTCTTGCCCTTTCTATTTTTCCCTTAATTTTATTAACTTCATCCCTTATTTCAGGAGAAAGAGTTGAAGCACCTGTTAAAACCTTGCATGGCCCTATTGGATTATCAACTACAATTTGAGCATAAATATGTTTAAGTGATTTATAAACAGAAAGCCTTGGTCTTTCAAGTGTTCCTATTACTTTTTTTCTTACCCTTAGGTGTCTTTTTTTCCTTTTTAAAACCTTTTCACTTCTTTCCATTATTTTGCAGCTCCTGCTTTACCAGGTTTAAGTTTAATAATTTCATCTAAATATCTTATCCCTTTTCCTTTATATGGGTCTGGTTCTCTTATTTTTCTTATTTCAGCAGCCACCTGCCCCACCTTTTGTTTATCAATTCCCTCAATTTTAATTTTAAAGTTTGCCCCCTCCTTTTTTACCTCTGCTTTAATATCCTCAGGCAAAATATATTTTTTTGGCTGTGCATAACCTACATCAAGAATAAGTTCCCTTCCCTTTAAATCAGCCTTATACCCTGTTCCAAATACAATAAGTTCTTTGTAAAATCCTTCTTTTACACCTTTTATCATATTATTAATTAAAGACCTTGTGGTTCCGTGCATTGCTCTTGATAGTTTTTCCTCATTCACTCTTTTAACTAAAACCTTCTTTTTCTCCTTATCTATTTCAATTTTAATAGAGGAATGAATATTAAGTGTAAGCTCACCCTTAGGACCTTTTACCTTTAAAATATTGTCATTTATAATAACTTCTACTCCCTCTGGTATTTGAATTGGTTTTTTACCTATTTTACTCATTTCACCAAACCTCACATAATATTTCACCACCAACTTTTAATCTTCTTGCCTCTCTATCCGTAACAATACCCTTTGAAGTAGAAATAACGGCAATTCCCGTACCATTTTTAACCCAGGGAATCTCATCTTTTTTAACATAGATTCTTCTACCAGGTTTACTAACTCTTCGGACATCAGTTAAAATGGATTTTCCTTCCTCATCATATTTAAGGAAAATAATTAATTCTTTTTTTACTTTCTCCCCTTCTATTTTATAATCCTTTATAAATCCTTCTTCTTTCAGGATTTGAAGAATTTTTTCCTTTAATTTTGAAAAGGGAACCCTTACCTCTTCCTTTTTCCTCATACAGGCATTTTTTATTCTTATAAGCATATCTCCGATAGGGTCGTTTACCATATTACCAGCTTGCCTTTTTTACTCCCGGGATTAAACCGCAAACAGCAAGTTCCCTGAAACAAATTCTGCATAATCCAAATTTTCTTAAATATCCCCTCGGTCTTCCACATCTTTTACATCTGTTTCTGTACCTTACTTTAAATTTGGGTTCATACATCATCCATCTCATAAATTTACCCTTTCTTGCCACTTTTTACCTCCTTTTTTCTTTCAAAGGGAACCCCAAGTTCCTCTAAAAGTCTTAATGCCTCATAATCTGACTTTGCAGTTGTAACAATTGCTATATCCATTCCAAAGTTAACCTTAACTTTATCTATATCTATCTCTGGAAAAACAATATGCTCCTCAAGTCCAAAATTATAATTTCCTCTCCCATCAAAAGAATTTCTCTTAAGACCCCTAAAATCCCTCACCCGTGGTAATGCAAAGGTAATAGTTCTATCAAGAAATTCATATGCCCTTTTACCTCTTAAAGTAACCTTTACTCCAATAGGTGTTCCTTTCCTTAGTTTGAAAGCAGCTGCGTGTTTTTTTGCTCTTCTTATGCATGGCCACTGCCCTGTGATCTGAACCAGCTCCTTTTGAACAAGTTCTATAAGCTTTGGGTCATTTACCGCTTCTCCATAACCAACATTTACAACAATTTTCTCTATTCTTGGAACCTCAAAGGGGTTTTTATACTTAAATTCCTTCATTAATTTTGGAATAATATTTTTTTTGTAATGCTCAAATAGCCTTGCCATTTACTCCCTATCCACCCTTTCTTTACATTTCTTACAATATCTTACTTTTTTATCCCCTTCAAATCTGAATTTAGCCCTTGTTCTTTTTCCACAGCTGGGACACACAAGAGCAAGGTTTGATATATGGATAGGCGCAGGCATTTCAACTATTCCATGAGGCTTATCCGCACTTACAAATCTTCTATGCCTTTTCACAATATTAATTCCCTCAACAATTACCCTTTCCCTTTTTGGGAAAACCTTTATAACTTTTCCTATTTTCCCCGTATCCTCCCCGGATATTACAATTACCTGGTCTCCCTTTTTTATCTTGGCAGCCATTACCATACCTCCGGTGCAAGTGAAATAATTTTCATAAATCTTTTCTCTCTAAGCTCTCTTGCCACAGGACCAAATACCCTTGTCCCCTTTGGTTCCCCATTTGGGTCAATAATTACCCCTGCATTATCATCAAATCTTATTGCTGAACCATCCCTTCTTTTTATTTCCTTCTTTGTTCTTACAATTACTACCCATACCTTTTCACCCTCCTTTATCTGAGAGCCTGTTCCTATTTTTTTAACTGTTGCCCTGCATATATCTCCCACAGAACCATATTTCCTTTCACTTCCACCTAAAACCCTTATAACCATCACCTCAAGTGCACCTGTATTATCAGCAATCTTTAGTCTTGACTGTTGCTGTATCATTTTTTACTTTCCTCTTTTTCTTCAAATTCAGGGGCTCTTTCAATAATTTCCACAATTCTCCATCTTTTCAGTTTTGAAAGGGGTCGTGTATCCATTATCTTCACCTTATCTCCTATTCTGCATTCATTATTTTCGTCATGGGCATAGAATTTTTTTCTCTTTTTTATTTCCTTTTTATATAGTGGGTGCCTGACCCGCCGCTCCACAAGAACCACACGGGTCTTATCCATTTTATCAGATACCACAACACCAGTAAATTCCTTTCTTTTTCCACGCATAATTTTTAAAGATTTAATTATAAGGTCTTATTTCATTAAATTCAAGTTTTTAATTTTGTATTTGAATTTTAATATAAATTTTTCTTAAAATCAAGTTTGAAAAAAAATTTAATAAATTATAATAGAGGTTAATAACTATGAAAGGTATAAGAAAGATAGTCTTATGGCTACTATTCGGGGGATGCTTTTATTATTCCCCTGAGGAAGACCCTTATAGAATTGAACCTGTGCAGGAAGAAATGACTCCGAGACCGGAAATCAAAAGGATAGAAGTTAATATAGAAATTTTTGATGCGGAAAACTTAAATCTTATAAAAGATGTCAAAATTGTGCTACTTGGTTCTCCTCTTCCCCCTTATTCCTTAAAATCTGGGAAAGAAAAAATTGTTCTTTCTCCTGGCACTTATAGGTTAAAAATTACTGCACCCGGATATAAGGAAACCGTAAAAGAAATCAGTGTTTTTCAAAATATTTCTCTATCTTTTTTTTTAGAAAAGGAGTCTAAAAAATGATTTTAAAAATATTTTTATTTTCTTATCTTCTTCTTTATGAAGGGTATTCAAAACTCTTCAAGTTTGTAAGACCTGTAAAGAGTGTGGCTATTGGTAATCCGGACCTTCTCGGAATGAGACTGCTTTCTGACAGAGAGGTTCTTTTAAATGCGATTAAAGAGGGGACTACAAATATAATAATATTTACAGATAAAGGAACACAGGAAATAGAGTGTGTTATAAAAAAAAGAGATGCGCTTCAATTTTATAAACCTAAGACAATAAGAACAGATGTATGGGCGCTTGAAGTTGAAAGAACCCTTGACGCCGATTATGGATGGGATTGGCTAAAACAGCTTGGTTTTGAAGAATCAAAAATTCCCGAAACCTTTCCTCTTGATGTGGGTCCTATTAAAAGAATTACAAACCTATCAGCCACTTTAAATTTTCTGGAAGAAAAAGGGGTTCTGAAAATCATTTCCCATCCTACTCTTTTAGTTCTTGAAGATAAGACTTCTGAGTTTATAAGTGGTGGTGAAATTCCTGTTATAGCTGCCCAGGCACTGGGAACTGTTAGTGTGGAATGGAAGGAATACGGGGTGAAACTAAAAATAAATGCAAGACTTGACGATGATGGATATATAATTCTTAAACTTGAACCTGAAATATCTGACCTTGATTATACAAATGCTGTAACACTTCAAGGGTATGTAATACCTGCCATACGAAAGAATAATGCAAGGGTGGAGGTTAAACTTCTTCCAGGCGAAAGCATACTCATAGGCGGATTAACAAAAAAAACAAGACAGGAATTCAGATCCTCCCTTCCTATATTGGGGAAAATACCCCTTATAGGAAAACTCATTTTTACCCGTGTTACCCATAATGATGTAATAAAGGATATTGTTTTTATTGTGACACCTAATGTTCTTCCCTTTGAAAGGGGGGCTGCAAGAATTCATATATTCAAAGGAACCAAGCGAGAGGAGTTCTATATTCCCACAAAAATTTTTGATGGCAATGTATATTTTGAACTTTCTGAAATTTTTAAGGATAAACTGGATATCGGATACAAGTGGATTGAGGAGGAAAGACTTGCAGAAATTAAATTTGGAGGAAGAAAATCCCATCTCTCCATAGAAAAATCCACCCTTGAACTTGATGGCATAGCTTTTCCTATAAGACCGCAAGTAAAGGTTCAGGATAAAATTATTTATGTTCCCTTTTCCTTTTTTGAAAGTATAGGACTTGAAGGATTCTGGGACCCTTATACAAATGATTTTTATGTTCTTGAAATTTTAAAAGAAACCCAGTAAAATTAAAATATGAGGAAGTATGGATTGATAGGAACAAAGGGTGGGGTCGGGACAAGTATTCTATCCTCTCTTTTATCCTATGAAGTATCACAGAAAAAAAAGAGTGTTTTACTTATAGAAGCAGAAAATCACGGGGATTTACCCTATGTGTTCGGGTCTGATTCACATAAAAGCTTAAGGGAAGCCTTAAGTGTTTTTAAAAAAGATAAAAAGTTTAAGGGAGAGTTTATATATGGATACTCCTCCTATCCTTCAAAACTTCATATGATTTTTTCAAGAGCTGGTGAAACTTGGGATAAGGAATATGAGGTTATAACCCCCTTCCTTAAAAGAATTGAAACTGATTATGAGTTCGTTATATTTGATTGCGGACATATAATTGATGAGAGAGTACTTTACATACTTGATATAATAGACCTTATATTTGTTGTTCTTAAAAATGATTTTCTTTCTCTGGCTCAGTCAAAAAATCTGCGAGAGATATTTAAAATGAGATATTATCCTCCTCAAAAAATTGAATATATTATTAATTTCTACAGGGAGGATGGAATTCCCTTAAATGAGATTGAAAGTATTCTTGAAAAAGAGGTTTTATTTATTTTACCGGAGGATGATTCTGTAATTAATATTCCAGAGCTTGGATTTGATTCAGGAAAGGATAAACTTTCAGGTGTTTTCAAGGATAGAATGAAAGAAATTGCAAGATTTACAATCGGAGAAATAAAAAGAGAGGATATTCTTAGTGCAAGAAAGGAAACAAAAAAGGATATATTCGGGATATTCAAAAGAAAAAGAAAGGAAGAGAAAGAGGTAAAAGAAGAGGTTCGCGAGGCGGCTCCAAAGGAAAAAGAAACTTCAGTAGCACTTGAAGAAGCTGAGGAGGTCCCTTATGAGGTTAAAAAGTTAATTCACGCCCATATTGTAAGAGAAATGACCCTTTCAGGAGAGTTATCCCCTGTAGTTGAGAGTGCTGGGAAGAAGGAAGAAATAAGAAGGAAGGTGGAAAAACTTATAATAGAAAAACTTGACGAATTTAATATTCCTTTACCTTCGCAAGAAGCAAGAAAGAAGTTTGTTGATGACATGATAAAGGAAATTTTAGGACTTGGCCCTCTTGAAGATTTACTTATAGATCCTGAAATTACAGAGATTATGGTAAATTCAATTGATAAGATCTATGTGGAAAAAGCCGGAAAGATTTATTTAACAGACAGGAAATTTTTTAATCAACCCCAGTTAAGACTTGTAATTGAGAGAATTGTTGCGCCTATTGGAAGGAGAGTAGATGAGGCAAATCCCTTATGTGACGCAAGACTTCCTGATGGTTCAAGAGTAAATATCACACTTCCCCCTGTTTCAATCGATAGTCCCACTATAACAATAAGAAAATTCAGGAAAGAACCCTTTACTTATAAGGACCTTATAAACTTTGGTTCAATAGCAGATTTTATGGTGGAGTTTCTTAAAGCATGTGTTTATGTGAAAAAGAACATAGTGGTTTCAGGTGGAACAGGTTCAGGTAAAACAACTCTTTTAAATGTTTTGTCTTCTTTTATTCCTGAGGATGAAAGAATAGTTACAATTGAGGATACCGCGGAGCTCAGATTACAGCAGCCTCATATTGTTAGACTTGAGGCAAGACCTCCAAATATTGAGGGTAAAGGAGAAATCACAATTCGTGACCTTGTAAGAAATGCCTTAAGAATGAGACCTGATAGAATAATTGTGGGTGAGTGCAGAAGCGGTGAGGCTCTTGATATGCTTCAGGCAATGAATACAGGTCATGAGGGTTCACTTACAACAGTTCACGCAAATTCTCCAAGAGATACCCTTTACAGGATTGAAACAATGGTTTTAATGGCAGGGACAGAACTTCCTGTTTCAGCAATAAGAAATTATATTGCCTCAGCGATTGATTTTATTGTTTTTGTCGAAAGAATGAGGGATGGAAAAAGAAGGGTTACAAAAATTTCTGAAATTACAGGAATTGAGGGTGAAGTTATAACAATGCAGGATATATTTATTTTTAAACAGGAAGGAGTAAATGAAAAGGGAGAGGTTATCGGCAGGTTTATTGGAACAGGAATAAGGCCGAAGGTTCATGAGGAGTTTGAAATTAAAGGGATAAAGATTCCTCAGGAGATATATTATAAAAAAGAGGGGGGAAAGGAGGTATGGTAAATTTACTTTTAATTATTGTTCTTGTAATTGGTGCTATTTATGTTCTTGTAATTTTTCTTGAAGACTTTTTTATTTTGTATATGAAAAATATTCAAAAGAAACTTGAGCCAGCCGATTATCCTGTAAAAAACTTTATTTTGCTTGAGCTGAGACTTATTTTCGCTTTTTCTATTATTACCTATCTTTTTCTTGGTAAAACACTTGCGACAAAAATTTTCATAATAGTTTTATTTACAATACTTGTTATAATATTTTTCCCTCAATATGCATATACTATAAAGAATAAATGGCTTGAAAAATTTAATGACCAGCTTGAAGAGACGATGAGACTAATTACAAGTGGACTTAAAGCAGGACTTGGTTTTAATCATTGTTTGAGGATAGTGGTGCACCAGATGCCTCCTCCTTCCTCTACAGAATTTAAAAGGGTTTTAGATGAGGTATCCCTTGGTGTTCCTCTTGAAGAAGCCCTTTATCATCTTGAAGAAAGAATTCCTTCAAGGGAGCTTAAAATTTTCACAAGTGCTGTTATATTGCAGAGGAAAACAGGTGGTTCTCTTGTTGATGTTCTTACAGGCATTGCTGATACAATAAAAACAAGAAGAAGATTAAAAAGAAGAATTGATACCCTGACTGCTGAAGGGAGATTATCGGCTATTGTGCTTACCCTGCTTCCCCTTTTTCTGCTTATACTTTTAAGAATTACTCAGCCTGACCTTTTTGCTCCCATGCTTGAAGAGATTCCAGGAATAATAATGCTTTTTTTTGCTGCTCTTTTAGATTTAATTGCTGCCTTGTGGATTAAAAAAATAGTAACAATAGAAGTATGATTTTGATTATTTTTATTCTTGTTTTTGCTGGTATTTATTATCTTGTTCTTGCCTTTTTACCTTCACCTGAGGAGGTAGCATTATCCTCTCGTCTTGAAAGATTGAGAAGAAGGAGAGAAAGAGTAGAGTTTGCATCTAAAATTATTAATTTTTTTGTTCCCATTTTTGAAAAAGTGGCTAAATTTATTAAGGGATTTATTCCTGAAGATTATATAAAAGGTTTGGAGAGAAAGATGGAGATGGCAGGGGAAAGGGGTAAATCTGTTGATGTTGTTTTAACCGAGAAGATTGTTTCAGCAGCTGTATTTTTCTTCTCCTCCTTTGTTGTTATATTAATTCTTTTCTCACCCTCTTTTTCCTTCTTAATTATTCTTTCCCTTATATTTTCTATTATTGGTTTCTTTTTTAAGGATTTCAGTTTACACGGTGAAATAAGAAAAAGACATTATGCAATACAGAGGGACCTGGGAGATGCCCTTGACCAGCTTACAACAGCTGTTCTTGCAGGGCTTGGTTTTAATGCTGCTATTCAATATGTAACAGAGGCAATGCATCCCTGTCCTTTAAAAGAGGAATTTTCCCTTATGCTTTCTGAGTTAAGGCTTGGTAAAAAAAGAACAGAGGCTTTAAGGGACCTTGCAGACAGGACTCAGCATCCAGATTTAACACTTTTTGCAATTACAATAGCACATGGAGAGGAACTTGGTGCGCCTATAACCCAGACCCTTTCTTCCCTTGCAGATGAGGTAAGAAGAAAAAGATGGGACCAGGCGGAGGAGAGGGCAGCCAAAAGCCCTGTTTTGATTGTAATCCCTACAATTCTTTTGATTTTACCAACAATTTTTATAATTATTTTTGGTCCTTTTGTCTTATATTATCTATTTGGAGGAGGTCTGTGATATGATGGGATTAATTTTTTTAATAGTTATATCTCAAAGCACAGAAGAAAAAGGAAAACTCTATATAAAGCTTGCGGATTATAAAAATGCGCTTATAACATATTCTGAACTCATAAATAGAGACCCTGATAATGAGGAGATAAAGAAAAAACTTATTTACAGTGCGGAAAGGTATATTGAAGAAAAAAGCAAAAAGATGGATAAAGATTTATTTGAAAAGGGGATACTTAAATACACTTCTGGTGAACTTGATTCTGCTCTTTATATTTTTAAGACCCTTTATGATAGATTTCATTTTTATCCAGAAGTAATGAATCTTTATCAAAAATGTATATGGACACTTGATACCCTTAGAAAACTTTATTCTTTTCTTAGGGATGCGGAGGAAAGAAAGGAATATTCTGCAGCCTATAAGATATCCCTTGATATAAAGGAAATTTACCCCTATTACCCGGGTATTGATGAAAAAATTGAATACTACTATAAAAAAATTCCAAAGATTCCCGAAGAACCTGTGGTTGTTAGAAAAAGAGAAATTCCTAAAGAGGTAAAAAAGGAAAAAGTAGAAATAGAAAAGAAGGAGGAAAAACCTGAGGATATAGGGGCTAAGGTTCAAGAACTTTACAAAAGAGGGGTTACCCTTTACAGTGAGGGTCGTCTTGAGGAAGCAAGGAATGTTTTCAGAGAAATACTTCGCCTTGACCCCCAGAATACAAAGGTAAGAAGAAATCTTGCTGTTATTGAAGAAAGATTAAGGAGGAGGTAATGGAAAGGAAAAACTTTATTATAGCCGGGCTTTCTATATCAGTTCTTTTTCTTGTTATACTCCTCTTTTTCTTTGGCAGATGGATATTGAATGAAACAAACAGGTGGCTTACAGGAGATGCTGAAAATTTTGCCAGTGCGGTTTTTAATAGTCTTATTGAGAGTATAAGGGTTCCATGGGAGACAGGAGATGATATGGGTTTGAATTCTATTATTTACAGAATAAAAAGAGAAAACCGGGAAATTGAAGAAATTTCTGTAATTGGCATTGATGATATAATTATAGCCCACACAAACCCGGAGAACATACTCTCCAGATTTACATTACCAGAAGAGGCTCCCTTTGACCTTAAAAGCTATGGCTTAAAAATTATAAAGGATAAAGTATTTATTTTAAGACCTACTTTAAGCACCCTTGGTGATACCCTTGGTTATGTTTATATGTCCCTTAATCCTCTTTCTCTGAGAGAGGGGAAGGATACTTTAAGAAGAATTTTATTTCTTTTTGTTGTTGCCCTATCTGCTCTCTTTCTCTTTTTGTCTGCTATTTTAATTTATATTTCAACTCCTGAGGAAAAAATGGCAAGTGTGCAAAGTCCAAAATTTTCTGATTTTATCTCTTCCTTAATACCCCAATCAGGTGGGTACAGACCTGAAAACTGGCTCTTATATTCCTTTTTTGAAAAAGGTGAGGTTCCTAATATATTTTACAAGATTTTCAGAATTTCTCCTGAAAGATGGGGGGTTTTGAGTTTTCAGGTGATAGGCGGTGGTTATAACTGGTCTATTTTATTTCCCTTTATAAATTCCTATCTGGATAAATTTCTATTTACAGAAGGGGACCCCTTTGTTATTTTAAAGGGATTGATTGAAGAATTTTCTAAGATATCTTTGAAAGAGGGAGTTGTGGAAGGCTCACTTTTATTTTTTGAAGAAAAAGAAAATAAAATTAAAGGGGCTTCTTTAGGTGAACATATATTTTATAGAAAGAAAGAAGAGGAACTTTTACCCCTTTATGAACCATCAAGATTTTACGATTTTTCTAATAAAAGAGGGGAAGTTAAATATTTTGAAGGACCTTTTGATGATAGCTTTTTCCTTATAACAGGTAACCTTTATAGATGGGATAAGTTTAATGATATTATCCAGAGAATTAAACAGGTTAGAACCGAAGAGGATATAAAAAGAATTGTTGAAAATTTCAGGTTTTTGTATGAGCAGAGCAAAATGAAGGAAGGTGTTTTGGCTATTTTCTTTAAGAAAACAAAGGAGGTGGAGGAATGATGCTTTTATCTTTAATTTTAATAAGTCAAACAATTTCAACCCTTACCGGCGGAGATTACATAAAGGCTATACATTCCGGGAATTATGTTTTTGAGGTATCACAGAGAGGTGTATCGGTTATAAATATTGAAAATCCAGCGGACCCGAAAGCAGAATTTGAAATTCCCACCTTAGGCATTTCTCTTGACCTTGTAGTATCAGGTGATAATCTCTATATCCTTGATTCCCAGGAAGGAATAATAATCTATTCTTTAAAGGAAAGAGAAAAGAAAAATACAGTTAAGGTGAGAAACGCGATTTGCTTTATTTCCATACCCCCTTATATTTATCTGGGAACCAATGATGGTTTCATTTTCATCTATGAGATAGATGGTTATAATTTAAAGAGTAAAGGTAAAATTGAATTAAAGCTGCCTGTGACAAAACTTCAAATTGCCCCTCAGGGATTACAAGCCCTAATTTCAGATTCAATTGTAGCTCAGATCAGGTTTATGAAGGGAGGTGATATAGAAATTTCAAATAAATTCTATTTCCCCTCAAGAATAACAAAGTTCTTTACCCTTGATACACTTATTCTTTTTGGTAAAAGGGAGGGAGGACTTTTCCTTGGTAAGTTTTCACAGCCTTATATAGAAGTTTTGAAAGAAATTATACCCGCAGATGTTATTACAGGGCTTGAGGTTTACGGCTCTCAGATTTTTGCTGGTACTGAGGACGGTAAACTTTTTTTCATAAGTTATCCTGATTTTACATCTATAGGAAGGGCGCAGCTTGTTGGTCAGATTAATGACTTTATTGCCCTAGGTAATATTCTTCTTGTTTCAGTTGGTAGAGCAGGAATTTCTGTTTTAACACTTCCTGAGTTGGAAGAAATAAAAACCCTCGGTGGATTTGGTTCCCTTGTTTCAGTGGGTGTTATGAAAAGTGAGATTCTTTATCTTCTTGACCCACTTCTTGGTCTTAGGTTTATTTCCTTTTTCTCTCCCTTTAATCCACAAAAAGAAGAAGAGACAAAACTGTCAGGAAGTTTTGTCAAGATAATTACATTTAAAAATAAAATTCTGGCTCTGATAAGAGAAGGGGGGTTCTGGATATTGTCCTCAGATAATATATCCCAAATAAAGGGATTCTTTCCTCTTGAAGGGAATGTTAACGATATGAGCATAGTTGGTGAGAGGGTATTTGTGGCTACTGATAGAGGAATAGTTGGTATTGAAGATAAAAATGGAGAATTAGAAAAGTCATTTGAGATAGAAACAGAAGGTAAGGTATTTAAACTTCTCCAAATTGGTGATAAATTTCTCTCCTTACAGGAAAACGGAATTTTTATATACGATAAGGAGGGCAAAATAGTGGAACACAGAGGAAATATTTTCCCTATTCTTTATTCTTTAAGGGGTAATGAGGTTTTTGTTTGTGATATAAAAGGTAAGATATTTAGATTCAGTGGCGGGCTTTCTGGTTTTACTTTTTTATTTTCAGCAATGCCTCCTGTTGGTGATTTTGGAGTAGGTAAAAATGAGATTTATGTGGTGGATGGTTCTACTAAATTAAGAGTTTATTCTCTTCCAAAGGGTTCTTTGAGATTTGAAATAGAATTGCCTGAACCTATCTTTTCTCTAAAAATTAAATATCCGTATCTTTTCCTGTACGGGAAAAGTGACAGAGTTTTTATATATTTTATAGGAAGGGATATGCCTGAATTTGTAAGCAGTATAAGAACAAGGGGTTATATAAAATCTCTTGACTTTTCTGAAGCTGGTATTTTTATTGGAGAGGATGGATTTATTGAAAGCTATAGATTTTACAGGTTTGAGACCCCTACTGAAATATCCTACTTTCTTACCTCTGGTGAGTTATATAGGGCTTTACCTATTCCTGAAGATAATATTCTTTATATTGCCGGGGGTTCTGCAGGCATAATGGGGATAGATGTTACAAATATATATTCTCCGGAACTCTTCTTCCAGCATACACCTGCTGCGGGAGCCACTTATGATATATTGATTTTGCAGAGATTTTTAATTACTGCAAATCTTGAAGGCGGAATAGAGGTTTTTGAACTTGTTTCATCAAGAACCCCCAAATTTTTCACAAAAATTACCGGGGATGTGCTTGCGATAGATGTTTTAAGGAATTCCTTTCTTATTTCAGGAGAAAGAACAGGACTTATAAAAATTTATGATACAAGAGGCGGGATTTTTTCTCATATTTCTGGGCTCTCAGAATTTAATGTTCCTGTTCTTGATATAGATACATACAAAGATTATGCATATGTTTCACTTGGTGATGAAGGATTTGCCATTTTAGATTTAACAGTCCCCCATTTTCCAAGAGTTAAGGGGAAATATGACCCAGATTTTCCTGTGTACAGAATAAAAGTTATTGATAATAAGTTATTTGCAATTTGTGGACCCTACGGGGTTATTGAGTATAATTTGAAGGAAAATGGTGATGTTCTATATATTAAGCACATAGATACACCTGGTAACGCCCAGGATGTTAATAAAATGGGTGATTATTATTTAATTTCTGATACTTATGGTCTTGAGATTTATAAAGGAGGTTAGAAAATGAGGCCAAATGTTAGAAGACTTTTTATAGCTATTGCCCTTGCGGGCATTGCTTCCCTTTTACTTATAAGTTATGTACAGGATATTGAAAAAAGAGCAATTATGAAGGGTGCCCCAGAGAGAGTTCTTGTTGCAAAAAAGGATATTAGTGCAAGAACGATTATAACCGAGGAACTGGTTGAATACAAGGAAATTCCAAAACCTTTTATTGAACCACAGGCTGTAACAAATATAGAAGAAATATTGGGTATGGTAGCAATTACAGATATAGGAAAGGGGGCGCAGGTTACAAAGAATCTTCTTTTACCTCCCACCGTCTGGACTGTTCTCTCCTCCTTTGTTCCTGAGAGATACAGAGCAATAACAATCCATGTGGATGAGGTATCTGGAGTTGGGGGACTTATTCTCCCTGGAGATGAAGTTGATGTTGTTGCAACCTTCTCTTTTGAAGATTTGAGAAGATATGTTCCTGAAAAGGAGCTTATGAGCTATTTAAGAAGAAGAGGATATGAAGTAGGAGGAACCTTTGCAGCAGCACCAGCAACATTTGCAACAATAACATATAAGGGAATGAGAGTGCTTGCTGTAGGTAAATCTCTCCTTGCCCTACCACCAACAGCGGAGAAAAAGAAAGGAATGTTTGAATTTTCTGGAGCAGGGGAAGTGGAGAGAATCTCCTCTGTAACGCTTGCTGTTCCAGAAGAACTTGTTAAAGAAATTTCTCTTCTTGAAAAGGTCTCTGATATAAGACTTGTTTTGAGGTCTGTAAGAGAGATTAAGTTGCCTGGAGAAGATACACTAATTGAAAAACCCCTTACTGTTATTGATATTTTAAATAAATATAATCCTCCACCAAAACCCAAAAAAGTTTCAGGGGGAGTGCCTAAAGTTAAAGAGGAGCCTTATTATTCCTATATTGAAATATATAAAAGAACTGAACTTGAAAAAGTGAAATTAAAAGGCACAGAAGTTGTTGAACAGAAACCATGGGGGAGAGGAGAAGAAAGAGAAGGACCCCAAAAAATGATTGAACAGTTTATGGGCTCATACCTTAAGGGAATAGAGGGAATCTTAAAACAGGCAGGGGTGAATATACCATGTGATACATGTGTACGATAGAGTATTAAAACTACTTACAAAACTTGAAGAATTTTTAAAAAAGGGGGGGAAAGGAGAGGCATTTCTTACATTTCTTTCTTTTATTTCTTTGCGTTTTTTCTTTGAAACACTTTTAGAATCAGCACATGCTGTGGAAATTAAATTTGATTTTATTCTTCATCATTATCTTTTTTATGTTACCCTTTTTATCCTGCTTTATAATTATCTTAAATTTCTGCTTGGTAAGGATTTATCTTTCAAACTTTTATGTTATGGCTTTTCAGTAATTATTTTACCCCCTTTTATTGACTATTTAATAACAGGAGGCAAGGGTTATACCTTAAAATATCTTGAAAGTCTAAAGGATATCCTTCCCCTTTATATTTCCCTTTTTACATCCCCTTTAACTTATACAAAAGGCTCTTCCCCGGGGATGAAAATTGAGGTTTTAATTGCTATTTTTCTTTTATCAACTTTTCTTTTTTATAAATTAAAGGGGAAAAAAAGAATAATATTTTCTTTCCTTAATATAATAATTTTTCCCTTTTTTCCAATTTTTGTAGGCTCAATATTTGCAATACCCGATCTTTATCTTTACTCTCTTTCAACACCCATTTATGTGCACAAACCTGCCCTTGCAAATATGATTTTTATAGTTATATTAACAATATTAACTTTTTTGAGCTTTAGATTACTTTTCCCGGATAAGATAAATATCTTCAGTTTTATCCCTTCCCTTTTAACCCTTATTGTTCTTTTATATTTTTCAATTAAAATAAGTGAATTTGTTCCCCGTTATCTTTTTCTTCCTGGGAATATTTTTTTTATATTGCTCCATTCCTTTTCTGTTTTTCTTTTATATATATCCTTTGAAAGGAAAAAACTTTTTATTACCCCTCTTTTCCTTTCCTTTCTCTATATTTCAATACAGTCAGCAGCTTCAATTACTACTTTCTTTGCTTTTGCTTTGCCCTTCTATGTTTTCAGAAATTATAGACTTATTTATAATTTTTTATTTTTAGTTTATGCAATTTTACAAGGCATCTGTTTTTTCGCCCTTGGAAGTAAAATTCCTTTCCCTCAATTTTCTGACCATATAAAAAGATATTCAGCAAATTATTTTAAAAAAAATGGAGAATATTTAAATTCAATAAAATTAATTTCAGGAATTGAAAAAAAAGAATTTTATGATTATTATGAACTTGCCCATGTTTCTCTTTTAAAGGGTGATACCCTTGACTTTGACCTTTTTCTTGAAATGGCAAAGATAAAATATCTATCAGCTCCACCCCATTATAAGTCTCCAGAATATAGAGTATATTTCTGGAAACTTGAAAAAATAAGATTCTTAATGGAAAAAAATTTTAATCTTCTTTATCTTGTAACTTTATCTCTTTTGAACCCTCGCATTGAATCTGAAGAGATTCTTTTTTATCTGAAAAAATTATCCGAATATTTGGAAGAGGAAGAAAAAATTAAATTAGAGAAATTTCTATCCATCTATGGGTATTAAAAAGTTTTCCACATAACTCTTGACAAATTCACTTTTTTATGGTATAATTTGGATAAGCGCGAAGTCAAGAGGAGGTGAAAGGGATGAAAACAATTAAAAAAATTATAATTAAGGAGGAAGGAGAGGCTGCGGTGGAGTATGCAGCCTTAGTCGGTATATTCGGTTTTCTGGGTATTTTCCTTTTAAATTATACTCTTTTAATTCTTGGTTCAGATTTTCTATATAAGTGGTATACTCACTTTTACAGGATGAAGCCATGAAACTTTTAAAATCAGAAGGGGGAGCCGCTGTGGTTGAATATGGAATGATAATAGGGCTTATAGCCCTTTTTTCCTTTGCTGCCTGGAAAATGCTTGGATTTGTTCTTAGGCTGGTTGTTATGAGATTATTGGGGGTGCTTCTATGGTAGGGAAAAATAAAAATAAAAAGGGGCAAGTTATGGTTGAGGCAGCAATAGGGATGGCACTCTTTCTTATGCTTACTCTTGGTGCTATTGAGACAGCAAGGTTTGCTTTAAGGAGAATGCAAATTACATATGCTGCCTTTCAGGCAGATAGAGTTGCAATTGTAAATAAGGGTGATACAACCGCGGTAAGAAAAACCCTTGAAGCAATTTCCTCACATATTAGGGATGCAAAATTTGAATTAAAGGATGAGGGAGAAGAATATTCCCTTCTTGTTAGAAGAAATTTTCATCCCCTTATTCCCTTTGTTAATGTTGATTCTCTTTCCTTTGTTGGGTATGCAAGACTCCCAAAGGGGCATTTTCAAAATAAGGAGTTTCCTTATAAATATAGAGGATACAGCTTTTATTATCCTGCCTTATGGAATACTTCTGATATGGAAGACCCAGATAGAGCAGGTATTCTTACCTATGACAGATATGTAAGGGCATTTATAAGGTGTGAGGATAATCCATACGAAGAGTGGCGTCCAGGTTGGGGTGGCCCGTGGGGAGGAGGAAGATACGGAGGAGGCGGTGAGGCGGAAATTGTAAGAGATGGGAAGGATGAACCAAACGACCCTTTCCATCTCGGTGCCTGGTATCCTCCTTATGGTATTTTAAGAAATCCTGGTCCTGAAAGGGATAGAACCGGAGACCAGGCAAGGATTGACCAGTACTATTTTATAGAGGCGATGCTAATTGGTCCTTCAACTTTCCCCTTATTTGCCTTTTGGCCTGAAAATAAACCTTACTGGTCAAGAGCAATTACAGGATTCGGGCACGGATGTAATTTAAGGACAGGTAGTGATGCTCATCCCTATTATGCTGATTTTTATGAATTTTGGCAGTCAAGAGGGTTTGCAATTCCTGGATGGTTTGGATTCTGGCCATACTTTGAAAGCATATGGTATCCCACAGGAGCAGAAGGTGTGGTTTTTGGAAATTATATGATAGGGTGGGGAAGCAGATGGTGGTCTGACCCTTGGTCACCTTATTATGGAGATAGAACTAATTTTATTTCAGGCTGGGGGTCCTCTGTTGGTGAGGCATGCTGGACTGATCCTTGGACCGGGACTTCTTATGGGCATGAAGGCTGGGGATTTACATCTTTTAGTGGGTGGCATGCCAATTATATTGGTGATGATAGAAGAGGGCGTCCTTTCTGGCAGGAAAATAGAAGGCTTTATGATGCTGCCTTTTATGTTGCCACCTTTAATGAAGTTGAATGGATATATCTTATAGAAGGATTTATGGTAGACCATCCCCGTCACGGAGAGTCATTATCTTTAAAGGATGATTTAAGGGGATTTGGAACCAAATGGGATTGTTATTGGTATGAGTCCCCTTGGGACGAATGGGACGGGGAGGAACAAAGATGAAAAAGAAAAGGGGAGCAGTTTTGGTATTTGGTATATTTTTTATGCTTATAGTATTTGCTGTTATGGGTTATGTTTATGAGATGGGAAGGATGACAATTGCAAAAATGAGAGCTCAGAATGCTGCGGATGCTGCTGCAATGGGTGCCCAGACAGTTCTTTCAAATTTAAGAAATATTGCAACAACCCATTATATGACTGAAGACCTCTTTAGAAGAATTGCTGTAACAGCCTCAAAAACAATGCCTTATCTATATATAGGGATGATCGGATATTCCTGGAATAAAAAGGATTTATTTGTTGATGATTTGCCAGACAATACAATACAAAATCTTGTAAAACTTTACCACTTTCTTTTCCATGTTCAGGATTTCGCTGTTTCAAGGCTTCTTGCTGCATATGATTCAAAGATATTTTTCAGGGATTATCTAAAAGAGGAGGCAGAAAGACACTTTTCACAAACAAGAAATATTATGAAGTATGTAGGGTTCTGGCTTGGTTTCCTTAATTTATATTTTGATAATCAGGTTGAAGGGAATGAGATAGGATGGGTGCAGGTAAGATTTGATAAGAATGGTCCTGATTGGGCTCCCCCTGGTTTAAGAGTTGATTATGGAGAGGAAGTGGATGCGCCTCCGGGGGGCAGAATTAGAAATATAGCTCATGAGAGATATATAAATAGAAAACTTGGCAGAGCCTACGCGCAGGCATATATTTTTATTCCTCCTTCAAACTTTTTAATGAGAACATTTCTTTCAAGAAACTGGGGGAGAATAGGTGCAATTAGAGAATATTTCTCATCTCTTGAGGGAATGTGGCTTCCTGTAAGAACAGATGCCGCAGCAGGACCAAAGGAATTTTATATTAGTATTGGTGTGCCGCAAAGTATTCCATGGATAGGCTCTTTAAGTGAGGATGGATACTGGTCTTTTCCTCAACTTATTCCAACAATTAAGGTTGAGGGTGAAAACCCCATTGAGGGCCAGTGGCCCTATCATTAAGGAGGTTTAAAATGAAAAAAAGAAAAGGGGCTTTTCTTGTCGAGCTTGCAATAATTCTTCCCATTTTGGTTTTACTTCTTTCCTGGATATTTATGATTGGTATGATACTTCATAGAAAACAGGTGGTTACACTTGCAGCAAGAGCAGGTGCCCAGTACGCAGTAACTCCTGACCCTAAGTGGGGAGAAACGATGGCTACTATGGGTGTATTTATGGCTCTATGGAAGGGAAAGAAAAAAGAGGTTGAAGAAGTTGTAAGGGATGTTTTAAGAAGAAATGGTCTTAATCCTCAAAAAGCAAAAATTAATATATACTGGTTCCCCCTTTATTTTACTCTCAAAGAAGGAAATGTATCAAACCCTGGTTATAAGGGAAGAGCTACTGTGCATTCAATATATACTGATATGTCCGGTGGAGGGTGTTATGCAGGATGCCACTGGAGAGTTGTTAGAGAGGAACTTCATGAAGAATTTGACACAAAATCTAATTATCAATATACAAAGTACAGGATACCCTCGGATATATGGGTTGTAAGGGTGAGCGTTGAATATCCTCTTGGTGCTTCAATATTAAACCTTTTAAATCCCCTCTTTAAGGCAGTTGGATTTAAGGGAGATTTTAAAGAGGGGAAGGTTACAGCAAGCTGTGCTTTTCCTGCTCCTATGCCCTTTGTTCATGTTGTTGCAAAAACTCCGCCTTTATGGAAGGCATTATTTGATGTTTCCACTTATTTTAAGTAAAATTATATTATGAAAAGGTTTTTTATACTTTTAGGGCTTTTTATGTTAGAGTGTAAATATAATAATCCCTTCTATCCGAAGGCTGAAATTGTGATATCCAGCAATCTTCAAAATATAACTTTGAGTTATGAAATTGTGGAAACACAATTTGGTAAACAAGTTAGAGTGGATTATCCCCTTCTTAGATTGGTTTTCAGGGAAAAGTATGGTGGAACTTATGGAATAATTGATTCTGTGAGAATAGATTATTATTATCCTGGTCTACCTGACCCTGAAAGAGATTCAATTGCTCGTTCAATACCGCCTTATACAGCTGGTTTTTTCCTTTATATTCCTCCTGATGAGGAAGTTCAAACAGAGTTTAATGTTGTAACAGATGAAGTTGAAGATATTTTTGCACCTGATAAAGGAAATTATCCAGGTCCTCTTAATGCAAGATTGGCTTTCTATGGAAAAGATGGAAATGAACATAATTTTGAGCTTTATTTAAATGTTACCCTGCAAAGGGTAATAGCTGATTGATGTTTTTTGGGTTCAAATCCTGGTTTTTATAAAAAGGAGGTATAAGATGAGGCTTTTAAGGTGTGAAAAGGGAGCAACAGCAGTGGAGTATGCGATGATAATAGGGCTTATAGCCCTATTTGCCTTTGCTGCGTACAAGGCACTGGGTAAACAGGTACAAAGGGTAATCCACGAAATGTGGAATAAAATGACAGAAGCATCTGCCGGACCAGAGTAAAAGATGTTTGTAAAAGTTAGGATACGGGGGAACGGTTTCAGTGGTGAAGGGCAGATGTTTGTTAAATTAGTCAAAGTTAAATTAGTCAAAGAGGAAAGGGGAGCATCAGCCGTAGAATATGCAATGCTCGTAGGTTTAATTTCTCTTTTTTCTTTTGCAGCATACAGGGCACTTGGAAGATTAACCTATGCAGTAATAGAAAACATGTGGAAGGAATTAACAGGGGCAGGGAGTTAAATAAGATGGGGTTCAATTCCCCTTGTATAAAAAAGGAGGAGAAAAAGGGTGAAAATGTTAAGATGTGAAAGGGGGGCGACAGCTGTGGAATATGCGATGATAATAGGACTTATAGCTCTTTTCGCCTTTGCTGCTTATAAAGCTCTGGGAAGGGAGGTTCATAGAATTATCGTATGGATGAAATTTAAATTTCTTACCATTCATGCTGGACCAGAATGATGTATGAGGTTCTTAAATATCAAGTTGTTGGGGCAGCTGTGATTTTTTCTGTTTATACTGACATAAGATACGGAAAAATTTTTAATAAACTTACATTCCCTCTTTTTTTCTCAGGTTTTATATATAATATTCTTTTTAAAGGTTTGAACGGATTTTTAAGTTCTTTAATAGGTTCTTTGCTTGCTTTTGTTCCCTTTTTTATTTTTTTTCAAATGGGAGGACTTGGCGGAGGAGATGTAAAACTGCTTGCAGGTATAGGTGCATGGCTTGGATATCCTCTTATTCTTTGGGTTATATTTTTTACCGCAATATCAGGTCTTTTAATATCTATAATTTTTGCTCTTTTAAAGGGTAAAATGGAAATCTTATTAAAGGGGATGGTAGAGGAGAGTAAAAGAGGCGCAAGAAACATATTTATTTCCCTTCTGACAAGAAATTTTACCTTTTATGATAGTAAAGAAAAGTTTAAGTTTCATATTCCCTATTCAGTTGCCATTGCCCTTGGAACCTTTATAGGAGTTTTTTTAAATTTTTGGGTCCAAATCCCTTTAATTTAAAGGAGGTGTAAAGATGA
>FWWL01005023.1_pt1 | contig 21349 bp, 24 predicted proteins | sample 2228331 | NCBI WGS metagenome assembly FWWL01 (sample SAMEA103939775, study PRJEB20133) | metagenome | reverse complement strand
GGGTTTGCGCTGGGAACCGGATGCGGGGACTGGAGTTCAGACGTGTGCTCTTGGGATGGCGGCGCCGGTGAAGATGCGGGCCGCAGTGCCGGGCGCCAGCGGCAGGGGCGACTGGCCGGCCGCGATGCGCGCGGCGACAGGCAGCACGGCCCCGCCCTGGCAATCGGCGCTGCGCACGGCGTAGCCGTCCATCGCCGCATTGTCGGCGCCCGGCACGTCGATCGGCGCGTGCTGGTCGCGCGCCAGCACGCGGCCACTTGCGGCGAGCAGGCCAAGGGTTTGCGTCTCGGCCACCGGGGCCGCGCGCGAGAGGATGAGTTCGAGTGCGTCGGGCACGCTCAACATGGGTTCGCTCACTGGACAGGTTGCTCGGACGGCGGTCGCCGCCAGGGAAGCGGGTTTCAGTGCTTCCCTGGACTATTGTCGGCAGGCGTGGGGGCGTGGGCAATACGTCGAAAGGACGAGGGAAGGGCTACCTGTCCTGGCCGGATTGCAGGCCGTGCTCGACGGCGAACACGGCGGCCTGCACCCGGCTCGACAGGTTCAGCTTCTTGAGGATGTTCTGGACATGGATCTTGACCGTGCTCTCGGCCAGGTCGAGCACCCGTGCGATCAGCTTGTTGCTTTCGCCGCGCGCCAGGCAGGCCAGGATCTCGCGTTCGCGCGGAGTGAGCTTGTCCAGCTCGGAGGCGGGCGCCGCGGGTTTTCCACCGCCGCGCTGGACGTGGGCGAACAGCTTGCCGGCCAGCGCCTCGGACAGCACCGATTCGCCGGCCGTCGCCCGTTCGACCGCCCGCAGCAGGTAGTCGGCATCGATGTTCTTGAGCAGGTAGCCGCGCGCGCCCGCCTGCAGCGCCGCGGCCAGGTCCTCCGCCTCCTCGGAGACGGTCAGCATCAGCACCGCGCTGCGCGGACTGTCCTGCAGTATCAGCTGCAAGGTCTCGACCCCGGACATGCCCGGCATGTTCAGGTCGAGCAGGATCACGTCCGGGCGCAGCTGCAGCGCGCGCTTGACCCCGTCCACGCCGTCGGCCGCCTCGCCCACCACGACGAAGCGCGGACTGCGTTGCAACAGCGAGCGCACCCCGCTGCGAAACAGCGTATGGTCGTCGATCAGCAGGACACTGATCGTTTCGTTCTCAACACTCATGCATGGCTCCTCTCGTTGGTTCAGGCGGCATGCCGCTGCTGTTGTTCCAGCCGCAGCCGGACCGTGGTGCCGGCACCGGGGGTGGAAGCGATGTCCAGGTCCGCCTCGATGCGTCCGGCCCGCTCGCGCATGATGTGCAGGCCAACGTGGGCGTCGTCCTTGCCGTCGCGGCCGGCGACATCGAAACCCAGGCCATTATCGCTGATCGACAGCACGAAATCCTCCCCGTCGTCCACCCTGACCTCGACCCGGCCGGCGCGCGCGTGCTTGCGGATGTTCGACAGCGCCTCCTGGGCGATGAACAGGATCTGCAGCTGCGCTTCGCGCGAGATCGGCGGGCCGCCGCCGCCGTGCACCGCGAAATCCGTCTCGATGCCGGTCTGGTCCGCGAACTTCCTGGCGGTCTTGCGCAGGGCGTCGTTCAGGTCCGCTTCCTCGAGCCGGCTGCGGAAGTTCAGCAGCAGTTCGCGCACGTCCTCGTAGCTCTCCTTCACGCCTTCGCGCAGGGCCGGGACGATGGCGGCCGCCTCGCCTGCCTTGCCGGCGCGCAGGGAGTCGTCCAGCATCTGCACCTGCAGGTTGAGGAAGTTCAGGCCCTGGGCGATGCTGTCGTGCAGGCCGCGCGCGACCAGGTTGCGCTCTTCGGAAATGGCCATCTCGCGCTCGCGCGAGGCCAGGCGCATGTTCTCGATCGCCACGCCGAGCAGGTTGGCGAGGGTCTCGAGCAGGGCCTGTTCGCGCCCGTTGAACAGGTGGCTGCGCCGGAAATGCAGGCTGAACATGCCCAGGTGCTGGTCCTGGGCGCAAATCTGGAACACCGACACGGTGGCGAAGCCGTCGCGCGCGCACTGCATCCGTTCGCCATCCGGCAGGTCCTGCAGCCTGTGCACGACTGTGATCTTCTTGACCGCGGCCTCGCCGCACAGGCAGGAACCGAGCTTCATGCAGCGCTCGGACTCGATCATGCGTTCGGACAGGCCCTCGTGCACGACCATGTGGATGTTGTCGTTGTGCGCGTCCACGATGCGCACGGTGCCGCCGTCCGCCTCGAAATAAGCGGCGATACGCGCCAGCATGCCGCTGCACATCTCCTCGAGCGTGTGGCGCAGCTGGAGGAAGGCGGCGCAGTCGTACAGCAGGGCCAGTTCGCGGTTCTTGTCTTCCAGGTTGGCGGTCTTGAGCCTCACCTTTTCCTCGAGGCTGCCATATAGCCGCTCCAGGCGTCCCGCCATCTCATTGAAGCCATCGGCCAGCTGGCCGAACTCGTCGCGGCTCTCGGCCGTCAGGCGCACGCCGAAATCCGAATCGGCCATGCTGCGCATGCCCTCCCGCAGGCGCATGACCGGATTGACGATCAGGCTGAACATCAGGTACACGAGCGCCACCGTGCCGCCGATGGCCATCGCCACCAGCGCCAGCTGGGAGCCGCGCAGCCAGAAGGTGCGCAGCTCGTTGTCGCGCTCGATCAGGCCGACCAGGGAGTCGATGTCGGCGACGAAGGCTTCGATGTGCCGGTCGAAGTGGGCCAGGCCGTCCGCGCGCGCCTGGCCCTGAGCGTGCAGCACCTGGCGCGCCAGCGGTGCGGTCTCGGCCTCCCAGCGCTGCGCCACGACCTGGAAGGCGCCGCGGATCGCCGGCGTGGGCGGCAGCCCGAGCGGCCGCTGGGGGTCGCCCCGCTCGATCAGCAGCATGGTCGCGTCGATGGTGGCGATCTGGCGTTCCACCGGCTTCGCCGCCTCGGCGGACGGGATGGCCGGCGCGCGCGCGAGCAGCAGCGCCAGGCGGTAGCTGTGGCGGCGCAGGCTGCCGGTCTCGTTGATCGCGGCGGCCGCCCCCTCCAGCTGCCACGACAGCCAGAGCGTGGCGCCGATGGCGACCAGCGCGACCAGGAGGAAGCCGATCAGGGCGCCGACGATCTTGGTGGACAGGCGCTGGCGCGCGGGAACGGCCGGGTAGGTCGTCATGCGGCGCGCGCCGCCAGCGCCGCGGGGGCGGGATCGACGATGGGCAGGAATTCCTGCTTGCGCGGCGAATAGGCGAGCAGGGTGCCGCCGCCCAGGTCGAAGTACCAGCCATGCAGGGCCAGCTTGCCGGCTTCGACGCGGCGCCGTATCCACGGATAGGTCAGCAGATTGTCGAGCGAGTGCAGGATGCTGGCCAGTTCGGCGGCGCGGCACTGCTCGTCCTCGTGCTTGTGGTGCAGCTCGCGCAGCACGTCGCGCCGCACCGGTTCGGCGATGCGCATCCAGCGCGCGACGAAGTCGGTTTCTTCGGTCACCCGGGCCGAGGACATCAGCGCCCGGATGCCGCCGCAGCGCGCGTGGCCGAGCACGATGATGCGCGCCACTTCCAGCGCGCAGACGGCGAACTCGATGGCCGAACTGACGCCGGGCGGCGCCTCCGGCGTGCAGGGCGGCACGAGGTTGGCGATGTTGCGCACAACGAAGATGTCGCCCGGATCGCAACCGGTCAGCAGGGCCGGATCGACCCGCGAATCGCAGCAGCCGATCACCAGTGTACCGGGATGCTGGCCCTGGCGCAGGTTGTCCAGCGCGGTCGGCTCGCTCAGGTACTGCTGCTGGAAGCGCGAAAAGCCCCGGATGAATTTTTCGATGTCCTGCATGTCAGCCCCCGGTCTGCGCCATGAAGCGGATGATCTTCTCCGGACGGCTGTTGAAGTCGTGCCGGTGCGGCTTGAGCTCGATCGCCTGGCGGATCGCCGCCTCCAGTTCGGCGTCGCTGGCGCCGCCACGCAGCAGCGGCCGGAACTCGAATTTTTCATCCTGGCCCAGGCACAGGTAGAGTGTGCCGTCCACCGCCAGGCGCACCCGGTTGCAGGTGGCGCAGAAGTGCTGCGACATCGGCGTGATGAAGCCGATGCTGGCGCGCCCGTCCGGGGTGGACAGGTAGCGCGCGGGGCCGCCGCCCAGTTCCGCCGCCTGCGGCACCAGGCCGAAGCGTTGGCGCAGGCGCGCCTGGACCTCCGCCAGGTCGAGGTAGGCGGCGTCGCGGCCGGTCGCGCCGACCGGCATCACCTCGATCAGGCGCAGGAGGAAGTCGTTGCGGATGCAGAAATCGACCATGTCGTCGATTTCGCCATCGTTCACGCCGCGCATGGCCACCATGTTGATCTTGATCGGCCCGAAACCCGCCGCCTTCGCCACCATCAGGCCTTCCAGGATGCTGGCGTGGCTGTCACGGCCGGTGATGCGCTCGGTGCAGGCGCGGTCCAGGCTGTCGAGGCTGACGTTGATGCGGCCGACACCGGCCGCGCGCAGCGCCCGGGCGTGTTTCGCGAGCTGGGTGGCGTTGGTCGACATCGACAGGTCATCCACGCCCGGTATCGCCGCCAGCCGCCGCGATAGGTCGACCACGCCCCGGCGCAGCAGCGGCTCGCCGCCCGTCAGGCGCACCCGCCGCGTGCCCAGCCGGGCGAACGCGCCGACCAGCCGCTCGATCTCGTCGAAGGTGAGCCAGTGTTCGGGTTCCTCGAAACCCCGGAAACCCTTGGGGATGCAGTAAGTGCATCGGAGATCGCACCGATCGGTTACCGACAGACGCAGGTACTCGATCGATCGTCCGAACCGGTCGCGCAGCATGCGAGCCTCCAGTGATGGTGATGTTCTTCATTGTAGAGGCTGGGCTTGCAAGGGAAAGTCGGCACGACGGATTACGGTTCTAGTCATAAAGAACTATCCCAGCGCGTCACTCGGCTGTATTTGATTTACATCAAATTTGATCGAACGCAAGGCCCTGTAGGATGCCCCTGCACTGGCATCGCCGCGGCGTGTCCAGGCAGGCCGGGCGCCAGGGCGCCCGTTCATCGATCCATGGGCGTCGCCCCTTGCCACCATGTCCCGACCACGCCTTGAATCCCGCCAGTTCCTCAAGCGCCTGCCCCTGTTCGCGGACCTGTCGCCCGAGCAGCTCGACACGGTGGCGGCGGCCACCACCGAGCTGCACGTGCCGCGCGGGCGCACCATCTTCAAGCGCGGCGACCCGTGCAACGGCTTTCACACCGTGATCTACGGGAACGTGAAGTTGTGCTTCGTGTCGGCCCAGGGCGACGAGAAGGTGGTCGAATTGATCGGGCCGGGGCAAAGCTTCGGCGAGGCCCTGATGTTCATGGACCGCCCCTACATCGTGCAGGCGGAGACGCTGGCCGACTGCATGCTGCTGCACATCGAAAAGCACGCGATCTTCGCGGAGGTCGAGCGCAACCCCGGCTTTTCGCGGCGCATGCTGGCCGGGATGAGCCGGCGCCTGCACGGGCTCATCGCCGACGTCGAATCCTACTCGCTGCGCTCCGGCAGCCAGCGCGTGGTCGGCTACCTGCTCAAGGACGACCCGCCCCAGGGCGGGGAGGTGACCTTCACCGCGAGCAAGAAGATGATCGCCTCGCGCCTGAACCTGTCGCCCGAATACTTCTCGCGCGTCCTGCACGACATGGCCGACCGCGGCATGATCCGCATCGCCGGACGCAGCATCACCATCCTCGACATCGAGCGCCTGCGCGCCTACGAAGGCTAGCTGCGCACACATCAAAGGAATAGCGTCATGACCCTGCTGCACATCGAAGACCCGGCCGCTCCCCCGGCGCGCGGCGTCCTGCAAGACCACCCCCTGTTGGCCCTCGGTTTCCGCCCGTTCTACCTGCTCGGCGCCGCCTTCGCCGGCGTCGCGGTGCCGGCCTGGATTGCCTCGTACCTGGGCTTGATCGACGCGCCGCGCCTGGACCTGCTGTGGCACATGCACGAGATGCTGTTCGGCTTCGTGATCGCCATCGTGGTCGGCTTCCTCTATACGGCCGGCCGCAACTGGACCGGGCTATGGACGCCGCGCGGCGCGCAGCTGGCGGCGCTGGCCGCGCTCTGGATCGCCGGGCGGGTTGGCATGGTGGCCTTGCCGGCTGCTGCCGCGGCGGCGGTCGACGTGCTGTTCCTGCCGCTGGCCGCACTGCCGTTGTACCGGGTGATACGGCGCGCCGGGAACGACCGCAACCTGGTGATGGTGGCGCTGCTGGCGGTGCTGGCGCTGGCCAACGCCGCCTTCCACGCGGCCGCCCTCGGCTTGCTCGCGGTCTCCCCGATGCAGCCGCTGTACGCGGCCATCGTCGCGGTCGTGGTGATCGAATCGGTACTCGGCGGGCGCGTGATACCGAACTTCACAGCCAACGCCGTGCGCGGGGCGCGGACCCGCTCCTTCCCCCGGCTCGAACAACTGAGCCTGACCCTGACCGCGGCGACCGGAGTGGCCTGGGCGGTGCTACCGATGTCGGTGCCGCTCGCGCTGCTGGCCTTCGGCGCGGCGATCGCGCAGGCGGCGCGCATGGCGGGCTGGCAGCCATTGTGCACGGTGCGCCAGCCGCTGCTGTGGATCCTGCACCTGTCGTACGCGTGGATTCCGGCCGGCTTCGTCCTGCTTGGCCTGGCCTGCTTCGGCCTGGTCGCCCCCAGCGCGGCCGTCCATGTGCTCGCGGTCGGCGCGATGGGCGGCCTGATCATCGGGATGATCACGCGCACCGCCCTCGGCCACACCGGCCGCATGCTCAGGGCGGGACGGAGCGAAACGGCCATGTACCTGCTGCTGCAGGCCGGCGTGATGGCACGGCTGGTGGCGGCGTTGGCCGACGGCGCCTTGCGTGAGCCGGCGCTGGTCGCGGCCACCGCCTGCTGGAGCCTGGCATTCGGCTTGTATTGCCTGGTCTACGGTCCCTACCTGTCCCGGCCGCGGGTGGACGGGCGTGAGGGCTGAGGGCCACCGCATGGGGAGCGGTGGCTGGGCCGGGAAGGGCGGGATTTCTTGATCTGCAATGGCAAAAAGATGCGAAATGTTTGCATCTATTCCACATGCGATCCAGAATACGCGGCCTGGCATGAGCCGTCCCAGCCTGCCGCTCCAGCGCAAAGCGGTGCCTGCGGCCGATACGAAAGGAAACCACATGCAAGAATGTTCGCAGGATGCGGGGCAGACCCGCATCCACCTGTTCGATGCACGGCGCGTCGCGCCGCGTTTCCGGCACGCCGCCATCGTGCGCGCGCTGGACATGCTGCTGCCCGGCGAATCGATGCGCTTCCTGAACGACCACGACCCCCTGATGTTGCTGGCGGAGCTGAGCGAGCAGTTCGGCGGCCGCCTGCATGTCGCCTACCTGCGCCGCGCGCCGGGCGACATCGTCATCGACTTCACCATTCGTTCCTGAGGAGCGACGGATGCGGCTGACCGAATTCACCGACCACGCCCTGCGCCTGCTGATGCATCTGGCGGCGCACAGCGAACGCATGGCGACCATCGACGGGATCGCTGGGCTGTATGGCATCTCGCGCAACCACCTCGCCAAGGTGGTCAACGAACTGGCGGTGAGCGGGCTGGTCGAAACCACCCGGGGCCGCGCCGGCGGCATCCGCCTCGCGCGCGACCCCGGCCAGATCCGGCTGGGCGAGGTCGTGCGTCGCACCGAACCGAACTTCCACATGGCCAGGTGCTTCGACGCGCCCGCGCGACGCTGCCCGTTCGATCCGGACTGCCGCCTGCGCGGCGCGCTGGGGCGGGCGACGGAAGCCTACCTGGCTGAACTGAACCGAACGACACTGGCCGACCTGCTGCCCGCGGCCCAGGCGGCGTCCACCACGGGACAGATCCCATGACCACAGCACCGCCCGCACAGGCGTCGATCGACGTTTCCGGCCTGCTGCCACCGGAACCGATGGAACAGGTGCTCGAGGCGCTGGCCGCCCTGCCGGCGGGGCACACGCTGCATGTGCTGATCGACCGCGAACCGTTCCCCCTTTACCGGATACTCGACCGCCACGGCTACCGCCACCGCTGCGCCCCGCGCGAGGATTACCGCTTCGACCTCCTGATCCGGCAGGGCCCATGCAGCGATCTCTGAACTACGGCGCGATGCCGCCGCTCCGGGTGCCCCTGCCGTTCCTGCTGGCGGCGCCCTGTTTCGCCCTGGCCGCCGCGCTCATCCTGATGTGGCACGGCGAAGCGGTGCTGGTGTCGCGCTGGACGCCCCTGACCCTGGCCACGACCCATCTGCTGACCCTGGGCTTCCTGACGATGACCATCGTCGGCGCGCTGTTCCAGCTCCTGCCCGTGGTGGCCGGCGTGGCCATTCCCGGCGCACGCGCGGTCGCCCCGGTCGCATGGGGCTCGCTGGTGGCAGGAACCGTGCTGCTGGCCGGCGCGCTGGGATTCGGAATGGTGCCGGAGGTGTTCCACCTCGCCACGGGCGCGCTGGGCCTGGCCGGCCTCGTGATCCTGACCGCGCTGGGCGTCGCCCTCGCGGGCCGCATCGTCCCCGCCGCCCGGCCCCTGGTGCAAGGCGTGCGGCTGGCCGCATCGGCGCTGGGCGTGACGCTAGGCCTGGGCGCCACCCTGGCCATGTACCTCGCCGGCGCCGGACCGGTGGACGCGCCGCTGCTCACCGACATCCATGCCTTCTGGGGCCTGGCGGGATGGGTGGTGGCGCTCACCGCCGCCGTCTCGTTCCAGGTCATTCCGATGTTCCAGGGTACCGCGACCTATCCGCGCGCGCTGGAAACCTGGCTGGCACCGCTGCTGTTCGCGCTGCTGTTCGCCTGGAGCGCGGCGGCGCTGGCCGGTTCGCGTCCGTGGCGCCTGGTCGCCGAGGCCGCGGTTGGCGTCCTGCTGCTCAGGTATGCCGGTACCACGCTCCTGTTCCTCCGGCGCCGCAGGCGCAAGCCGGACGTCGGCACCTTCTACTGGACCCTGGCGATGTGCAGCCTGGTGCTGGCGGTGCTGGTGCAGCTGGCGCCCATCGACGCCGACCGTCGCGCGCTGCTGAGCGGCATCCTGGTGATCGTCGGCTTCGGCATGTCGGCGGTCAACGGCATGCTCTACAAGATCGTCCCGTTCCTGTTCTGGTACCACCTGCAGTGCGACGAGACGCTGCCCCGGTCCCGCGTCCCGAGCCTGAAAACCCTGGTGGACGAGCACCAGGCGCTGCGCCAGTGGCGCTGGCACCTGGTCAGCCTGGGATTGCTGGTCGGCTCGCCGCTGGCGCCACAGGTGCTGGCGCGCCCGGCCGGACTGTTCCAGGCACTGGCCCTGGCGCTGCTGCTGCGCGACCTGGCCGGCGCGGCGATGGTGTACCGCCGCGCGTCGCGGCCCCAGCCAGAGGCCTTGAGGGCATGAAGTCGACCGAGACCAGGAGCGGGACCGCGGCCGTGCCGGGAGCATGGGCCCCGGTACTCTTCCTGCGGGTGGCCGCGCTCGGAGCCGAGCTCGCCGTCCAGCTCGCGCAGGTGCAGTCGCTGGTGCAGTTGGCGGTGCCGCACGCGGTGTTGCGCCACGCCTCGGGCCTGGCGATGGTGCACGAGGGCGACGTCATTCCGCTGGTGGACTATCGCTGTCCGGAAAGCAACGGCGGCCCCTGGACGGGTGAGCCGGCACTGCTCGCGACCGTGCTCGGCCGCAGGTTCGCCATCGCCGTGGACCGGGTTGGCGGCTCTTTCACCGTCGAGTCCGACGAGATCTGCGCACCCGACCCGGCGCTCGTCGCGCAGTGCCCCTACCTGACCGGTTGCGTACTGCGCGGGGGGCGCGAAATCTACCTGATCGATATCGAAGTCCTGCTCGGCCCGGCGGTGCGCGGCCATCTGCTGAAAGCCTGAGTTGGCCGCCCCGGTCCGTTTCCTCGCCGGCGCTGACGCTAAATGCACCGCGAGATTTTACACATTGATATTCCTCAAACCTGCTGCATGAATTTGCCTTGATGCTTCAGCTTCCTTCACTCAAGCCTCAAGGTAATTTCATGCGTACCAAATTGTTTCTCCTGTCTTCCCCCCTGCTGGCCCTGTCCCTCGCCGCGCAAGCGCAGGACGCCTACACGATGACCTTCCTGCCGGCCAACACCACCGCGCACGCGATCGACCGCCTGGGAAGGGTGGTTGGCGTTGGCGGCGATGGCCGCGCTTTCCTCTGGTCGCGCGGCGCGACGACCAGCCTGGGCACGCTCGGCGGCCCGTCCAGCACGCCTGCCGACATCAACGGCAAGAGCCAGATCGCCGGCTCGTCCGACACCCGGAAGGGGGTGTCCCATGCATTTGTATCGAATGGCAGGGGCATGCGCAGCATCGGCACCCTTGGCGGGCGCCCGACCTTCGCCACCGCCATCAACGAACGTGGCCAGGTCGCCGGCTACGCGCTCGACCGCGACGGCAACGACCGCGCCTTCCTGTACAGCGGCGGCAGGATGCGCGGATTGGGCAGCCTCGGCAGCGGCGTCGCACGCGCCACCGGCATCAACGACGCCGGGGCGGTCGTCGGGGTCTCCTTCCTGCCCGGGTTCACGGCGCAGCGCGCCTTCCTGTACGCAGGCGGGACGATGCGGGACCTGGGCACGCTGGGTGGTCCGTCGAGCCAGGCCAGCGCGATCAACGAGCGCGGCGAGGTCGCCGGCAGCAGCTTCGTCAACGACGACGTCCAGCACGCCTTCCTGTACCGGGGCGGCGCGATGATCGACATCGGCTCCTTCGGTGGCGCCTATACCGAGGCGCGCGCGCTGAACAACGCGGGAATGGTGGTGGGGTACTCGACGCGGGCCGGCGACGCGCCGGGACTGGAGTTCTCGCGCGCCTTCCTGTACCGCGATGGGGTCATGCACGACCTGAACGACCTGGTCGCGCGGCGCGGCTTGTGGACGGTGCTGGACGCGGTCGGCATCAACGACGCGCGCCAGATCGCGGCCTACGCCTGCACAAATCTCGGCGATTGCCGCGCGGTGCTGCTCGAACCGGCCGGCCAGCGCGCCGGCATCGGACGCTAGCGCAGCATGTCGATGTGCTGGATGCCGTCCTCGTCGTACGGTTCGGACACCGTGTTGAAGCCGAAGCTGGCGTAGAAGGCTTCCAGGTACTGCTGGGCGCCGATGCGGATCCGGTGCCCGGGGTACAAGCGTTCGGCCTGTTCGATCCCGCGTGCGAGCAGTTCGCGCCCCGCGCCCGTGCCGCGCGCCGCCTGGGTGGTGAGCACGCGGCCCAGCGACATCTCGGCGTATTTCGCGCCCGGCGCCAGCACCCGCAGGTAGGCGGCGAGCTCACGCTTGCCGTCCACGGTGCGCCAGCCCAGCAGGTGGTGCGCGTCCTTGTCCAGGCCGTCGATGTCGCCGTACAGGCAGGTCTGCTCGAGGATGAAAACGTTCTGGCGCTGGGCCAGCACTTCGTACAGGTCGCCGTTGCCAAGTTCGGCGAAGCTGCAAAACTGCCATTCGATCATTGCGTGTTTCCGGTGTGGTGAATAGGGAAGGGCGTGCGCTCAGAGCGCCGTCTCGAAGCCTTCCAGTACGTTGACGACGTTGATGCCGAGTTCGGAGACCGCGTTGCCGCCTTCGAACACGAACACCGTGGGCAGCCCGAGGAAGGCCAGGCGCTCGCCGATGCGCAGGTAGTCCGCGCTGTGCAGCAGGAAGCGCGAGGCCGGATCGCCGGCGAAGGTGTCGGTGCCGAGCGAGACCACCAGCGCCTGCGGCGCGAAGGCGGCCAGGCGCAGGCAGGCCGTCTCCAGCGCGGCGAACCACTGCGCGGACGTGCTGCCCGGCGCGAGCGGCAGGTTCATGTTGTAGCCGAGCCCTTCGCCCTCGCCGGTCTCGTCCGCGTGGCCGAGGTAGAACGGGTACTCGCTGCGCGGGTCGCCGTGGATCGAGATGAACTGCACGTCGCCGCGCCCGTAGAAGATGCTCTGGGTGCCGTTGCCGTGGTGGTAGTCGATGTCCAGGATCGCCACCCGCTCCAGGCCGTCGTCGAGCAGGTGCTGGGCCGCCAGGGCCGCGTTGTTGAGGAAGCAGTAGCCGCCGAAGAAGTCGGCCCCCGCGTGGTGGCCGGGCGGGCGCGTGAGCGCGAAGCTGCCGCGCTCTCCCACCCGCAGCGCATGCGCGGCGTTGACCGCGCAATCGGCGCCGGTCTTGGCCGCGACCCAGGTGCCGGCCGTCAGCGGCGAGCCGCAATCCATTGAATACAGCCCCAGCCTGGCGCAGAAATTGTCGGGCTCGATGTCGGCGCGCAGGGTGCGCACCGGCCACACCGACGGCAGCGCGTCCCTGCCTGCGTTCCCGGGGTCGAGGGCAAGCCATTCGCTCCAGGCGCTGCGCAGGAAATGCAGGTAGCGCGGCGTGTGGATGCGTTCCAGCGAGACCAGGGGCACGCCGTGCGGCGTCACCACCCGTCCCAGGCCGCGCCGCTCGAATTCGGCCAGCACCAGGTCGGCCCGCTCAGGCCTTTCAGAACAAGGCACCATCTCGCCGCGGAAGATCTCGAAGCGGCCCCGGTGCTGGGCATGGTGTTCGTTGTAAAAGGTGAGCAAGGCTTTCTCGCGGCTAGTTATTGCCGCATAGTGTACTGCTGTTATAAGCGGCAACAAAATTGTCGAAGCTGCCGGTATCGGTCTGCTCGACGATCGCCTGTTCCGCCAGCGAGGCGGCGGCCATCTCCGCGAACGCGGCTTCCTCGGCCGGCATCAGCGGGCTGTCGCGGAAGGTGGCCGCGTGCAGCTCGCTCTGGCGCAGCCCGAAGGCGGCGGCCGAGCCGAGCGCGCGGATGTCTTCGAGCACGCGGGCCGACGGCGTCAGCGCCGGGTTCTCGATCTTCGCCTTCTGCACCGCCAGCGAGGCGGCGTGGGCGCCGCTGTCGTTGCTGTCGCTGTCGAGCAGTTCGGCCAGCGGACGGATGCGCTCGACCAGTTCCAGCGCCCAGTCGCGCAGCGATACCTCCTCGCCCGCGCGCGTCAGCGTGAGGTCGGGACGGCGTCCCTCCTTGACGGTGCGCGCGAAGTTGCGCGCGTGGACCGCGCCCTCGGTGGCGCTGATGAGCGGGCTCTCCTCCAGCGCGCAGTACAGCAGGAAGGCGTCGAGGAAGCGGCCGGTCTCCAGGCTGATGCCGACCGGCTCGAACGGGTCCACGTCCAGGCAGCGCACCTCGATGTACTGCACGCCGCGGTTGCACAGGGCCTGGACCGGCCGTTCGCCGGTGCGGATCACGCGCTTGGGCCGGATGGTCGAGTAGTACTCGTTCTCGATCTGCAGCACGTTGGTCGAGAGCTGGATCCATTCGCCGTCGCGCTTCGTGCCCAGTTCCGCGTAGGGCGGGTAGGGCGTGTTCACCGCGTCCATCAGGCTGGTGACGTAGCTCTCCAGGCTGTTCTCGTGCGGGCGCAGCCCCGACTGCGCGTCGTTCTGGTAGCCCAGGTCGCTCATGCGCAGGCTGGTGGCGTAGGGCAGGTACAGGGTGTCGTCCGACAGCCTCTCGAGCTGGTGCGGCCGTCCGCGCAGGAAGCTTGTGGTCAGGGCCGGGGTGGCGCCGAACAGGTACATCAGCAGCCAGCTGTAACGGCGGAAGTTGCGGATGGTGGCGAAGTAGCTCTCGGACTGGAAGTCGCGCAGGGCGTTGCGGCGTTCTTCCAGGATGCCCTCGCTGGCGGCGAGCACCTTCCACAGGCGCTCGGGCAGCGAGTAGTTGTAGTGGATGCCGGCGATGCACTGCATCGCCTTGCCGTAGCGCAGCGCCAGGCCGCGGCGGTAGACGTGCTTGAGCATGCCCAGGTTCGACTTGCCGTACCACGCGATCTGGATGTCGTCCTCCGGCGGCAGTTCGCCCGGCATCGACACGCTCCACAGCATCTCGTCGCCAAGCCGGGAGTAGGCGAAGCGGTGGATCGCGTCCAGCCGGTGCAGGGCCAGGGAAATGTCGTGTTCGGCCGGGGTGATGAATTCGAGCAGCGCTTCCGCGTAGTCGGTGGTGATCTGGGGATGGGTCAGGGCCGAGCCAAGCTGTACCGGATGGGGCGTGCGGGCCAGCTGGCCTTGCGGATCGACGCGCAAGGTTTCACGTTCTATGCCGCGCAGGCCCTGGTACAGCAGGCTGCGGTGGGCATCGTCTTCCAGCAAGGCCAGGCGGCGGGTCAGTTGGTTCGACACGGGGTTTCCTTTCTATCACTACCATTCTGTGGTGCAGAGAGTAACCGAAAACGCGCGGACGCGTCGGTGGCGGGCCGGTTTTGGCAGGTCCCCCGGGTGCCCACTGCGGGAATTCAAGAAGCGTCATACGAAAACTCAGTCGTTCCCGCGAAGGCCCCGGCGGCCCCGCGGGAACCTATACAAGTGCTCCGAAGCCGCGCCTCTTGAGGCTGCGACTACAGAAGAGAGCACCGATTTTCTTTACTCAGTATGGATTCCCGCTTTCGCGGGAATGACAGCTCTAACTTCCTTGGAAAAATAGAAGCAATATCCCGGGCGCTAGTGCCGTCCCGCCAGTCGTCGGTCAGCCGAGCCGGCCGCCGCTGACGCGCTCGATGCCAGCCAGGTCGCACCAGCTGCGCACCTCGCCGAAGCCTTGCGCCGACAGCAGCGCGCGCACCTGCGCGGCCTGGTCGTAGCCGTGTTCCAGCAGCAGCCAGCCGCCCGCTTCCAGGTGGACGGGTGCCCCGGCGACGATGGTTCGCAGCGCCGACAACCCATCGGCGCCGTCGGTCAGGGCGCCGGTCGGTTCGAAGCGCAGGTCGCCCTGCGCCAGGTGCGCGTCGCCGGATGCGATGTAGGGGGGATTCGAGGCGATCAGGTCGAAACGCTCGCCGCCCAGCGCGCCGAACCAGTCGCTGTGCAGGAAGCGCACGCGGGCGCCGTTGGCCTGCGCGTTGTCGCGTGCCACCGCCAGCGCGGCCTCGCTGGCATCCAGCGCGGTGACGTCAGCGTCCGGCCGCGTGTGGGCGACCGCCACGGCGATCGCGCCGCTCCCGGTCCCCATGTCGAGCATGCGCGCGCGCGGGGGCAGGCGCTCCAGCGCCAGTTCGACCAGCAACTCGGTGTCCGGGCGCGGGATCAGCACCGCCTCGTTGACCCGGAACGCCAGGCCGAAGAATTCGCGCTGGCCGACGATGTAGGCGATCGGCTCGCCGGCCAGGCGCCGCGCCACCAGCGCGGACAGGCGCGCGGCTTCCTCGTCAGTGAGTGCCCGCTCGGATTGCGTGATCAGGGCCACGCGGGGGATCCCCAGCGCGTGGCACAGCAGGATGCGGCGTTCGAGCGGGTCGAGCGGCAGCGTCGCCTGCAGGGCCCCGAGGGTGGCGCCGGCCTCGATGTTCATCGGCTGCGACGCACCAGCACCCAGACCAGCGCCACGGTCAGGATCACGAACCAGATCGCCGACCACTGGGGGATCGAGACGCCGAACAGGGCGTCGGTCGCGGTCTCGCACAGTCCGTCCGCGCGGAACAGCCAGGGCATCAGTTCGGCGGTCGGAATCCGGTTCAGCGCCGTTTCGAGCGGGTCGATGCCGCACGAGAAGCCCGGGTTGGCCAGCACGTACAGGTGCTTGCCCACCACCCCCAGCCCGCCCAGGGCGCCCAGCAGGGCGAGACCGGCCCCCGCCTTGACCTTGTCGCCCAGCGCGCCGACCAGGGCGCACAGGCCCACGGCCAGGAACAGGTAGCGCTGGATCACGCACAGCGGACAGGGCAGCATCTGGTGCACGTGCTGCAGGTAGAGCGCGACGCCGACCAGGGCGAAGCTGGTGCCGGCGATGGCGAGGAGAAGGTTGCGGGAGCTGGGCATCGGGGTGCTTTCTTCGTCGAATGGAAAAGGCGGGGCATCTCGCACGCGGCGGCGCCCCCACAGCTATTTTCAGTGTAACAACTTAATTCTTGCTTAACATCAATCGCCAAGGGCTGCCAGCAGCTCGGCCTGGTGTTCCGCCGCCAGCGCGTTGGTCAGGTCGGCCAGGTCGCCGTCCATGATCATGTCCAGCTTGTACAGCGTGAGGTTGATGCGGTGGTCGGTCAGGCGGCCCTGGGGGAAGTTGTAGGTGCGGATGCGTTCGCTGCGGTCGCCCGAGCCGATCAGGCTCTTGCGCGTGGCCGCTTCCTTGCTCTGCTGCTCGCGCAGCTGCACGTCCTTGATGCGCGCGGCCAGCACCTTCATGGCCTGGGCCTTGTTCTTGTGCTGGCTGCGGTCGTCCTGGCACTCGACCACGATCCCGGTCGGCAGGTGGGTCAGGCGCACCGCCGAATCGGTCTTGTTGATGTGCTGGCCGCCCGCGCCCGAGGCGCGGTAGGTGTCGATGCGCAGGTCGGCCGGGTTGATGTCCACATCCTCGATCTCGTCCGCCTCGGGCATCACGGCCACGGTGCAGGCCGAGGTGTGGATCCGGCCCTGGGTCTCGGTGGCCGGGACGCGCTGCACCCGATGGCCGCCCGACTCGAACTTGAGCTTGGAGTAGGCGCCGTTGCCGACCACGCGGACGATGACCTCGCGGTAGCCGCCCAGGTCTGACGGCGACTCGGACACCATCTCCACCTGCCAGCGGTTGCGCTCGGCGAAGCGGGTGTACATGCGCAGCAGGTCGCCCGCGAACAGCGCCGACTCGTCGCCGCCGGTGCCGGCGCGGATCTCCAGGAAGATGTTGCGCTCGTCGTTGGCATCCTTGGGCAGCAGCATCTTCTGCAGCTCGAGGTCGAGCGCCGCCAGGCGCTCCTTGCCGCCCTCGATCTCGTCCTGCGCCATGTCGCGCATGTCCGGGTCGGCCAGCATCTCCTGGGCGGTGGCGATGTCGTCCTGCACGCCCAGGTACTGGCGGTACAGCGCCACCAGCGGCGACAGCTCCGCGTGCTCCCGGTTGAGCTTGCGGTAGTTGTCCATGTTCGCTGTGGCGCCCTCGCTCATCAGCAGTTCGTCCAGTTCGACAAGGCGGTTGGCCAGTTGGTCCAGCTTGGCCAGCATGGATGGTTTCATAGATTCGCTTCGGTTGGGTTGATTCGACGGGTGCCGCGATGGCGGCGGGCGCGGCGCGACTGACTGGGCGCGCAGGGGAGGCTGACAGGACCGCTAACGGCGGCCGCGCAGCAGCTGCGGAAGCAGCTCGGCCAGGCGCGCGCGGTCCTCGCCCTGGGCGTGGTGCAGCGCCTGCTGCGGGCCATGCAGGAACTTGGCGGTCAGGCCGCGCGACAGGGCCTCCAGCACCGCCTCGGGGTCCTCGCCGCGCGCCAACAGGCGGCGCGCGCGGTCGAGCTCGGCCAGGCGCAGCGCCTCGCCGGACTCGTGCAGCTCGCGGATGACCGGGACCACGGCGCGGTCGCCGACCCAGTGCATGAACGAGCGCACGCGGTTTTCGATGATGGCCTCGGCCTGGGCGACGGCGGCCTGGCGGCTCTCGATGCCGGTCTGGACAACCTGGGCCAGGTCGTCCACGGTGTACAGGAACACGTCGTCCATGCGCGCCACTTCCGGCTCGATGTCGCGCGGCACGGCCAGGTCGACCATGAAGATCGGACGGTGGCGGCGCGCCTTGATCGCGCGCTCGACCAGGCCCAGGCCGAGCAGGGGCAGGGTCGAGGCGGTGCACGAGATGACGATGTCGAAGCCGTGCAGGCGGTCGGGCAGGTCGGCCAGGCGGATCGCGCGGCCGTTGTAGCGCGCGGCCAGTTGCTCGCCGCGCTCCATCGTGCGGTTGGCGACAGTGATCGATTTCGGGTTCTGCGCCGCGAAGTGGGCCGCGCACAGCTCGATCATCTCGCCGGCGCCGATGAACAGCACGTGCTGGTCGGCGATGCTGTCGAAGATGCGCTGCGACAGGCGCACGGCGGCGGCCGCCATCGACACGCTGTGCGCGCCGATCTCGGTGGTGCTGCGCACCTCCTTGGCCACGGCGAAGCTGCGCTGGAACAGCTGGTGCAGGTAGGTGCCGAGGCCGCCGGCTTCCTCGGCCAGGCGGGCCGCGTCCTTCATCTGGCCCAGGATCTGCGGCTCGCCCAGCACCATCGAATCGAGGCCGGAGGCGACCCGGAACGCGTGGCGCACCGCGTCGTCCTGCGGCAGCATGTACAGGTGCGGGCGCAGCTCGGCGAAGTTGAGGGCGTGGTAGTGGGCCAGGAACTGGGCCGAGGCATCGAGCGGATTGGGCACGCCGCTGGCGGCGTACAGCTCCGTGCGGTTGCAGGTGGAGAGGATGGCGGCCTCGTCGCCGCCGCGGTTGCCGAAGCGGCTGAACCAGCCGCGCGCCGCCTGCACCGCGTTGCCGAGCTGGTCGGGCGCGAGCGCCAGCTGCTCGCGCAGCGAGACCGGGGCGGTCGTGTGGTTCAGGCCAACGGCAAGCAGTTGCATTCTGGTGTGGAAGCGGGCACGGGGTTTGAGGCCATTATACCCTCATGCGTGCAGGGTTTCAGGCCCCCAGCTTTTCCAGGCGGTAGCCGTAGCTGTACACCGGCACCAGGCGGTAGCCGTTCTCCGGACGCAGTTGCAGCTTGTTGCGCACGCGCGAGACGTGGGTATCCATGGTACGCGATGGCACGGCGGCGTCGCGCACCCAGACCGACTCGTGGATGTAGGCGCGCGAGAGCGGGCGGCCGATGTTGCGGAAAAACAGCAGCGCCAGGTAGAACTCCTTCTGGGTCACGTCGACCACGTTGCCATCCATCAGGAGCCGGCCGGGCCGGGTCTCGAACACGTAACGGCCGAACGTCAGTTGCTCGGAGCCGTTCTGGGACGGGTAGGCGCGGCGCAGCAGGGCCGACACGCGCGCGACCAGCTCGCCGCGGCGCAGCGGCTTGACCAGGTAGTCGTCCGCGCCCGCGGTGACGCCGGCCACGATGTCGTCCTCGGCGTTGTTCGCGACCAGGAACACGGTCGGGGCGTTCGATGCCATCTTTTCCTTCGCCCGCCGCAGCACCTCGGTCCCGTTCATGTCGGGCACCTGCCAATCCATCAGCAGGAGGTCGGTACTGTCCTTGCGCAACTGGCCCAGGAGGTCGCGGCCGCTGTCGTAGGCCTGGCAGCTGTGCCCGGCGCCGGTGAGGACCTGACAGATCAGGTCCGCCTGGCTACGGTCGTGGTCCAAGACGGATATTTTCATGGCGAACAAAAAGGTAAAAGAGGTGCTGTAGGAACACTGTAGGATCAGTCCTACAAGGTTACATCGAATATAACAGACATTTACAAAGGAGTGCTACAGGTAAACATAAAATTTACAATTGTTGAGTGCCGCGCTAGGGTAAGGAAGTGTCAAATGATTTAACGGTACACTCTGTAAACCGTTAATTTCCTACTGCTGCCCGCCGGGAATGCTCGTTGCCGAAGTGCAGCTAAAATGCAACATGACAAAACACCGAGATGAATGGGCACTGGTGCCGGCCTCGGGCACCGAGATCGCGCGGGTGCGCGAGCACTGCCGCAAACTGGTGCGCCGGCGCGCGGCGGTGGCGGCCGGGGTGGCGGCGCTGCCGGTGCCGGGTGTCGATGTGCTGACCGATCTGACCACCTTCGCCCTGCTGGTCGAGGAGATCAACCGGTCCTTCGGCCTGACGCCGGAGCAGATCGAGCGGCTCAATCCGCAACTGCGCGTGATCGCCTACGAGGCGGCGGCGGCGATCGGCAGCATGCTCATCGGCAAACTGGTCACGCGCGAGGTGGTGGTGGCGCTGTTCAAGCGCGCCGCGGGGCGGCATGCGGCCAAGGCGGCGGCCAAGGTGGTCCCGCTGGCCGGCAGCGTGGCCGCGGCGGCGATCGGTTTCGCCCTGTTCCGGGAGATGGGCTACCAGCACGTCGAGGCGTGCGTGAAGGTGGCGCAGGAAGTGAACAAGGCGCAGTCGGCGGAGGGCGGGTAGCAGAGAAGGCCGAGGCCTTCGCGGGAACGATGGGGTAAAAGAAAAGGGCCGGTCGGACCGGCCCTTCGGGGATGACTCGGGCGCCCCTCAGGCGTCCGGCAGCACCACGTTCACGTCGAGCACTTCCAGGTTGCCCTGGCGGTCGAGCGAGATCTTGATGTCGTCCGGGTTGACCTTGGTGTACTTCGAGATGACTTCGATCAGCTCGCGGTGCAGCGCCGGCAGGAAATCCGGCCCGGTGCGGTTGGTCCGCTCGCGGGCGATGATGATCTGCAGGCGTTCCTTGGCGGCCGTCGCGCTCTTTTGCTTTTGCGGGAACAGGAAGGAAAGCAAGGCCATATCACTTCGCTCCGAAGATTCGCTGGAACAGGCCCGGCTTTTCGTAGGTGGTGAAGCGCAGCGGACGCTCTTCGCCCAGGAAGCGCGCCACCACGTCCTCGTAGGCCTCGGCCACGTCGGTCCCCTTGAAATGGATCGCCGGGTTGCCCTGGTTCGATGCGTGCAGCACCGATTCCGATTCAGGGATGATGCCGATCAGCGGGATGCGCAGGATTTCCTGGACGTCCTGGTAGGACAGCATCTCGTCGTTCTCGACGCGTTTCGGGGAGTAACGGGTGATCAGCAGGTGCTCCTTGACCGGCTCCTGGCCCTTCTGCGCGCGGCGCGACTTGGCCTGGATGATCCCCAGGATGCGGTCCGAGTCGCGCACCGAGGACACTTCCGGATTGGTCACCACCACGGCTTCGTCGGCGAAGGTCAGCGCCATCAGCGCGCCGTGCTCGATGCCGGCCGGCGAGTCGCAGATGATGTACTCGAAGCCCATCTGCGACAGTTCGTTCAGCACGCGCTCGACGCCATCCTCGGACAGCGCGTCCTTGTCGCGCGTCTGCGAGGCCGGCAGGATGAACAGGTTCTCGCAATGCTTGTCCTTGATCAGCGCCTGGGTCAGGGTCGCCTCGCGGTTGATCACGTTGATCAGGTCGTACACGACGCGGCGTTCGCAACCCATGATCAGGTCCAGGTTGCGCAAGCCCACGTCGAAGTCGATCACCGCCGTCTTGTGGCCGCGCATGGCCAGCCCGGTGGAAAAACTCGCGCTGGACGTGGTCTTGCCCACACCGCCCTTGCCGGACGTTACAACAATAATTCTTGCCACAAATATGTCCTTTTCAGTATCTGGTCAGTATGTACTACGCGCGGGATGTTGCCGAATTTAAAGATGATATCTCGATGCGGTCGCCAACGAGGCGAATTTGCGCCGGCTGGCGTGCCAGTTCCGGTGGGAAACCTTCGTCGAAAGTGCGGTACACGCCGGCGATCGACACCAGTTCGGGCTGCATCGACAGGGCGAAGATGCGCGCGCCGGTGTCGCCCGAGGCGCCGGCCAGCGCCCGCCCGTTGAGCGGGGCATAGACGTGGATGCTGCCGTCGGCAATGATCTCGGCGCCGTTGTTGACCACCGCCGTGATGATCAGGTCGGTGCCGCGCGCGTAGATGCGCTGGCCGGCGCGCACCGGCGTGTCGACGATCATCGCCACCGCGGGGGCGGCCGGGGCCGCGGTCGGCGCGGGCGTCGGCGCGGCGGTC
>FWWL01005022.1_pt1 | contig 21350 bp, 25 predicted proteins | sample 2228331 | NCBI WGS metagenome assembly FWWL01 (sample SAMEA103939775, study PRJEB20133) | metagenome | reverse complement strand
GCGGAAACACGGGCTGGCCGTCCTCAACGGCCCTACCGGGAGTTCCCCGGGAAGTCACGCCTGCGGAGATCCCTCTGACGGCGGAACGGGCCGCAAGGCCCGGTCTACGAGTCACGGGTCGCTGAAGCAGGAAGGAGGAAGTCGTCATTGAAAGAAATGACGATGGATTCCGGAACGGCGCGCCATGGATAAAGCCACCCTGATCCGGCGGATCCGGGAGGAACGGGAGCGCTTGTTGAAGGCCCTGGAAGGGCTCTCCCCGGAGGAGATAAGCCGGGAGCCGGTCTTCGGGGAGTGGACGGTCAAGGACATCCTGGCCCACATCGCCATGTGGCAAGGGCGCTTGATCACCGCCCTCTTCCAGCTGGAACAGGGGCGCCGCCCGAAGGATCTCCACCTCTCCCCGGCCCAGGTGGACGCCCTCAACGAGCGCTTTTACCGTGAGCAGAAGGATCGCCCCCTGGAGCGGGTGCGGGCGGACTTCCACGGGACGTATCAGCAGTTGTTGAAGCGCCTGGAGCGCCTCTCGGATGAGGATCTCACGCGGCCCGGCCGGTTCCCCGGCGTCCCGGGTCCCCTCTGGGAGCGGATCGCGGCGGATACATTCGAACACGACGCCGCACACCGCGCCGATATCGAGCGGTGGCGGGCGATGAAAGGGGGAGCGACCAAGGCCCCAGAGAGGACCGAACCCCCAGAAGCCCCGCCCTTGCCATAGAGGCCCCGACATCAGAGGCCCCGACATCGCTCCGCCGATGCCGTGCCCCGTCCCCCGACCGGGATGCACGTCCGCCCCTGCGGCCTGCTCCCCCGGCGCCACGCCGGGAAGGGCGCTTAGGTCTTCCGGAGCCCGCGAACCTCCAGAACCGGCAACACGAACAGGAAACCGGTCTCGGGATCCTCCAGGGGGCCGAGGATCCGTTCGGTCTCCCGGATGAGCGCCTCCAGATCGAACTCGTCCGGGACGACCGAGAACAGGGTGCGGTGATGGAAGGCGGCCTCGGCGCTCTCCAAGAGCGAGCGCAAGGAAGGCACCAAGGGGACGTCATCACGCCCCACCCATTGGCGCAGGGAAGCCATCCCGATGGTGTCGATCATGGTCACCCCGGGAACCCCCAGCGCCTCCCACGCCCGCAACACCTCATGGACCTTCTCCAGGTTGGGGATCACCACCACCACGCATTTCGGCATCCGGACCTCCGCGGACGGCGAGATGGCTCGGTGTTAAGGATTTCAATCCGGCCCGACCGCTCCATATCGGCGAGGGCCGAACGACCAGCGCAGCAGGATCGGCGTTAGGAGGGTGGTGGCCACCACCATGGCCACCACGGCCACGAACTCATAGGGCTTCAGGAAGCCCGCCGAGAGGCCCAGCGAGGCGAGGATCAGGCCGACCTCTCCCCGTGAGATCATCCCCAGCCCCAGGCGCCACGCCTGCACCGGGCGGAACCCCCCCAGCCACGCCCCCGCGCTGCAGCCGATGACCTTGGAGAGAACCGCCACGAGGATCAGGGCCATGGTGAACAGCGCCGCCTCCCACGACATCGTCCGGAGGTCCGCCCGCAGGCCGACCCCCACCAGGAAGAGGGGGATGAAGAACCCATAGGCGGCGGGGCGCAGGCGCTCGACGATCGCGTGACGGGCCGGATAGCCTCCGAACCCCAGGCCGGCCAGGAAGGCCCCGGTGATGGCCGCCAGGCCGCCCAGGGCCTCCGCCGCCCCGGCGAGGGCCAGGATCGCCACGAACGCCAGGGCCATCAGGCCCTCGCTGACCGGCTGGCCCTGGACCCACGTGGCCACGCGGGGCAGGACCCGCCGGGCCAGGAGGAAGGCGAGGATCAGGAAGAGCGCCATGCGCGCCAGGGCGAGCGCCAGCCCGCCGGCGCCCCCCCCAGCGCCGCCCTCGGGGTTCACCACGCTGGTGAACACCGCCAGGGCCAGCAACGCCAGGACATCGTCCACCACCGCGGCCCCCAGAAGGGCGATCCCCTCCGGCGAGCGCAGCCGGCCCAGCTCCAGCAGCGTCTGGGCGGAGATGCTCACGCTGGTGGCGCTGAGGACCAGGCCCACGTAGATCGAGGTGGGCAGATCGCCGTGAAAAGGATACGCCACCAGGGTCCCGAGGGCCAGCGGCATCGCCACCCCCGCCGTCCCGGCCAGCAGGGCCACCCGGCGCGCCCTGAGAAACTCCTCCAGCTCGATCTCCAGGCCGGCCATGCCCATCAGGAGGATCACCCCGATCTCCCCGAGGACCAGCACCATCTCCGAAAATCCCTGATGGTGGAAAAGCGGCCATGAGAAGACGTTCAGCACGCTGGGGCCCAGGAGGAGGCCGGCCACCAGCTCCCCCAGAATCGCCGGTTGATGCCATCGCACGCTCAGCCACGCGCCCGCCTTGGCCGCGACGATCAACAGCGCCAGGAGCAAAACGAAAGCCGGGATATGAGCCTCCATGGGAGCCTCCTCTGCGCAGGGGGAGGGGAAAGCCGCCGCGCCGATCCGCGAAGGCCGCAACCGGAGAGCACTCCCCTTCAGTCCGAGAGCGCCACCCGTTCACCGCGGGGATCCCAGCGGAGGCGTTCCACGGGGCCATCCAGGCCGATCAAGCGGCGGATCTGCTCCCGAAAGCGGGCTGGATCGCCGGTGGTGAGGAAGCGATGGGAGACCGCCCCGACGCGACGGGCGGCCTCATCGGCCCGCCAGAGCGTCGCGGCCCGTCGGGCCACCGCGGGCGTCGGATCCACCAGGGCGCGTGCCGGGCCGATCAGCCGGCGGATCAACGGGGCGAGGAAGGTGTAATGGGTGCAGGCCAGCACCAGCACATCGGCGCCCCGCTCGAGGACGGGATCCAGGTGCCGGCGGACGAGGGCTTCGGCTTCCTCACCCTCCAGGAGCCCCGCTTCCACCTGCTCCACCCATCCGGCGCAGATCTGCGGGACGACCTGGACATCGCGGGCGAATCGCTCCACCACGCGGGCCATGAGGGGGCCGTTCAGGGTGCCCCAGGTGCCCAGCACCCCGATCACCCCGGTTCGGGTCTGCCCGACGGCCGGTTTCACGGCCGGCTCCATCCCCACGAAAGGGATCTCGGGGAAGGCCTCCCGCAGCCGCCAGAGGGCGGCCGCCGAGATCGTGTGGCTGGCCACCACGATCCACCGGGCCCCTTCAGCGAGCAGAAAACGGACGATGGCCTCGGCGAAGCGCCGGATCTCCTCCGGCGCTCGGGGGCCATAGGGGACGTGGGCTTGGTCGGCCACATACAGCGTGGGGGCATCCGGGGCCAAGCGGACGAACTCCCGCCACACCGCCAGCCCCCCCACGCCGGAATCCATGAACCCCACCCCAGGCATCCGATCGGCCATGGTCCGCTCCCGAAGCACCTCGCCCCGCCCGGCGCCCTCCACGCCGGGCGCCGATGGGGCCGCATCTGGACCGGAAGGAGGCTCGAAAGCGCCTCTCCTTCAGGACACCACCTCGCGGCACTTCCCAAGCACCCAGGCCGCCTCCTCCAGGGATGTCCGCGCGTCCTCCTCCCCATAAAGCCGCTGAGGGGGTGTCCCCAGATCCTCGTCCCCATAAAAACTAAGTTCCCGCTCCAATCGAAGGCGCCGCGAGATGGAGACCAAACGATCCAACTCCGCCCGAAGGGAAGGCGGTAGTCGGTCCTCATGATTCCTCAACCAAATGCCCACATCATGGGCCCGAGGCGTCTCAATCCCCACATATCGCAACAATCCTTTCAAGGCAAGCTCCACCACCTCTTGAGATCGTCGGACAACCAAATTCCAGGCGCGGCGCTGATAGAGGCGCTCCGCCTCTTGCAGGATCTCCGCCGCCTGATCTAAATAGGCGCGCGCCATCTCCTCGCTGGTCACAGCTCGATGACCTCCCCGGGCTGGAGATCGGGCTTTAAATCCCAGTAGCGGAACGATCCCTGACGCTTGCGCTGGGCCCCCAGGGCCCGGAGCCGTTCCCGCAGCCGTTCCAGGACGGAGGAGACGAGCGGCTCCCGCTCGTAAAGGATACATGCGTCCTCCGTCAGGTCCAGATACAGCGGCGTGATCCGGGAGGCCTCCTCGGGCGTCTTCAGGATCACCGAGATCTCCACCGGGACGCCCTGGCGCCACAGCGCCCGCACCTGGGGCTCAACGGCACGATCCGCCGCCTCCAGACAGGCATAGCGCTCGAAACGGCGCGGGGGCAGCCCCTCCACCACCACCAGCAGATCCACATCTGAGGTCCGGGTGGCCTCCCCCCGGGCCACCGATCCGAACAACACGACGGCCACCAGTCGCTCCCCCAGGCTCCGCCGCAACGCCTCGGCGTAATCCTGCGCCAGCGCCCGGAGCCGATGCGGGAGCGACTCCTCGGAGATCTCCACCGAGCGCAGCGGATCGGCCATCGCCAGCCTTCCCTTAAGGTTTGAGGGGGCGATCGGGTCTCTTCCGTCGGCCGGAATTATAGCAGCGTTTCCCGCCGGAGGATCAGCGGCGCCGGCCCGGCCTCGGATTCACGCCCCTTCGGCGCCCTCGGCCCAGGGGCGGAGGCGGAGGGCGGCCAGCAGGCGGAGGAACGCATCGGGATCCGGGACGACGAAGAAGTGGGTGGGGCATCGGCAATCGCTGCTGCCGAAGCGGGGGATCGCCGGGGGCAACCGCTGGGCCAGGGCGCGGGCCAGCGCGCATTCCATGGCGGGATCCTCCGTCTCCCACACGAAGGCCCCGCGCCACCGGCCGCATGCCAGCACCGCATCAATGTGCCAGCGGCGGACAGGGCTCCCTCCTTCGGCCACCCGGCGATGGCGCAGCAATCGCCGGAACCCGCCGGGCCCCTGGGCGGAGCCCACATAGGCATAGGTGCCCGCGAGGCGCCACCGGCCCCGCCGGCCCACCGCCACCTCCCCAAACACCTCCAGCCACAACACGTAGACCCCGCGAGCGGTCTTTCCCATTGCCCTCATCGAGAGAAAAATTTCGGGGCCGAGGGATACGCCCTCAGCCCCCAACCGATCCAACAGAAGCGCGGGCGTGGAGATTACGGGTAGATCCCCCGGATGAGGGTGGCCTGAGCGACGCGCCAGATGGCCAGGGCCTGGGCGGCGGTGCGGTAATCGCCGGGCTTGAGCCCGTAGCGGCGCAGCTCCTCCTCCTTGGCCAGCACCTCATCGAAGGCCCGCTTCAAGATCCGCTCCATCCGGCTGTTGATCTCCTCCTCCGTCCAGAAGAACGACTGCAGATCCTGCACCCACTCGAAATATGAGACGATCACCCCGCCGGCGTTGCACAGGATGTCCGGCACGATGAAAACCCCCTTCTCGAGCAGGATCTCATCGGCCTCCGGGGTGGTAGGGCCGTTGGCCCCCTCCGCCAGGATGCGCGCCTGCACATCGGGGGCATTCTCCGCGGTGATCTGGTTCTCCATGGCGGCCGGGATCAGCACATCCACCTGCATGGTGAGAAGCTCCGCGTTGGTGATCGGCTCCGCCTCCGGGAAGCCGGTGACCGTCCGATGCTGCCGGACGTGCTCCATCACCCGGGGGATGTCCAGGCCCTTCGGGTTGTAAATCCCTCCCCGGACATCGCTTACGGCCACCACCTTCGCCCCCATCTGATGGGCAGTGAGGGCGGCGTGGGAGCCGACGTTCCCGAACCCCTGGATGGCGATGGTGGCCCGCTCGAGGGGGATGCCCTTCACCTTCAGCGCCTCCGCGACCACCACCATCACCCCCCGGCCCGTCGCTTCCACCCGCCCCAAGGTGCCCCCGACCTCCAACGGCTTCCCGGTCACCACCGCGGGCTGGGTGAAGCCGGTGTGCATGGAATAGGTGTCCATGATCCAGGCCATGATCTGGGGGCTCGTCCCCACATCCGGCGCCGGCACATCGCCGCCGGGGTGCATCAGCAGGCTGATCTCCGTGGCGTAGCGGCGGGTGAGGCGCTCCAGCTCCCGCGGCGAGAGCTTCGCGGGGTCCACCGCCACGCCCCCCTTGGCGCCGCCGTAAGGGATGTTCACCAGCGCGCACTTCCACGTCATCCACATCGCCAGCGCCCGCACTTCCTCCAGGGTGACATCCGGATGATAGCGGATGCCCCCCTTCGTCGGGCCGCGGACAGCGTTGTGATGCACCCGGTATCCGGTGAACATCTGGATGGACCCGTCGTCCATCTGGACCGGGAAGTTGACGATCAGCTCCCGCTTGGGGCGGCGTAGGAACTCGATCAGACCCCGTTTCAGGGGATGACCGGAGGCCTCCAGGATGTGGGCTGCCTTATCAAACTGGGCCAGCGCCGCATGCCAGGCTTGAAGCCCTTTCTGGATGGCCTCCGGCGATTGGGAATAGAAGGCGCTGTAAGAAACCATAAGGGGGCGATCCGCCATCATGGATCCTCCCGATTCAGGTTCATAGGGACCCATCCCTCCCCCTCTCCCCGGCAACGACAACGCCCATGGTCCCTTGGGCCGCAGGAAGAGGGGGGAAGATGGACTGGGGGCAGGGGCCGCCTTCGGCGGCTCCCCTGCCCCCGAGCTCCCGGGAGGAAGTTCGACCCAGGGGGAGGCCCTCGCCCAGCCTCCGACGCGCGATGAAGGCCCTGACCAGCTACACCCAGCCCCGGAGCCGCATGGCCTCCACCACCCGCTCCACAGCGACGATGTAAGCGCCCAGCCGGTTGTGCACCTTATAGCGCCGCGCGGTCTCATGCACCGCGTGGAAGGCCGCGGTCATCTTCTCATCCAGGCGCTGATGGACCTCCGCTTCGCTCCAGTAATACCCGGAGGCGTTCTGCACCATCTCGAAGTAAGAGACCGTCACCCCGCCCGCGTTGCACAGGAAGTCGGGGATGACGTAGATCCCTTTGTCGTAGAGGATGCGATCGGCCTCCGGCGTGGTCGGCCCATTGGCCAGCTCCGCCACGATGCGGGCCTGGATACGCGGGGCGTTCCCGGCCGTGATCTGGTTCTCCAGGGCCGCCGGGAACAGGATCGTCACCGGGAGCTCCAGCAACTCCTCGTTGGTGATGGTGTCCGCCCCGGGAAAGCCGACCACGGTGCCGTGCTCCCGCTTCCAGGCCGAGAGGGCAGCGAAGTCCAGGCCCTTCGGATTGTAAACCCCGCCCTGAGAGTCGCTGACCGCCACCACCTTCAAGCCCAGCAGCTCCGTCCCCAGCCGGTGGGCGTGCTGGCCGGCGTTCCCGTAGCCCTGGATGGCTGCCGTCGCCCCGTCCAGGCTCAGGCCGAGGACCTTCGCCGCCTCCCGCGTGGCGTAGATCCCACCGCGGGCGGTAGCGTCCTCCCGCCCCCGGCTCCCGCCCAAGGGCACCGGCTTGCCCGTGATTACCCCGGGGGCGTGGCGGCCCACGATCGTGTTGTATTCATCCATCATCCACGCCATGATCTGGGGGTTGGTGTAAACGTCCGGGGCGGGAACGTCGCGCTCCGGCCCGATGAAGGGGGCGATGGCCCGGATGTAAGCCCGGCTGATCCGCTCCAGCTCCCCCTGGGAGAGATGCTTGGGATCGCATACCACCCCACCCTTCCCACCCCCCAGCGGCAGGTCCATCACCGCCGTCTTCCAGGTCATCCAGGCGGCGAGCGCCCGGACGGTGTCGAGGGTCTCCTGGGGATGGAAGCGGATGCCGCCCTTGGCGGGCCCGCGGGCATCGTTATACTGCACCCGGAACCCCCGGAAGATCCGGATCGAGCCATCGTCCATCCGGACGGGGAAGGTGACTTGGATCTCCAGCCTGGGCCAGCGAAGCATCTCATGGACATGGGGCTCCAGGCCGATCACCTGGGCCACTTCATCCAGCTGCCGCTGTGCGATCTCGAAGGGGTTGAGCGCCTCCTGCCGAATCTGTTCCACAGCCATGGCAGATCGCTCCTTAGGGAATGTTGGGATGCCCGGGAAGAAAGGGGCGTTCACGGATCCGTGGGGGCCTGTCGAAAAATAATACGGGGCCACCCCGGGCGAGGTGGCCCCGTCGAATGACGCCCCCATCCGCTATATGGAGGATGTTCCACAACCCCATCCGCCTGGATCGAACCTCAGGTTGATCCATTGTAATTCTATCCGGAACAGGAGAGGCCGTCAATCTCTCCCGAAACCCTGAGGGCCTCTCGGTTCGGCGGCCGCCCGGATCGGCGGGGGTGGATCAAGTAGTGGATCAAGTACAAGCAAGTATAAGTATAATAAGCCGGTCGCCTCCATCGGCCGACGGAAGGCGCCTTCCCGGAGGCGACGATGACGGGTCAGACACGCGCGCACGCGCTGCGCTTCATCGTGCTCCTCGGCCTGGTCAGCCGGATGGCGGATGTGACATATGAGAGCGCCCGCAGCCTCATGGGGCCCCATCTGGCCCTGCTGGGGACGAGCGCCGCGCTGGTGAGCACGATCGGGGAGTGGGAGAGCTGATCGGCTACGGCCTGCGCCGGTCCTGGGTCCTGACGATCCTGGGTTACGCCATGAGCGTCCTCGCTGTCCCCCTCCTGGCCCGTGCCTGGCCGGCAGCCGCCGCGCTCCTCCTGATCGAGCGGCTGGACAAGGCCGTCCGCACCCCCGCCCGGGATACGATGCTCGCCTACGCGGTCAGTGTGGTGGGGGCCGGGAGGGGGTTCGGCCTCCACGAGGCGATCGACCAGATCGGGTCGGTCGGGGGCCGATGCTGTTTCCTTTCCCGCTGTTCTCTTCCCACATCCAGCGGGTTGGCATCCTGCCCGACCCGGCCATCCCGGCCCTGTTCGCCACGGCGATACTGGTGGACGCCGCGACCGGCCTGGTATACAGCGCCCTGTATGACCGCTTCGGGCTGTGGGTTCTCTTGGTCCTCCCGACCCTCAGCGCCATCGCCGCCCCCCTGGCGTTCTCCGGCCATCCAGTCGGGCTGATCCTGGGGGTGGCAATCTGGGGGGGCTGTGATTGAGGAGCAGGAGACAATCATGCGGGCGGCCATCCCCGCCCTGGTGGGGCCGGCGGAGCGCGGCACCGCCTACGGTCTCTTCAATGGGATCTACGGGCTGGCGTGGTTCTTGGGCAACACGGCGATAGAGGCCCTCTATGAGGTCTCCTCCGGGGGCGTCATCGCCCTCGCCATCGCGCTGGAGGGGATCGCCTTCGCCATCTTCATACGCCGGATGGGCGCATCGCGTTGAGCGCGAGATCTCCCCGGGAGGCGGAACGCCGATGATGGGGTATCTCTGCATGCTGACTGCCGCCCTGTTGTGGGGGCTGATCGGCCCGGTGAGCCGGCTGGCCTTCGCCCACGGTCTGACGCCCCTGGAGGTGGCCTTCTGGCGGGCGGCCTTCGGGGGTCTCCTGTTCGGCCTCCACGCCCTCCTCATCGGAAGGATCCGGGTGGCCCGGCGGGACCTCCCGATCGTGCTGGGGTTCGGCCTGGTCGGCGTGGCGCTGTTTTACGCTTCCTTTCAATTCGCGGTGCAGGCCGGCGGCGGGGCCCTGGCGGCGGTGTTACTCTACACCGCCCCCGCCTGGGTGGCCCTGCTCGCATGGCTGTTCCTGCGGGAACCGATCGGGCCACACCAGCTCATCGCCCTGTCGCTCACCCTACTCGGGGTCGCGGGGGTCAGCCTGCAGGGCGGCAACGTGCGGATCCATCCCCTTGGGATCCTGTGGGGGCTGCTCTCGGGGTTCACCTACGCCCTGTATTATCTTTTCGGGAAGATCTACCTCCGGCGGTATGAGACCCCCACCTTGTTCGCCTACGCAATGCCGACGGGCGCCATGAGCCTCCTCCCGCTGGTCTCATTCCACCGGGCGGGGCCCATCGCCTGGGGCGCGGTCGCCTTCCTGACGATCTGCTCTACCTACCTGGCGTATTTGATCTACTACGCCGGCCTGCGCCGATTGGAAGCCACGCGGGCGGCGGTGGTGGCCACCCTCGAGCCCGTGGTGGCGATGGCCGCCTCGCATCTGGCATGGGGGGAACGCTTCGGCCCTCTGGGCTACGGAGGCGCCGCGCTGGTGATCCTGGGGGTCCTGTGGATGGTCCAAGCGCCCCCCGCCCGAGCGGCCATGCCCTCCGAGGGGAGCGGAGCCCGATCGCTTCGTCAACCGGAACTTTAGCGGAGGGGCGGACGGCTTTCGCGCCGCCACCACTTCCCCCTTACATCAGGCGCTGAACTATCCAGCGCCCGCCCACCATGGTGCCGAGGACCTCGAGGTCGCGAAGCGCGTCCGGGGCGATCCGGAACGGATCCACCGGGAGCACGATGAGGTCCGCCCACATCCCAGGCCGCAGGCGGCCCTGCCAGCGCTCCAGCCCTGCGGCCCACGCCGGGCCCACTGTGTAGGCCTCTAAGGCCTCCGCGAGGGAGAGCGTCTGCTCCGGATGCCAGCCGTCGCGGACCACCGCCGCGTGCAGCCCCCACCACGGGTTCGGGGGCTCCACGGGGGCGTCGGAACCGAAGGCCAGGCAGGCCCCGTGGTCCTTCAGGCTGCGCCAGGCATAGGCGGTGGCGCAACGCGCTCCCCAATACCGCTCCGCCATCGGCCGATCGGAGACGGCGTGGATCGGCTGCATGGAGGCCACGAGCCCCAGCGGGCCGAAGCGGGGCAGATCGTCCGGATGCACCAGTTGGGCGTGCTCGATGCGGTGCCGCCGCGCCTCCGGCGGGATCCCCCGCTGTGCCTCCAGTTCCCGCAGCTCGGCGAAGAGGTTCAAGACCTCCCGGTTGGCCCGGTCGCCGATGGCGTGGATGGCCAGGCTCAGGCCGGCGGCGGTGGCCCGCCGCGCGGCCTCCCGCATGACGTCTGGCGGGGTGAAGGCGATCCCAAGGTTCCCTGGCTCCCCCTCGTAAGGCGCCAGCATCCAAGCGGTCCGCGGCCCCAAGGCGCCGTCGGCGAAGATCTTCACCCCCCCGATGCGCAGCCATGCATCCCCGAAGCCGGCCCGCAAGCCGACGGCGATCGCAGGATCGAGCGCAGCGAGGGGGAGATATTGCACCACCCGCAGGGGGAGATCCCCGCGCCCGTGAAGGATCTGGAGGGCGGCGAAGGAACGAGGGCCATCGAAGTTGTGAACGGCGGTCAAGCCCAGCGCCGCCAGCTCGTGGAGCGCCTCGTAGAGGGCTTCCGCCAGCTCCTCGGCGGAGGGCTCCGGGATCGCCCGGGCGATGAGCTCCATCGCCCCCTCGAAGAAGAGGCCGATGGGCTCCCCCTGGGGATCCCGGGCGATGCGTCCTCCAGGTGGGTCCGGGGTGGCGGCAGTGATCCCCGCCCGCCGCATGGCCTCGCGGTTGACCCAGAGGGCGTGCCCGCTCCGGGCCCACAGGGCGACCGGGTGCGCGGGGGCGACGCGATCCAGATCATCGGCGGAGGGGAACCGCCCCCACCGCTCCTGCAGCCAGCCCCGGCCGATGATCCAGTCCCCCGGCGGCGTATGCGCCGCGCGACGGGCCACGCGCTCCAGCGCCTCCTCCAGCGTCAGGGTGTCCACATCCACCCCGATCCGGCGGCGGGCATAGCCCTCCAGGTGCAGATGGGCATCGGCCAGGCCGGGCCACACCACCGCGCCGGCCAGATCCAAGAGGCGGGTGCGGGGTCCATGCCAGGGGCGCACCGCGTCCTTCGTGCCCACGGCCGCAATGTGCTCGCCGACGATGGCCATGGCTTCCGCCATCGGCTGCTCCGGATCCTGGGTGTAGATCCGAGCGTTCCACAGGATCCAATCCGCGGCCGGCATGGCTTTCCTCCAGAGGGGATCCGCAGCGCTTAGCGGAGCGAGCCGCGAAGGACCTGAGGACCGGTCGGCCGGGGGCTCCCCCCTTCCGGTTCCAGGGTCACCCCGACGCGGACAAAGGCTCCGAGGTTCAGGGGAACCGTCACGGTGTAAACCCCGTAGGGCCGGGGGAGGGTGCGGAAGGTGCCGCCGCTGACCCGCCGCTCCACGGCGTCCACGAACCAGAGCTGATAGACCTGGCCTTCCGGGGGAACGGCCAGCCCTTTGGTGACCAGCAGGCCCTGGCCATTTTCCACGATGAGATACCCTTCCGCCTGCGGGGCCGCTTCCGCCCCCTGGAGGGAGATAACTGTTGGGGAGGCGGGGGAGCGGAGCGAGCCCACGAGGGGAGCGAGGAGGATCGCTCCAAGGATCACCGCCACTAAGGCCGCGCCCATCCCCAGCCACCGCCAGCCGCCCCGGGCGGGCCTCCGCACCCGCGCCATGAGGCGGGCCCGCAGGTGGGAGGGAGGGGGCTGCAGCGGCGCCACATAGGCCAGGGCCGCAGCCGCCTCTCGATAGCGGGCCACTGTCTCCCGGCAGATCGAGCACCCGGCGAGATGGGCCGCCACCGCCGCGGCCTCATCCGGCGGCAAGGCCCCCAGGGCATAGGCCGCCAGTTCCTCTTCGAAGACTTCGTGCCGCATCTCCATCACCGATGGATCTCCCATAGGTTCCTACGCAACCAGGTCCGTTCTGGATCAGCTGACAGCTCGATCGCCCCTGCCGACGCCCCGGTTTCCAACCCTCGCAAGGGGACGTCTACGGGAGCAGGCCACGCTCGGCCAGCCAGTCGTGGATCTTCCGGAGGGCCAGGTGCAGGCGGCTCTTCACCGTGCCCAGGGGCTCCCCCAGGTGTTCCGCGATCTCCCGGTGCGTCCATCCCCGGAAATACGCCAGCTCCAGCACGCGGCGCTGGGCCTCCGGAAGGGAGGCCATCGCCTCCCGAATCGCATGGGCCAACTCCTCCGCCTCCGCCATAGCCTCCACCTCGGGATCAGCGGCCGCGGCCTCGCGGGGCTCGAGCACGCTCTCCGGAACCTCTGGGGGGCGGGCCCGACGCCGACGGAGCCGGTCAACGGCGCGGTTGCGGACCATCGCATATAGCCAAGTGGTGAAGCGGGCCCGCTCCGGCATGAAAGTCCCTGCGTGTTGCCAGACGCTCCAGAACACATCCAGGACCACCTCCTCGGCGGTCTCCGGATCGCCCAGGATGCGGAGCGCGAGGGAGAACGCCCGGGCCCCGTGCCGATCGTAGAGGGCCGCCAGGGCCTGTTCATCACCGCCGGCGATCAGAACCAGGAGGGCGGCGTCGTCCAGATCCGCATAGCCGGATCCCTTCACGGCCGGATCACCCAGATCTCGGTCTGCGGATGGCTGATCCACTCCGCGCCCTGAGCGTTGACCCGCACATCCTCCTCTAGCCCGATGTAGCCGTAGCCCGGCACCCTCACGCCCAGCTCCAGGGTGAAGACGTTGCCGGCCTCCACGACCCCATAGGGCGTCTGGCCGTATCGCTCCCATCGAGGCCCCAGGATCGTCGAGCCATCGTGCACCGTCCGCCCGATGTGATGACCCAGGGCGTGCAGATACTCGGGGTAGCCTTGCTGGGTCAGGGCCCGACGGGCGGCGGCGTCCACCTCCCACCCTTGGACGCCGGGGCGCAGAGCCTGGAAGCCGGCGAGGAGCGCCTCGCGGACCGCGCGGAAGGCCCGCTGGACCTCGGGGGGAGGGCTCTCTTCTTCTTCCCGCAGCATATACCAGACCCGCTGCAGGTCCGAGCAAAAGCCCTCCTGACGGATCCCGACGTCCACGTGGATCAACGTGCCCGGAGCCGCCCGCCGGTCCCCAGGCATGGCGTGCCCGGCCGGCGCGTCTGGCCCGATGGCCACGATGGGGCAGTAATCAGGATCCCAAGCGGGCTCCACTCCTTTCGCCCGCATCCACTCATGAACGAAAGCCTGGATCTCGCGCTCGGAGCGCCCAGGGCGCAGGAAGGCGCCGATCTCAGCGAACAGGGTCTCCGTGGTCTCCACTGCGCGCCGGATCGCCTCCAGCTCCAGGGGGGTCTTCCGCCCCCGGAGCGCCCCGATGATATCCTCCGCCGAGATCAGACGGCTCACGAACGGCGTGCCGCTCAGCATACGATGGAGCAGGCACCACATCCCGTGGGTCAGGCCGTCGGCGGCGGGGTCGTTCTCTGAGTAATTGATGGCGATCTCGCGCGGGTTCAGGCGCTGAAGGGTCTCCACCAACGGCCCCCGGATGCCCTCATCATAGGCGATGACGGGATCCCAAACCCCCAGCGCCGCCACGTTCTCCCGATCGAACCGCCCGACGATGGCGACCCGGTCACCCTTCGCCGTGAGGATGAACGCGGAGGTCCATGTCACGTTCAGGTCGAGGATCAGATCCAGGGCCGGATCACGGGTCTGCTCCGTCTCACGGACGAAGGTCAACCAGGCATCCACGTCCTTCTCGTTCAGGATCCCGATGGCCTGCCGAACCTTTTCGCGGATGAGCGCAGGGTTGGGCATAGGGCCCCTCCGATAGGCTGAGGATGCGTTCCCGGTGGGCGCTGCAGGCCTGGCTTCCGCCCGATGCCTTACGCCCGCAGCGTGAAGCCGTCGGCCAGCGGATCCCGGGGATCAATCAGCCACTCGCCCCGGCCGCAGATGTGCGCACTCCCTGTGACCTCGGGGATCACGGCCTCATAAGGGCCGTAAGGGACGACCTCCAGGATGCGGCCGGTGAAGCATGTCCCGATGATGCTCTCCACGACGAACGGCTCGCCGATCGCCAGCTCCCCCCGAGCGTAATGCAGGGCAGCGCGCGCGCTCACCCCCGTCCCGGTCGGGCTGCGGTCCACCTGGCCGTCGGCGAAAATGCAGACGTTGCGGCTGTGGCGGCCCGGGGCGTGGGCAGGCCCGACAATGATCATCCCATAGAGGAAACTCAGATCTTCCTCCTCCGGGTGCCGGATGGGCACGGCCTCCTGCACCGCATGCTTGATCCGCATCCCCACATCCACAAGGGATCGGGCCTCCTCCGGGATCAAACGGAACCCCAGGTCCTCCGCCCGGCACACCGCATAGAACGCCCCCCCGAAGGCCACATCGCACCGCACCGCTCCGATCCCGGGCACCTCGACGGTCCGATCCAGCGCGTAAACGAAGGAAGGCACGTTCCGGAAGGAGACCTCCGCCACCTCGCCCCCTCGGCGATGAGCCCGGGCGATCACCTGCCCGGCCGGGGTATCAATGACCAGCTGGGGGTGATCACCCTCCTTGGGGATGATCCCCGTGTCCAGCACGACCTTGGTCAGGGCGATGATGCCGTGGCCGCACATCGTGCTGTATCCCTCGTTGTGCATGAAGATCACCCCGAGATCCCCGTTCGGGCTGGTGGGCTCCGTCAAGACACAGCCATACATGTCCGCATGTCCCCGGGGCTCCCGCATCAACGCCCGGCGCAGGAAATCGTAGCGCTCCCGGAAGGCCCGCCGCTTCTCCAGGATCGTCCGCCCGGGAAGCGAGGGGATCCCTCCGACGATGATCCGAAGCGGCTCCCCTCCGGTGTGGGCCTCGATGGTGTGGATCCGGATCCAATCCGCTGGCGGTTCCCACGAGCGCATCATCGTCTCCCAGCTTGGGATGGGAAGGAAGCGTTACCGGGAAGGGGCGCTCAGACGCCGAACGATGGCCTCGAGCTCTTCCTCGGAGTAATAGTAAATGGTGATCCGCCCGCCTTTGCGCCCCGCGGAGAGGCGGACCTTAGTGCCCAGGGCCTGGCGGAGGCGCGCCTCCAGTTCGACCAGTCCGGGGAGGCGCGCGGCGGCCTTCCGCCGCGCCGGGCGCTGGCCCTGCAGGCGGCGGGCCAGCTCCTCGGCGGCCCGCACGCTCAGCCCCTCCTCCAGGATGCGGCGGAGGACCATCTCCTGCTGGGCTGGGCTGTTGAGCATCAGGAGGGCCCGGGCGTGCCCCTCCGTGATCCGCCCCTCCATCAAATACGCCTGGATGGAAGGAGGCAGCTGGAGGAGGCGCAGGGCGTTGGTGACCGCCGCCCGGCTCCGGCCGACCCGACGGGCGACCTCTTCATGGGTCAGGCCGAAGGCCTCGATCAGATAGCGATACGCCTGCGCCTCTTCGATGGGGTTCAGGTCCGCCCGCTGCAGGTTCTCCACCAGGGCCAGCTCGAGCATCTGCTGGGGGGCCACCTCCCGCACCACCACCGGGACCGTCCTCAGGCCCGCCCGCTGGGCCGCCCGCCACCGGCGCTCCCCTGCGATCAATGTATAGCGCGGGGGCTCCAACTGGGTCTGGGTGACGATAAGCGGCTGTAACAGGCCATGTTCCCGGATGGATTGGGCCAGCTCCTCCAGCTCCCCTTCGTCCATCTGCCGGCGGGGCTGGTGCGGGTTGGGCTCGATCGCATCAATAGGGACCTCCAAGAGGCCTGTCGCCTCGCCGGCCGGCAGCAGGGCTTCCAGCCCTTTCCCCAGCCCGAACTTACGCGCCATAGGCGCCTCCTTCCAGCGGTGGAACCGGGATCCCATCGCCTCGCATCAGCTCCTGGGCCAGGGCCGCATAGGCGATGGACCCCGGCGAATGGGGAGCATAGGCGATGATCGGCAGGCCGTAACTGGGGGCCTCCGCCAGGCGGACGCTCCGGGGGATCACCGTCTGGAACACCCGGCCCGGGAAATGGTGGCGGATTTCCTCCACCACCTGCTGGGCCAGGCGAGAGCGGGCGTCGAACATCGTCAGCAGGAAGCCCCGCACATGCAACTGCGGGTTGAATCGCTGCCGCACCCGCGTCATGGTCTGAAGCAGCCGGGCCAGGCCCTCCATAGCCAGATATTCGCACTGGACCGGGACGATGAGGGCATCGGCGGCGACCATGGCGTTCAGGGTGAGCAGGCCCAGGCTGGGCGGGCAGTCAATGAGGATGTAATCATAAGCGGATCGGATCCCCTCCAGGGCGTCGCGGAGGCGGAACTCCCGCCGCGGGACGGGGACCAGCTCCACCTCGGCCCCTGCCAGGTCAGAGGTGGCAGGGACGAGATAGAGGTTCGCCCAGCGGGTGGGGAGGATATGCTCCGCGAGGGGCCGCTCATCCACGAGCACCTCATAGACGGAGCCCGGGAGCCCCTTTCGCTCGATCCCCAGGCTGGCCGTCGCGTTGGCCTGGGGGTCCAGATCCACCAGCAACGTCGAACGCCCGGCCGCCGCCAGACAGGCGGCCAGGTTCACGGCCGATGTGGTCTTGCCCACCCCTCCTTTCTGGTTCGCGAAGGCGTAAATCGGCATCGCCTCGGCCCTTCAGCCCGCCTGCATGAGCTCCCGTCGGATCGCCTCGATCTCCGCGGGGCGGGGCGTTCCGGCCAAACCTGGACGGGTCACGGAGAGGGCGGCCACCCGGGCCGCGTAGCGGGCGGCGGCGATGGGATCCCGCGTCTCCCACAGCCGAATAAAAAAGGCGGCGGCGAACACATCCCCCGCCCCCGTCGGATCCACCTCCTCTGCCGGATAGGCAGGGATGAGATAGGGGCTCCCGTCCCGGAAGAGGGTGGCCCCGCGGGCGGCCTGCGTGACGACCAGGATCGGCGTGCGGTGAGCCCAGCGGCGGGCCAGCGCCCAATCCCCGTGGATGTCCTCCTCGCTGAAGACCACGGCGTCCGCATGGGGAAGGATCTCCTCGGCCTCCGCCCAGGGCCGGGGGTAGACGTGGCCCTCTGCATCCCATGTGCGCATCCATCCCTGGGGCGTGAGCCCCCGCAGGGCGCCCTCGAACCGGAACAACAGGGAAGGGTCCACCTCTCCCGCCACGGGGGCCAGATGGACCACGCGGGGTCGCCGCCATTCGAGGGGCACAGCGGCCGGGAGCAGCGGCTCCGCGCGGCCGTGGAGGCGCTGCCGCCGGCCCTGGGGGGTGTAGAGGTTCTCGAACTCCGTGGTGCGCTCGGCCGGCAGGTTCATCACCAACGCCCCGTCCAACGCCGCCTGGGGATCCCAATCCGGCCCTGTGCTGGTGATCACACCGACCCGCCAGCCATGGGCGAGGGCCGTCCGCCCGGCGTAGGCGGCCGTCCCCCCGAACGTCGGCCCGGCTGGGGTCCGATCCCGACAGACGTGTCCGATGATGACATAATCCACCGAAGACATCCTCCCTCCGATCCGCACGAGGCGGAGGGAAGAGGCTCGCGCCGCTATCTACCCGCTATGGATCCCTCCCCGCGCGGCTGGACGGTGTGCGGAGGAGACGGAGGCTGAGGCCGATCCGCCCGGGAGGCTGCTCCCGGCGGCCCTCAATCGCCCTCCGGGGTCCAGCGCATCGCGATCACCACCCGGCGCTCCTCCCCTTCCCCGATGCTGTAAGTCATCACCTGGGGATGATCCTTCAAGGCCATATGGATCACCCGCCGCTCGGCGGCCGGCATCGGCTCCAGCTCCACCGGGCGGCCGGTGGCCATCACCTGCTCCGCCTTCTTCAGGGCGAGGCGGCGCAGCGCCTCCGCCCGCTTCGCCCGGTAGCCGTTGATGTCCACCACCAGGGGGATAAAGGCCCCCAGGCGGCGGGCGACGATCGCCCGCGTCAGGGTCTGGAAGGCGTAAAGGGTGCGGCCGTGGCGGCCGATCAGGCGCCCCGCGCTGGGCCCCTCAATCCGCACTGTCCAGATCGAATACGCCCCCTGTTCCTCCGGCCCCTCCACGACCTCCTGGGCGATGGAGAGGGTCGCCGGGATCCCCAGGGAGGTCAGAAGGCCGCTCACCGTTTCCGCCACCGCCTCCTCGATCCGTTCGGGGGGCAGCTCCGGTAGCGGGGACCCGGAAGGTGAACGCACAATGAGGCGAACGCGGGCCTCGCGGGCGCCGATGCCCAGGAAACCCGGGCTCCCCGGGTCCAGCACCTCGATCTCCACCGCCTCCCGGGGCAGGCCTAACTGCGCCAGCCCGGCCTGGATCGCCGCCTCGATCGTGGGCCCGCTCACCACCAGCTCGGCGCGCTCCCCGCGCCGATCGTCCACCCCTCGTTCTCGATCCTCCATCATCGCTTGCCGCCTGAATGGGATGGTGTCGCGCACTGGCCTCGCGGGCTGAAAGAGGAAAACCCTCGCTCCCCAGGCCCATGCGCCTGGAGCCGGGTTTCGTTACTTGGCCCCGCGGGCCTTCCGGCGCGGGCGGGCCGGCTCCGTCGGGGAGGAGGATCCAGAGGGGGGCGTGACGGCCGGCCGCGCCCCACCCCGGGCGAAGCGGCGGGCCAGAGCTCCCCTCCAATCCCGGGCGACCAGGGCGAACTGGACCACCGAGATCAGGTTCGTGACGATGAAGTAAATGCTCAACCCCACAGCCAGATTGTAGCTGATCCACCCGAAGAAAAGGGGCATATACAGGTTCATCAGCTGGGTGGTCATGCGGGTCTGGGGATCCGTGCTCGGCGGCGTCATTACCTTCTGGGACCACCACGTGGTGAGGATGACGAGCAAGGTCATGATCGGCAACGGGATGAGCACGCCCCCCACGGGGATGAAGATGCGCTCCGGCCGCCCCAGGTCCCAAAGCAGGAACTGACTCTGGATCGGGAGAAAGGTGGCCAGGGCAGGGAACCCGTTGAACCGGTAGAGCAATTTGGCCAGGTCAACGACGGCGATGGGGTTGAGGGCCAGGACGTGGATGATGGCCTGGTAGACCGCGATGAGGATGGGGAACTGGATCAGGAGGGGCAGACACCCCCCGAAGGGGTTGACCCCCGCTTCCTTGTAGAGCTTCATCTGTTCCTGGGCCAGCTTCTCCCGGTCCTTGCCGTATTTTTTCTGAAGCTCCTGGAGCCGAGGCTGAAGTTCCTGGAGTTTCCTCGCCGCCCGCTGTTGCTGGGCCATCAACGGGTAGAGCAACAGCCGGATGAGCACCGTCAAGGCGACGATCGCCAGCACGAAGTTCCGGCCCAGGGCTGCGTAAAGCACCAGCAGGAGGTTCACCAGCGGCTGGAAGAACAGCAGGTTCGTCACCAATGTGATGGGATTCATCCGCCCTCCTTGCCTCCGATAGACCCTTCGCCCGGGCCCGGCGTTCGCGCGCGGGCCCCTTCCCCTCAACGTCCCAGCTTCCAGGCTTCCGTCAGATCCGGATGGAACGCCACCAGGCGGAACGGCCCCCCGTTCGGGGCCACGACGATCCGATCGGCGACGGCCACCGGCGGGGCCAGGAGGCGCCCGGGCGCCAGGCTGACCGACTTGATCCTCGAGCCGTCCTCCGTTTTCACCAGATGGAGCCAGCCGGCCTCATCCGCGACGTAGATCTGTCCCTGGAACACCAGCGGCCGGGCGCGAACGGGCCCGTTGGCCTGGAAGGGGCGCGGCCAGAGGGGCCGCCCCTGCCGGTCCAGGGCGAAGACCCGCCCGCTCATATCCCCCACGATCAGGCGATCCCCGGCCACCGCCGGGCCATCCCAGACCCAGTGGTTGGCCCTGAAACGCCACCGCTCCTGGCCGGTGGCCAGGTCCACCGCGTAGAGATGATCGTCGAAGGCGCCCACATAAAGGATATCGGCGTCCAGCGTCAGCGCCCCCGCGATGGCCCCCCGGGCCTGGAACGGCCCCGGCCAGCGGAAGGTCCCGTCGCGGGCATCCAGGGCCAGCAGGCGATGGTCCATCGTCCCGACCACCAGCAACGTCCCCGAGAGGACCGGGGTGGCCCAGATCCGGGCAGCCCCCCGCCCCGCCTCCGGCAGGCGGATCTGCCAGATGGCGTGGCCGGTTTCCGGCTCCAGGGCCAAGACCCATCCGTCCCCCGTGCCAACGAAGACGCGGGCGCCGTCCGAGACGAGGCCGGCGAAGATCGGGCCCAGCGGACGCTGGTCCGCCGGAGGATACACCCATTGCAGCGTCCCGCTCTCCCGATCCAGCCCACAGAGGCGGCTCTCCCCGGTTCCGGGGTTCTCCGCCGCAATCACGATCTGCTTTTCCAGAACCGCCGGGGCCGCGGAATACGCCCCGGCACAGGCCCCCGCGTTCCCATTCCGGGGCGGGAACCGCCAGCGCTCCTGGCCGGAGCGGGCGTCCACCGCCAGCACCCCATCCAGATCCGCCACGTAAAGGGTCGTATCCCGCACCTGGATCCCGGGCCAGCTGGAGGACGCTGCCCCGCAGCCGGCCGCGAGGATCGCTACCCCCGTTCCGATCCATCGAGCCATGCGACGAAGCATCGTTGCGACGTTCAACGAGAGAACCTCCCTCACGAGACGTTGATGAAAACACCAATCCGGGGCGCGCCCCGCGGGTCTTCGGCCCCCCGTGTCCCCTCACGGCACCGGGTCATACCCGCCCGGGTGGAAGGGATGGCAACGGGCGATCCGCCGCAGGCCCAGCCACCCCCCCCGAAGCAGCCCGTAGCGGGCGATGGCTTCGTAAGTGTATTGGGAACAGCTCGGATAAAAACGACAAGCCGGCGGCAGCATAGGGGAGAGCAGCCGCTGATAGACGCGGATCATCCCCATTGCGATCCGAGCCGGCAGGCGCGTCCATGTCCGCCGGGGCATCGCCTTCCCTCCTGACGCCGCTTCACGCGGACAGCGCCATCGGCCTTCCTTTAGGTTCATGAAGCATCGGGACGCTCCGCC
>FWWL01001013.1_pt1 | contig 21352 bp, 17 predicted proteins | sample 2228331 | NCBI WGS metagenome assembly FWWL01 (sample SAMEA103939775, study PRJEB20133) | metagenome | reverse complement strand
ACCATCCTTCAGATAGTCTGGAAGCCGGCGACACAGACCTGCCTTCGTAATCAAAAATTTAAGAAATTTTACGGCCAGCGTTGGATAACTTAAATCCTTCTTCGGATAGAATGGTGGTATTCTCTGTATGAATAAAATTATTCTAAGGGCCAGACTGCCCACAACTGGATAAGATCCAACCCGGGAAAGGAAATAATAAACTTTTCTTATGGCCCGCCAGTATTTCTTTTCACCCGGGGCAGCATAACTTCCAGAACCCCAGACAATAATATCTTTTTGAGACAGATTTTTAAGCGGGAAAGCGGCTCTGAGATGTCCCAGACCCATATGAACGGAAACGATCCGGGCTAAATCAGGCTTCCTCATAGGCCAGTTTTTCAAAATTGGTCGGGTGGCAGATTAAGGAATTCCTTCCCACCCTGATTCGCCCTTTACGCCACTCAACCGAAGAGCTGAAAAAAGGCATGAGATAAACGGCGAAAAAGATGATATCCTTAACCACAACAGAAAGCGGAAACAGTAGATGGTTGGCGGGGCGACGGCGATCTTCTATATTAACAAACAGAAAGTTTAGATATTCGAGAAATATCTTTCCACCCGCAGTCAGCATGAACAACCACCAGAGCTTTCCACCAGATACGATAATTCCCAGCAGAGACAGTATCACCGGATTCAGCAGTATCTCCGATAAATAAGCCGGTCTATTAAGCTGATAGCGCAGCCTGGCCCATCTGCACATTCTTCTGTAAAAGCTCTTCAGGCTTGAGTGCTGATTTATGTTGTACACCCAGGTATAATTTGTGCTGACGATGAATCCGCTCTTCTGAAATGATCTGCCAATAAGATAATCCTCTGCCAGATAATCCTTAAAATACTTGAACCCACCAAAAGCCTTTAAGGCCAGTCGGTCTATGAGCATGGATTTACCCACGACCACAGGTATCGAAAATAACTTCCAGAGAGTGATAACGTTGCCCGAAGTAAAAAAATTCAGGCTGGTGTTTTCCATCAGACTGGCAAAAGTTCTGCTGGATGTTCCTAGAATCGGAGAAAAAATTACCCTGGCCTCTTTTTCCAGATACTCATAAACTAAGGATTTCAAAGTGCCGGTTTCCACCCTGACATTGGCATCAGTGACCCAGAGTAAACGTCCATAACTCTGCTTTTCCATAACATCCAGCTTGTGAATTTTTGGGTTTTCCATAGAGTGTTATGTCTCGTGTACAGAATTCTCGTCCGGATCCCGGGATATCTGTCGCTGAGCTTTCTTATTATTTCGACCTCTTCATCCTGCCAGTCGTCAACGGCAAACAGGATTTCATAGCGGGGATAGTCAAGGCGATAAAAAGATTCAAGATTGGCTTCCAGGTCATCATCAATTCCTCGGATTGGTTTCAGAATGCTGACCGGAGGGTAATACACAAACCTTTTCAGTCCGGATTTACGAGCTCTAACCGGGTGGCGGGGATGGTAAATGATGGTCATAAAAGTCATAATGGTCAGATATATACCGGAAAGGCACAAAATAACAATCAACATCTTACTCATCGGTCGTAGATTAACTGGCTGTGGTTAAAGAAAAATGGATAAAATGTTATTTCTTTGTTAAGAATTACTGCGGTACGTATTATATATCCAGACTTTTTTGCTGATCCGGCTTATCAAAGCTGACTCAACAGGCCAGATATAACTGGTAAACAGACCGACAGCCTGCTCAAAAAATCAGCTAACAAAGAAAAAATAGGTACTAATCTTAGTTTTCTCGCAGATGGGGTTCTCAATCTTCCGGCGGCAAAAAATTGGAAACATGGAAGGTGTCACAGCATTTATCGGGCTTTATTGGCATAAAAAATTGGGGAGTGAGTATAGTGTCCCGCGTTTTAGCTGTTCATTTCTTCAACTATCTGGCGCAGACGGTCGAGAAAATCCGGAAGGGCCGCCACCACCCGGTTCCAGTTGGGAATATGGGGAGAATAGAGAGGGTCTTCCAGAAATTTCTGTCCGGCAATCTGCAGCGCCCTGGTAAAAGCTTCTGTCATCAGGCTTTCTTTGTGGTAATCAAACACCAGACCGTTTATTTCAGATTCGTCCTGATAGCGTTTGACGTAATCCTTTGCCGTCCTCTGATAATTAACGATCAGCGTCCGCAGGGTGCTTTCAGCCAGAACTATTCCCTCTATGGCCAGATTCCTGAACACCGCTCTGGCTATGTCTATGGCCATTTTCATCAGCCCGGTCGACGGATCTTCGGCCGAAAGCGGCTGGTGTTTGTGTTCGTAAGTTTCGGCGATCTCAGCCTGGCAGATGCGCCGGAGAGAAAAGTTGCGGTAAACCTCGGCTAAGGTTTCAATCTCCAGGCCCCAGTCAGAAGGTATGCGATTGATGCGCGCCAGTTCCACCACCATCGAAAATTCTCCGGCCAGGGGATAGCGGAAGCTGTCCAGGTAAGAAAGAAATGGCAGATACCCGTAAATTCTTATCAGACTTCTGATCAACGGAAAAACAAACAGCCTGGTCACACGGCCATGCAGTCTATCGGTTACCCGGGCATAATATCCCTTGCAAAAAGCGTAATCGATATGCGGAGAGGCCACCGGGTAGCAGAGTCTGGCCAGTAATTCTCTTGAGTAATTAACTATGTCGCAGTCGTGGAGGGCAATAACCCGGCTCTCTTCTCTGGCTAAGATGTACCCGTATGCTACCCAGGCTGAACGTCCCTTGCCGTCACCACCCGGAGAAAGGTCGGCTTCTTCCAGAATTTTATACAACTCTCCAAGCCGTGGTCCTGAAGCCCAGATTACCCGGTGGCGCTGCGGAAGGACGGAAAAAAGTTTTCTGGCTTTAAGAAAATCATTTTCTTCCTGTGTGCGGCCGAGAACTATCACAACCTCGTTAAGATATTCCACATCTTTCAAATGATGCAGAATGCCTTTAAGCGCCGGGGTGTCGAGTTCAGCCGGTGTCACCGGGAGAACTAAAGCAATAGGTCGGTGACGGTTGAATTCTTCCAGTTCTTTTTCCATCCTCTCGAGTTTGAATTCTCCGAGTCTATGAAAGGTGGGGACTAAACCGGTTTGATGGAAATCAGCCATGAGCTTCTCCTTTCTCCGGGCTCAATTGTCTCCTGTTACCCGGAATAGAATTCAAAAGACCTAAAAAAAACGAAACGGCCTGAGCCCAGCCTTCCGGGCCAGGACGGGTCGTTCGTAAAAGATTTTTTGTTCCGCCGGGTATTTCCAAACTCTGGCCTTCAGGACGAGCGACCAGAACCGGCAGGTCTACAGCTTGAAGCATCGGCAGGTCGTTTATTGAATCTCCCAGGCCGATGGTGATTATCTTTCCCGACTCAAGCCGGTATAGCTTTTTAAGCAGACGGACAGCTCTTCCTTTATCGTTATTTCCCGTAAGATGATAGAACCTGCCTCCAGCTGTGACTCTCAACCGGTATCTGCCAGCCATTTGCTTAATTCTGGCCAATATTCTGTCTTGAGAAGGCCCGTTGCTTCTGCTCTCTGCGGCGCCAGCCGGCCGACTGGGGCGCGTCTGCGATTCTTTCAGGACAGCAGGCGGGAGAATCTCTTTCTTATCAATTTTGGTTCGCCTGCTCTTAATTTTCTTTTCGAGGAGTTCAAATTCCTGGCTGCCTTCAACCACAAAAGGTTCATTGTATTCACGGCGAGCGGCTCTCTCCGCTTCACTTTTCTTCAGACCGGTAACCGCGGCTATTTCTTCTGGTTTGAGATCGCCGAAACCCAGCATCCTGATGCCGGCAGTCTCTCTTATTTTTTTGAAGATCTCCCGCAGGCGCCGGTAGGGAGTTCCAAGTTGAATCAGGCGATATTTACCTTTTTTTAATGCTGAAATCCCCGCCTTCTTGAACAGATGACTGGCAAAATAGCCTTCCGGAATAAATATGGCTCCGCCGTTCTCAACAATAAACGGGTGATTCAGGCCGAGCTTCCTGGCGATGGCTTCGGTCTCGACTCTCGTTTTGCTGGTGCAGAGAACGACCGGAATGTTCATCTTCTTGAGCTTTTTCAACACTGGAACTGCCGGCTTATAACTGTAAGTTTTATGGTCGAGCAGGGTAGCGTCGAGGTCGCTGAAAATGACAAAACGAACTGGCATCAGCCTTGATCCCGAAAGATTTATATGTCAGAAAATTGAGGCCTCTTCTATGCTTTATGTCCATCTTAACAACCGGCAGAGGATTATGTCAACCAGAAATTCACTCCCGTCTAAAATTTCGAGCGCCTGATCCTCAGATAAATTTACAATCGGAACTTCTTGGCCCTGTCTTCGATTCCCAGTTCGACAACACACAAAATCGCATTTATTTTTCTTTCGTAAAATTCTGCCGGCAGTTTAATTTGACTCTGCCGGCTACAGGAACGATAATGTTTACATGGCATACACAACTTCATTGAGAGCCTACACACTTAAAAGGCTGGAAGAAATCGGTCGGGCGGATATCATCGTCGGCATCCCCTGCTACAACAATGAGAAAACTATCGCCCACGTTATCCAGATGGTCACTCACGGACTGGATAAATATTACCGCAACTGCCGCAATCTGATTTTCATCGCCGACGGCGGATCCACCGATGATACCCGCGAGGAAGCAAAGGAGTTTCAGATCAAACCCTGGCAGGAAAAGCTGGTAACCATCTACCGCGGTATTGGCGGCAAGGGCTCGGCTTTGCGTTCTGTTTTCGAGGCTGCCTGCAAACTGCGGGTCAAAGCCTGCGCTGTGGTTGACGCTGACCTGCGCAGCATCACCTCCGACTGGGTTTATAACCTTCTCGACCCTGTCCTCGAAAGGGGCTATGATTTCGTGGCGCCTGTTTACAGAAGACACAAATACGACGGTACCATCACCAACAACATAGTCTATAACCTCACTCGCGCGCTTTACGGAAAAAGAATCAGACAGCCGATAGGAGGAGACTTCGCCTTTAACCGGAAAGTGGCTGAATTTTACATCAGCCAGGATGTCTGGGAAACCGACGTCGCCCGTTTCGGTATTGATATCTGGATGACCACCAACGCCATCATCCAGAATTTCAAAATGTGTCAGGCGAATTTAGGAGTGAAAATCCACGACGTGAAGGACCCCTCGCGGCACCTCGGTCCGATGTTTCGTCAGGTGCTGTGGATACTGTTCACCCTCATGGAACAGTACGAGTCTTACTGGAAAATGGTCAAAGGGAGCCAGCCGGTGGAAATTCTGGGAGAAATAGAATCGAGGGAGCCGGAACCGGTGGAGGTGACGCTTCCAGAACTGATTTACAGATTCAAGATCGGTTATAAACAATTCTCCTCTCTCTGGAAAGAGATGTTCTCTGAAGAAGCTTTCGCTCCGGTGGAAAAAGCTTTTAGCCTGTCGATCGATGAGTTTGAGTTGCCGGTTGAGGCCTGGATAAAGATTCTATATGAGCTGGCTTCGATCTTCCACGCCTGGCCCAGAAACCGCTTCAAGATAATCGAACTGGTAACGCCCCTCTATTACGCCCGGATAGCTGATTTCGCGAAAAAAACCTGGGAGATGACCTCTGACGAGGCGGAACAGGTGGTCGAGGAACAGGCCAGACTTTTTGAGGAAAATAAGGACTATCTGCTTAAAGTCTGGGAAGAAAAATCCAGGATTCCTGAAAGCCAGTCAGGCGAGTGGCAGCTCTACGATTAAAGTCCGTAGATTTTCATTTTGTAAGAGAGCATCCGTTCGGTAATTCCGAGCAGCCTGGCCGCCCGGCTCTTGACACCGCCGCTTTTCTCCAGCGCCTTCTTTATTTCTCTTATTTCCAGCTCGCGCACTTTATCCGGAAGCGTCTTTGAAGGGTCGGACTCGAGTCCGGACAGTTCCCGTTCGGATTTTATCTCGAGAAACACCGGCAGGTCCGCCCTGGTGATAATCTCCCCTTCGGCGAAAATTACCGCTCTTTCTATGGCATTTTCCAGCTCGCGCACATTCCCGGGGAAATCATGTTTCATCAGCAGGTCCAGAGCTTCAGCCGAGATGCCGCGAACGTTCTTATTCTCGCGACGGGTGTATTCGCGAATGAAATGATCTACAAGGAGCGGGATGTCTTCTTTTCTTTCCCGGAGAGGCGGGACATCTATTCTGATGACGTTCAGGCGGTAATAAAGGTCCGCCCGAAATTTTTCCTCGCTGACCAGTTTTTCCAGGTTCCGATTGGTGGCGGCGATGATCCGGACATCAGCCCTGAGCGGTTTTGTCGAGCCCAGCCGGTAAAATTCCCGGTCCTGAAGGAAACGGAGCAGCTTCACCTGGACAGCAGGACTCAGGTCGCCGATTTCATCGAGAAAAAGTGTTCCCCCGTCGGCCGCCTCAAACTTTCCGATTTTCCGCTCCCGGGCATCGGTGTAAGCTCCTTTTTCTGCTCCGAAAAGCTCGCTTTCAACCAGAGTCTCCGGAATCGAAGGCAGGTTAACCGCCAGGAAAGGTCCCGAGCTCCGGCTTGAAGAAAAATGGATCAATCTGGCGATCAGATCCTTACCTGTGCCTGTTTCTCCGGTGATGAGCACAGTGGCCCCGCTGCGAGCAGCCCGGGAGATGAGCAAAGCTACCTGTTCCATGGCTTTTGAGGTGAAAACAAAATTCTTGAAGCTGAACTTTTCCTGCAGCCGGTTTCTCAGCTCAGCCACTTCCCGTTGCAGCCTGAATCTTTCTCTGGCCCGCTCGAGGATCAGCAGGAATTTCTGGAAATCCACAGGCTTCACCACATAGTCGTAAGCGCCCTGTTTGATGGCTTCAACCGCGGTCTCTATGCTGGCGAAGGCTGTAACCATCACCGGCGTGATGAGAGGATTTATTCTTTTCAGTTCTTTTATCAATTCCAGGCCGGACTCGTTGCCGAGCTTGTAGTCGACCACAGCGATTTCCACCGGATGCTGATTGGCCAGATCCAGCGCCTGGCGTGTCCCGGCGGCTTCGTAAACTTGATAACCGGCCTGCCTGAGGTTTTCAGAAATGAGCTCCCGCTGCGTTTCATCATCCTCAATCACCAGAACAATCCCCTTTATCTCAGCCATGTCTTCCTCCGGGAAGTTCGACGGTAAAAACGGTCCCGGCACCCGGACTGCTCTTAAAATAAATTTTCCCGCCGTGGGCTTCAACTATCTTTTTTGTCAGATAAAGTCCGACGCCCAGGCCTGAATCCTTGAACGAAACGAAAGGTTCAAAAATCGCCGTTGCCTGTTTCCCGGCTATGCCTCTGCCCCGATCCATGACAGAAAAAAAGATCTTGCCCTTTCGGCTTTCTAATTTAACGATGATTTTCTGGCCGGAATCGGAGGCTTCTATCGCATTCTTGACCAGATTGGAAGCCACCCGCGAGAGCAGCAAGCGGTCGCCCTGAACGGGAACGTTTCCGGGATAATTAAACTCAACCTCAACTCCTCTCTCCCGGGCCAGCGCCTGCAGGTTGCTGATTTCCTCCTTCAACATATCGCTGAACGAAAAGGCTTCTTTCTTCAGGCTTAACGGTTTAATCATTTCAGAAAAACGGTCGACGACGGCGGCAATTTTCTGAACCTCCCCCTTGCCGCGCTCCACCTGTCGAGCCAGCTCGGGCGGAGATTTTTTTTCCAGAAGTTCAAAAAACAGCGCCAGGCTGTTGAGGGGGTTCTTGATTTCGTGAGCCACACCGGCGGTAAAACCGGAGATTTCCCTGAACCTTTCCTTCTCTTCAGCTTGCCTGATAGCTTCGATCGAAGCTCTCTTAAAACTCGCATGCAGGCGGTAAATTCCGGCGAAAATCAGCAGTCCGGCAGCAGCCATAATTCCCAGGATAAGCCAGAAATTTCTGCGGGAACGTTCGAGCAAACGGTCAAGATTTTCAAGCGAATAACCCAGGTAAATATAGTAAACCCGTCCATCCGAAGCGGTAAAAAATGAGTAGTGGTTAAAGATTGAACCAATCGGAGAATCTATGATCCAGAACTCTGCCGCGGGTCTATAGCGCCGGGAGAAAGGGAGGTAGCCCTCAAACTTTGAATGCCAGTCGAGAATCCTTTCCTGCTCGTCGAGCAGGGCTATGAAATAGATATCCTCCAGCCCGGCAAAACGCTCGAGTATCTGCGCGGGCGGCACCTGCCGGTCGATAAGCTCTTTAATGTTAACTTTCAGGATCGAAGCAGTGGCCTGAAGCTGTTCCTTGGCTAAGGTTTCGATACCCTGCTGGATTGCCTGGCGGTTCAGGTGGGAGACCAGGCTGAAAATCCCGACCACCAGCAGGTAGGGCAGCAGGAAAAACACCCAGACCTCATTCCGCTTCATCATTAATTAAGTTTATCAAAAACCGGGGGCACAATACATATTTACAAATCCACCTGCTGCAGACGAAAATACAGAAGATGTCACAGGTTTAATAACTACAAAAAATCGGGCCATGAGTATGGTGACAAAGTTCTTTGAAAATAAAATTTGCGTTAAGCCCCCTGACATGGGCGCAAATCGTTTCCCCAATTTATAATGAATTGTATCTCCGCCTTTTAAAAGGTGAGTCTGGTCATCAGGTAGACGACACGGTCGTGTTTAAAGCCGCCGAACTTCGACTGAATCAGATCGCCTGCAGCCAGGATGCCGCCGGCCTGAACCGAAACAGCGTCATGCACCTTATACTCAAGCGCCGGATAGAAAATGGCTGAACTGTAGCTCGCCTCTCCGGAGCCCGGGCTCCAGACAGCATTGAGACTTGCCTTGAGGTCACCCTTGAGCATCCTTAATTCGGCCCGACCGGCCAGATAATCCTGCGCCTGGCCAAACCACATTCCCTTCCTCAAGCCGAAATAGGTAGCAGCCTGGCCGGTGAACTCAACCTCATCAAAAAGGCCGCGCAAGTACTGAAAATTGACATAAAGCCCGCTGGCCACGGAAAAGGTGTAGTCCATCCCCACCACCCACTGCCAGTAATCGCTCTTCATCAGCGGAAAAACCGAATGCACCGGGTAAATTTCATTGCCGATGATGAGGTAGGCATCCAGCCAGCCGAGAATTTTCTCCGGCTGCACCCGGGCTACTTCCGCCCAGAATCCGACCGACTTCACTTCACCCGCCAGGTCGAGCCCGAGCACCCGCTTTTTCGGATAGCTGAAATAAACTCTCGCCGGTCCCGGCTGCAGAGGTGAGCTCAGTTCCACTCCCCGTACATACGGCAGATTAAAATTACCGGAATAATAGCTGAGCCCGAAATCAACATTAAACAGATTAGTGGTTAACCTCAGACCGAATCCGGTGTTCTTGAGATTAGAATCATCCCCGGTCAGTATGATTTCCGGGTCCGGCAACCCCTGAAGATTCGCTCTGACCATCTCGGAAAAACCGGCCGGAAGCGGAGCATACTGACGCTGAGCCAGCCAGACCGCCTGAAACTTGCTCTGCCGCCCGAAATAGTATTCGAGGTTGATAGCTGTCTGCGGTCTTCGTTCCAGATAATAATCGGGGTCAAAAGTCAAAAAATTGGCAAAATCTACCGGATTCAGGTTGTCGACAACGTTCAGCTTATCGGCTGTGCCCCACTGAATCCGCTGCTTGCCGACCGTAAGGTCAAGATTTTTTAGCAGAAAATGATTGACTTTAATGAACGCTTCATAAAGAGAAAGTTCAAACGGCTCGGTCTTCGTCGGGCTGGCCAGCACGCTCGACTCAGGAAAGCTACCGCCGGAGAAAATAGCCCCGGGGCTGGAAAAGGCGTCCAGGCGAATCTGCGCCATTACATTATCAGACACCTGCGCCCGCAATTTGAACCTGCCTTCGAGTCGCTTAAAAGCAAAATCCCCGCTTTCATGGGGAGTAAACATGGCATAATTTTCATTGCTGGAGGTGTAGAAAGAGAGGAAAAGCTTAACCATGCCGGAAAAATCGAAGGCGGTCTGTGCCAGCCCCGGTCCTGCTGCCAGCCAGAAAAGAAAGATCCCTGCCAGTGCGGCAGAAATCAGGCGGGGCCACGACCTGAGCTGATGACGCCCGGTGTTTTTCCGATTGCCTTCTTTTTTATCTTCCATTCTGACCGCATCCATAGCTCCGTTGGATTTTCTCATTTCGAACCTCCCTCCAATTCATTATCCTGAAATTTATAACATTCATTCCTCAAAAACCAACCATCCGGGAGCTATCCGGAACATTCCCGTTGATTACCGGCTGACGCTCCGCTTGAGATATCTTTCGGTGAAAATCTCCGGACTCAGGTTCTGGTCGACTTTTACCTTCCGGAGTTCCAGAACCGTGCTGGTCCCTGCCTTTACGTTTTCCATAACAAATTTCGTCGGAACCCAGTACTGACCGATCCGGCTGTTTTCCTGCGTTTCAACTTTGAAAAGCTGACCGCTGTCGTCATAAAGCTCGGCTCTGAGCGGCATCATCGTTTCTCTGTCAACCGTGAGCACAATTTTCGAATACTGCTTTTTTGCCCCCGGTTTTCTTTTCAGTTCCAGGATGTAATATTTATCATTTTCCTCTTTCAACTCCGGGTCAAAAAAGGCCGAAAAGCCGGCGGTTCCCAGGTCGTCATAGGAAAAATCCGAGCCGACAAAGCTCTCCTTCTTGTTATGAGAAGCAATACGCCTGACCCGCTGGAATTCCGGAAGATAAAGGTACATCTTGTCGTCAGCCAGCACCAGGAAACCCAGGTCCTTGATGTCAGCGGGAGCTAAAAACTTCATCAAACGCCAGTTGTCCCGGTCGGGATTATTTTTTGTCCAGACGAGAAGTTCCCTCCTCTTTTCCTCACCCTTTGCGTTTTTGATGATCATTATCATTTCCGCCTGAAGGTCGGCTGGCGCTTTTTCCCCGATGGTCAGCTCTTCCACCTTTTTAAGTATTTCCGCTCCGCGGTTCTGAGCGAAAAGCCCTGAGGGTCTGGCTGCGAAAACAAAGCAAATCAAAAGCGCCAGAGACAGGCTTCGCAGAAAAACCCTTTTCCTTCTGTGGCGAAAATTAAAGCATCTTTTTATCATAATAGCTCTCCTCCTGATCGAATTTGAATTTCCGTTTCATTTTTCCATCCTTTCCCGCAAAAAAACTCCACCGTCCGAAAAAGCCCGGATTTTCTCTTCTCCATCAGCAGCCTCAACTTCATCTTCCTCAGCTCCGGGCTTTAAGTTCATCTGATCCTCCGCTTCATTCCATTTTTACCCTGAGCAGCAGCGCTGGCAGAATGGTCAAAGCTGAAAAAGCCGCCAGAAACATCGACCCGACCATAATCGCCCCGAAAGTGTGGAGAGGATTCATTGAGGCCAGCAGCAGAACGGCAAACCCCAGCATCACTGCCACGGAATTGGCCATGATGGCGCCGCCCTTTTCTCTGTAAGAGGCGGCAACCGCTTCCTGTCGAGACAGCCCCTGTTTCAGGCCACTCATCACGCCGTGAACAAAATGGATGGAATAATCAATACCGACACCGATAGACACCGAAGCCACCATCATAGTTACATAATCAAGCTCCACCCCGGCCAGTCCAAAAAATCCGTAAACCACTCCCAGGGTAAAAACTATCGGAGTGACGGAAATCAATCCGAGCCTGAGCGATTTCCGGATTAGTAGCATCAGCAAAAAAGTCAGAGCCAGTGCCAGAGCAAACGACTGCAGCTGTGAAAGGAAAAGATAATGGTCAAGCTGGGTGAGTGCTGGCGGCAGTCCGCTCTGCTCGATGAGTTGAAAATGGATCGGCCTGGAGTTTTCTCCCGTCAGATGCAAACCGATGAGCCTGCTCTCCGGAAGAACCACCAGGGAGTCAGCCAGTTCGAAAAGCAGACCGCGCAGGCGCCGTTCAAAGCGCTCATCTTTCCTGGCGCCAGAAGGAATCAAAGGTTTTATTTTTTCCAGAGCCCGCTCGACTGCCACTTCTTCTCGAGCCTCTTTCAGCCTGAGGCTGAGGGTCAAAGCCACTCGCCGAGCTGTCTCTTCTTCATAAACTTTTGCCGGGATTACTTCCTGGAGAACACTCAGTAATGCATCCATTCCGAATTGAACGGTTTCAGCCATCCTGATGAATTTTCCCATCAGCACCTGGCGAATCAGACCCGAAACTTCAAAATCGAAAGAATCAGAAAGGAGATAATTTTCAACTTCGTGGCGCCAGCGGGCAATAACTTCCGGGTCGGTTGCAGACGGCCAGCTCTCTATAACCTTTCTGAGTGCTTTTTCCGCCTCCTCCCGGTTGAGCTTCGAGCGCGGAGCATACCTTTCCAGCAGCCATTCAACTTCATCGAGAAGATATCCCGCCTCGGCTTTCCTCAGAGCAGAAACTGCTTCTTCAGGCAAGCCGGTGAGTGAAATTTCCCTGAAGTTCGAACCCATCTCGTTCCTGAGAAACTGCTTCTTCAGGCAAGCCGGTGAGTGAAATTTCCCTGAAGTTCGAACCCATCTCGTTCCTGAGAAAAGCTTCTATAGCCTTGCGCAATTTCCAGTGAAATTCAGTCCTGGTGCCCGAAGTCCGGGAAAACACCAGCCCTTCGCTGAAATCTTCTGAAATCAGCTGGCGCAATTCGTTCCGCCCTTCGAGAAAGAACCAGAGATTGGCCACCTGGCCGTCGGTTTCCGGCAAAGAGAATCGGCCGTTCATTTTTTCGTTAAGCTCTTCCACCAGCCCGGCGGCGGAAAGCGGCAGACCGCACTGGGGAAGCGAGGCCATAAAATTTTCCGTCCGGCGAAGTACTCGAAGGGCAGCAGCTGACCTCAGATTTTCCGTCCGGAAATAGACATTCAGGGGAGCCGCACCGTCAAAATTAGCCCTGACCACCCGGTCCGCCTGCCGCGGTTCGCTCTCCGGCGGAAAATAGCTGGTGAAATTAACTTCCCTTCTTATCGTGGGTATCCAGAGAATTGAAAAAACGAACAGAAGAGCGCCAAGAATGATTGTCTCTTTCGAATGACGGATAACTCTGGTTGAAATCCAGTCGAGCACCGCCGGATTGCTCAGCGAAATAACCTTCCTGGTGTTCTTTATTTTTCTTTCCGGCAGAAGGTAATAGGAAGCAGGGATAAGGGCATAGGTAATAATCATGGCCAGAATAACTCCGGCGCCGGCAAAGATGCCAAAATTGCTGATCAAACCGAGTCTGGCCGTAAGAAACGACATAAAGCCGATCATGGTCGTGACCGCCGCCAGAAATACCGGCAGAGCAACCCTGCTGGCACTGCGGGCTATAGCCTCAATCCTGGTATTTCCGCCTGACCTGTTCTGCTCGAGCGAATTGACCATATGAATCCCGTAAGCCGAACCCAGGCCGATCAGCAGCACCGGCAGAGCCGGAGTAATAAGATTCATGGGCACACGGAAAAGCCCCATCAGTCCAAAAACCCAGGCGGTTGACAGCCAGACGACAAGCGACGGCAGGAAGACGGCCCGCAAATTTCGGAAACTGAAATACAGCACCAGAAGCACCGTTATGACTATCACCGGCACCAGAAGTTTCAGGTCTTTCTTCAGATACCAGTCGGCGTAGTAGGTGAAGCAGGGTTCTCCGGCATAATGGATTTCAGCCTTATCCGCCAGATACTTTTCGACCACCGCCTTGACAACGTCGGAAAAAGTCTTTCCGCTGTCAACCCCGCTTCTGAGATAAACCGCCGCGCCGAGCCACCGGCCGTCTGGAGAAATATAAGTGCTGACATAGTTTTCCTTCGAAAGAGCTTCCTGAAGTTTGTTTTTAATCGCCTCTTCCGACTCAGGAATTTCCTCCAGAAAATCAGCCACCACCAGCTCTCCCCCGACCGACTGAATGTTCGGTGCCGAGATGATTGAAGTCACATAAAAAATTTCCGGTCGCTGGCTGAGCTCCTCGGTAGCCTGCTTGAGGCTTCGAAGGATGTCCGGCCGAAAAGTTTCTCCTTCTCTGGATTTAACCGTGACCAGCACCAGCTCGTTAGAGCCAAATTTTTCGCCCGTGTCAATCAGCAGCCTGACCACCGGGTCCTCCTGCGGAAGCCAGGAGGTGAATTTGTTCTGGTAGTAAAGATGTTTAAATTGCAGGACAAAAAATGCCGTAAGCAGAATGATAGCAAAGATAACCAACCAGCTCTGTTTCAGCAGCCTCGACCAGATTTTTTCCATGTCTTTCACCTCCGCCTGTTAAAACCGGAAGGGCATTTTTCTCTATTAATTCCCCTTCAAAGTATTTCGCTTGCCCGCGCTCTTCAGCCTCCTTAAGCTGACCTGCTCGAAAATCAGCGCTCAGGCCTTTACTCCTTCAAGATACTCGCGGAAAAGCTCGCCGCAGATCTTCTTCAACGGTACCTTGCGTTTTTTTATCGTCCAGTAAGAAAAAGCCGTATAAATCAGACCGAGAAAATGCATGGCCGCCACCGTGATATCAAGATCCGCTCTGAGTTTTTTTTCAATCACTGCCTTCTGGATGATTTTTTTCAGAAACCCGACAATTTCAGATATTAATTGATTGACCTTATTCAGCAATTCCTCATCCCCGAGATGTATTTCGTCCGAATAGATCACCTTGAAGATGCCCGGATACTGCTCGAGAAAACTCAGGTGAAGATGAAGCAGTCGATTCAGAGCTTCCAGCGCGTCCTTCATCTGTTCTTCAACTTCTGCAAAGTGACTGCGCGCTTCCTGCTGAATGCTGTCGAGGATAAAGAGAATCAGGTCGCGCTTCGACTTAAAATGACGATACAGGGCCGACTCGACAAAACCTACTTCCTGGGCCAGCCGGGCCACGGTAAGAGCTTTTATACCGCTCCGGTCGATGATTCTCAGAGCAGAAGTGATGATGTCGGCCTTGCGCGATTCCGGCGTCTGGAAAAAGACCGATTTTTTCATCGGTCCTCCTCATGTTAGTGAATATTCACTCACATTATATGACAAAGAAGCTTCCTGTCAAGTATCATTGTTGATTTTTTTGCCAGGTCTCATATATTTTTTACTTCAGATGATGCAGGAGGCAAATAATGTCACTGTCGATTATCATGGTCGAAGCTATCGATCTCGAAATCCTTCTCTCAGAAATTTACAGAAAAACAGCCGAACTGGCGCCAGAAGAAAGCATTGGCAAGGAGCTCATCCTTCTGGCAGGAGAAGAGCTCGCCCACGCCAACCTTCTCCGGACCGGCCGGAACTATCTGACCAGAGCGCCCGAGGCATTCGGAGAAGCTACGATCTCAAGAGAAGAACTTTTGCAAGGCTTGAAGGCCACCCAGGAACTTCTGGGAATGATTGAAGCCAAAAGCCTCCTTCTGCCTCAAATTTTAGAAAGATTGATTGAGCTTGAAACTCAATTTGAAAAAATCCATCTTCAGACTATAGCCGAGATTCAAGAAGAAAGCCTGAAAAAGCTCTTTCAGAAGCTGGCTGGAGAAGACAGAAAACATACAGAACGTCTGACCAGATTACTGGAATCATTAAAATAAATATTTTCTTTTTTTGGGCCCTGCAGCCGGCCCCGCCGGTTACTTTGTATCAGCGTGATAATCTCAACACCAGGGGTTCTCCGGCTTTAAGATAAACCGGCTGCCTGAACTGGAGAGTGAGTTTTTTCTCGCTTGAGATTATCCGGGCCATAAGATTCTTCCCGGCCAGAGTGCAACTTACAGAACTGCCTTCAGAAGAAAAATCGGGCGGCATTTCGAGGCTCAATGCTCGCAGGTTAAATTTGCCCTGCTCCAGCTTGAGGCCAGCGCTGAAAATAGTAACCCCTTCCGGCGGCTGTACTCAGGTGCCCAACCAGACCAAAGCGCCCGGAATGTCCGGAAGTCTCCATTCGTCAAGAGGAACACAGCCTGGAAAATCAAGCCAGAAGACAGGAAGCCCGGCGAGTAACGTCAAAATTACAGTTCCGCGAAGGACGATTAAATCAGGTGTCCTCTTATTGAGAACTCATATTGAATTTTTAATAAAAACTTTCAGTTTTGAATATTAATTAATGACAATTCAATTTTATCATGAAGTCTTCTTCATCCGGTCGGATGATATATGAATGGTTATTCATATATTCCCTCTATGCCGACGAAAGTTTAAGTCGTTTTTTCCCCACCCAGAAATCGGGCTAATTTCTTCTGCATGTCGCGAAAATGGGTGCCTTTCCAGAAGAGGCGGCCGCAGCCGGGACAGAGGGCAAAGGAGTCGGCCTTTTCATAAACAAAGGGCGGGACGAGGTTTCTGGCCCTGGCCTTCGGCAGATACTTCAACTTCTCGTTGCACTCGAGGCAGCGGGAGTTAGGGTCGATTTTTCGACGCAGCTTGAAGTGGTCCAGCACCTGCTCCACCTGTTCCTCCCAGCGGTCGCTCTCGATGAGGAGCAGCCTTTTTTTTAGCGTCTGGCGTCGGCTGGCTTTCTTGATTAATTCGTGGTCGCGGGTGAGAATGATTCGCTTTTCCCGGGCCGCCAGCTCTATCAGGTCCTCATCTTCAATTCTGTGGTAATAGCTGACATCAAAGCCAAGGACGCGCAACCAGCGGGCTAACTTCCCCACCATGCAGTCAGCAATAAATTTCATCTGCTACTCCAGGGTATTTTCCTGGACCTTAATGAACAATCTGAATTGATTTTCAAGTTACTTGCCCCTGATATTCATTTAATACTGATTTAAACCATGAAAAGCAAATTTTTGCTCGCGTTGATAGCCCGCCCGTCATTGAAATGGCCTGGATCGAGAATAAGATTCTGTCAGGGCCCTGCTTGAATTCTTGCTCACCAGCTCCTGCGAGAACCCCCACCCTACGCTTGGCAAGAGACCATAATGGCGCCACCTTCCGGTCATCGCTGTGGCCAATCACAGCGAAAGAGGGGAAGCTGCCATCGTGGAGATAATGCCGGGGAAGGAAAGATTTCAGCAAATCAGGGAAATAATCTGAACTTTTGCTATAAGAACCCTCCTTAAATATCAGCAAATTCAATCATTGGATTTCTTCCCAGGTAAAAAATCAGAAAATATTGAAGGTGTCCCGCTTTATTTTCCCGTTCTGCCCGAAAAAATTGGGGAATGAGTATTGTGTCCCCCGTTTCAGAGGCCGAGGAATTGGACAGCCAGGCCCGAGATGAGGATGAGACCTCCGGCCAGCGCATGAGAATAGCGCTCGAGTCCGCCCAGCCGGACAAAGCTCAACCCCCAGGATGACAGCGCGATTATCGTCAGCATCGTCAGGATGGTGGTCAGTCCGAAGGCCGCAGTCACCAGGACGACTCCGCTGGTAGAATGTTGAGCCGCCGGATACATCACCAGTGGAATAAGAGGTTCGCAGGGCCCGAAGACAAAAATCAGGAAAAGCACCCAGGGGGTGATATTCTTTTTTTCGCCGCTCATCGCCTGCCCTTCATGGATATGGATATGGCCGTCTTCGTGAGTGTGAGCATGAACGTGTATTTCGCCGTCAGGATGATAGTGGACGTGCTCGTGAGGCTTCGAACGGTAAGCTTTTCTGAGTCCCCAGACAAGATAAGCCAGACCGAATCCTATCAACAACCAGGATGCGATATTGCCCCGGGTTGACTCCACTTTTTCCAGGTGTCCGACGGCCATCCCCAGAGCAATCCCTAAAAACCCCAGGACCACCGAGCTAAGAACATGCCCGAGGCCGCAGAGAAAAGAAATCCAGAGCGTTTTCCTGAGCTTCCAGTTTCGAGCGCGGCTGATGACGATAAATGGCAGGTAATGGTCGGGACCGATAAGGGTATGAACAAAGCCAAGGGTGGCAGCGGTTCCTGCCAGAAGCCAGATGTTTTGCATTCTTTCCCTGATAAAAAATATGGTGGACGGTAGGGGACTCGAACCCCCGGCCTCGGCGTTGCGAACGCCACGCTCTCCCAGCTGAGCTAACCGCCCACGTTCGAAATTACTATTAAAATTTACCATTAAACCGCCAATTTTTCCACTGTCGCCGGTTTCTCCAGTATTAAGGTATAGCCCTTTACCCAGTGCTTACCGCCCCGGCACCGGATCTGGCTTGCTTTCATTTTCGGCCCGCAGAAAATCTGGCAACCTGCAGAATCTGGCGATGGGGGGTCAGTATAACACCGATTTTCTGCTTTTATTTGCATCTTTTTTTCAACAGTCAAGGGCTGACTGACTGTAGCGAAAGCGCCTGATCGCTGCTTTCATTGATTCCAGCCGGAAAGACTCAATTTGATAACAAACACAAAAATGTTAAGCTAAAAAGGAAGGAGGGCTAAATGTGCGATACGATTGTGGCCACTCAAAAAGCCACCGCTGACGGCAGCATTATCCTGGCTAAAAACAGCGACCGGGAAGCCAACGAAGCTCAGTTTCTGAAACACTATCCCCGGCATCTCTGGAAAGAAGGCGAGCCGCTGGCCTGCACTTACATTTCGATTCCCCAGGTGGCGGAAACTAACGAAATCCTGATTTCTCAGCCGTTCTGGATGTGGGGCTGCGAGATGGGAGCCAGCGAACACGGACTGGCCATCGGCAACGAAGCGGTCTTCACCAGAGAACCTTACGAAAAAACTGGCCTTCTGGGCATGGACCTGATCAGGCTGGCTCTCGAAAGAGGCCGCACCGCTTACGACGCGCTGATGCTGATTACAGAACTGATCGAACGCTACGGCCAGGGTGGCAATGCCGGTATGGAAAAGAAGCTCTACTATCACAATTCGTTCATCATTGCCGACAGAGAGGAAGCTTATGTCCTCGAGACCGCCAACAAACACTGGGTGGCTATCAGAGTTGACGGCATCCGCAGCATCTCAAATGGACTGACCATAGGGGAAGAATATCATTATTCCTCTAAAAATATTGAGGATTACGCTTTGAAAAAAGGATATCTGAAAAAGGGCAAAAACTTTAATTTTCGGGAATGCTTCTCTGACCGGTTCTACACCCACTTTTCGAGGTGCGCTGTCAGGCAGTCCCGAACGACAGGTCAGGCACAAAAAAGAAGCGGTTCAATTAGAGTCGCTGACATGTTTGAAATACTGCGAGATCACGGAACAGACGATGTCTATCTGCCGCCAGATAAAACTAACATGGGCACCGTCTGCATGCATGCTTCTCTCTGGCCTACCCGACCGAGTCAGTCAGTGGCGGGCTTTGTCGCTCATCTGCGGAAAGACCGGCCGGTTTTCTGGGCAACAGGTTCCTCGGGCATCTGCACCAGCGTTTTTATGCCTTTCTATCTTACCGGGAAAAACATCGACTACTTCCCGGCAAGCGGCGATGGCAAGTACTCCGCTGAAAGCTACTGGTGGCAGCATGAGAAGATTCACCGGCAGGCGATCCTCAAGTGGGAATATTTCCAGAGGCACATCGCGCCGGAAGTAAAGACCTTAGAAAATGAATTCCTGGCTGCTGAAAACGAACTTTGCAGAAATATGGGAGCCGGTGAAAACAGACAGAAATTTTTCGATTTCTCACGCCAGTGCGTGGAGAAAGTAATTGAACTGCAAAAAATATGGGAAAAGCAACTGGAGGAAGCTCCGGCCAGCAGAACCAGCCTGTCATTCAAGCTGTTCTGGAAAATTCAGTCGAGAAAAGCCGGGCTGAAGCTTTAATCCGGCCTGATCTGCTTTGATCTATTTACAGGCAAGAAATAGCACTCAACCTCTAAAGTTAAATCAAAAATGCCTGACTTCGCCCTGGTAGCTGTCGCCGGTCTTAACAGCTGAACCCTTTCCCTGCTTGGGGCCCTGTTTCGGCGGAGCTTTAACATTCAGGTTGCGTTCTATTATGAAGTCACCCTTATTTGAATTTTTATCAGCCCGTTTGAAATTGAGCGTGAACTCATAATAGGGGCCCTGTGATTTCGGCAGGACAAAATCAAAAACAAACCTGTTAGCTACATAACGGGACCTGTCCTTCGGATAAATCGTAAACCTGAGCTTTATATCTCTGGAATCCTTGCCCTGCACCTCGTCCAGCTTTGAAAAATTGACTCCGAAAACACCGTCGTTCCTGGTGGTGCACGGCCCTTTTGGACCGGGCAGAAGTTCGACCATGACCTTTGCCCCGGGCACAGGTTCAATCAGAGTATCTGCTTTTGCAGCTTTGGTCGTGGCACTTATAAAGGCGTCCAGAGCCTTCTTGCTGCCCGTCGTGCTCTGCTCTTGAGAAAAGAGCAGGGAAACACCGACCACAAATAATACAAATATAAAAAACCTTTTTCTCATCCAGCCTCCTTATCTTTTTCCATTTAGCAAGTTTTATAAACATGCAGAGCTCCGTTGTCAAGAATTAATTTCTTTCAGGCACAGACATAGTATCCAGGGTAAGGGCAGTATATGGACGAGATGTGGTGGTCAGCCAGCTTTTGGGGTAGGAGTTGAAGAAGCGAAGGGAGGTCGTTGGCAGATACATGGTATCCAGGCAGGGGGAAAAGTTTTTGATAGAGGTCGGTGAGTTTTTCTAGCTGCATCACGGGGAAGCGAGCCACCTGTTTTGAGATCTGCATCTGTGTCCTGAGCTTCCTGTAAGGTGTCATACCCAGAGTCGAGTGATGTCGTCTGGTATTATACATAAACTGCCATCTCAAGGCTCTGAAGTAAAACTCTTTAAGGCTCGAACAGCGCTCTATCTGCGGGATGTAGAACTCGTTGTCATCGGTCTGATGCGAACGCTCGACGAAGGCCTGATACTCCTTCTTCCCTTTCGGTATATGAAGAAGCTCAGCATTTAGAGGAGCGAAGACTGTCCGGTTAAGATAATCAAGCTTATCCACCGATTTTCCTCCAAACTCCTCCCCGTTGTCTGTCTGCAGCGTTATCTTATGTTCCACACCGAAACTTCTGAGAAAGTAGATGAGCAGCAACATGAAGAGCAATCCGTTGGTGAAGGTCTTCTCGCAGGAGTAGGCGATAAACCTCAATCTGGTCTTCACGTCTATGGCTGTCCACTGATAGGGCGGGAGGTTAATCCTTTTAGCCCAGCGGAGAGTCTCTTCAGATAGAGTGATGGCGTCATAGACCTCCTTGAGATCCACCTGAAAATGCTGCAGCGGATAGAGGCTCTCAAAGTCATAGAAGCGGTTCCTCTGCCGGTATCTCGAGCGCTTATGCTTTGAGCTGAGCTTATATCGCCTCAAGACGCAGCGCACGGTGGAAGGTTTAACCTCAACACCTCGCTCCCGGAGTATCCTGGCTATCCGGTCCCGCCCGTAGCCAGTGTCCTTCCTAACAGCCGTAATCATCCCCTCCACCGCAAGAGAAGTACGCCGGGTAGAGTGGCGAGGTCTCCGTGACTTATTCTTAAGCCCCGATTCCCCCTACTTCTCCCACCGCCTCAACACCTTCCGCACCGTCTTCCTGGTCGTACCAAATGCCTTAGCCACCGCAGAGATGCTCCCCAGCTCCTCATACGCCCTGATTAATCCCTTCCTCGCCAGCACAGGCGCGCTCTTATATATCTCGTCATCTGGGGTAAGGCTTC
>FWWL01003299.1_pt1 | contig 21353 bp, 15 predicted proteins | sample 2228331 | NCBI WGS metagenome assembly FWWL01 (sample SAMEA103939775, study PRJEB20133) | metagenome | reverse complement strand
TTTGGTCCTCCCGGCAGCAACAGCCCAAATGCTCGTGGCTCGCTTCCGCGCTCTCCTCGCTTCGAGCGTTGCGCTAGGGGTCACCAGCACGCTCCTGGGCCTTGTCGTATGCGGGGTGGCCGATATTCCCGCGGGAGCTGCCATCGTCCTCACCCAGTTCGCGTTTTTTCTGGCAGCCATGAGTTACCAACGAGCCAGGGCGTGGCTGCGCCCGCGCCACACCCATTGATTTTGCTTGCAGGAAAAATTGGCTAACTCACGCTCGGAACATCGAGAGGTGAACAAGTTCAATGATGACGACGAGAACGACGATGACTTGGGTACGAATGGCCCTTGGCGCATGGCTCGCTGCGCTGTGTGTGACGGCATGGGCCGCCGAGACGAGCTCGACGGCCGTGAGTAGGTCTGATAAGCCGACTTCCATCGCTCTCGACAGCGGAATAATCTATCAAGACCTCGTGATTGGCACTGGCCCCGAACCCCGGCCGGAACAGAAAATCGGCATCCATTACGTGGGCAAAGTCATCGAGACGGGGCGCGAGATCGACAACTCGCGCATCAAAATTCTCCCAAATCCGCTGCGCTTTATCCCTAACGATGGGAAAATCATTCGCGGCATTTGGGAAGGCATGATTGGCATGCGTGTGGGGGGCCGTCGCGTCATCGAGATCCCCCCAGCGCTTGGCTACGGCGAACAGGGTGTTCCGCCTGAAATCCCGCCCCATTCGCGGCTGCTTTTTGACATCGAGCTGGTGGAAGTTCGCGACGTTTCCACTGCCGAGGCCGCTGCCATGACCCAGGGGCTCACGGAACCTTGAGGAGCTAGGCCGCAACCAAGGCCTTCGCCCTGGCCCACGTGGCGAGGTCATGAGAACGCTTTGGCCTTGCGTAACGCGGCGCCGCACAAACAATGAGCAATCGTCACCTTCTTATGAAAAGAATCTTGGCGGGCCTACTCCTAACCGTCCTCGTCGCGATTGGTGCGCGCGCAGCGCTGCCACCGCCGCCCCCGACGTCAGACTTGCCCGAGCCAGCACGGCCACGCTCCGCAACGGTGGCCCTGCCGCTGCGGCTACGCACCACTGTCGTGGCAGTTTGCTCCATCGTGGGGCCCACGGCCAAGCGGCCAATTGGATTTGCGCGTGGAAGCGGCTTCTTTGTGACACCTCGCCACGTCCTGACGTGCCGTCATCTCCTGAGTGTCCCCTCGCCAGAAGGCGCCGTACCGGCCGAGCGGATCATCGTCGAGTTTGTGGATGGGCGGCAATGCGACGCGCAGATCGTGGCCACCGAGAAAGCGCACGACCTGGCGCTCCTCGAGGTCGACGCTTGTCGGTGGCGTGGCTCTCCTGCGCTCATCAGTAGGTTTGCGCTGCAGCCTGGCGACCGCATTCGCGTGGCGGGACTTTTTGATCCCAGCGGCTTTTGGGTGGCTCACGGCCATGTCAACGCACTTGCTGTTATCGACGGCTTTGCGCTGGCCGATGCCAAAGTGCGAAGCGGCTTCAGCGGGGGTCCTGTCTTCGCCGACGACGCGACAGTGCAGGGGATGCTCAGCCAACGTGATGATGCCCGCAACGCCGTCTTTGTGCGGTCGGACGTGCTTCTATCGTTTTTGCAGGCGGCAGGAATCGAAATTCCGGTCAGCCAGGGCGGGGTGCGCGCCTTCGAGGTTCGCAAGCAGAACGCACGCAGCGAGCCAAAGCGCGCTCCATCCTCAAAGAAATAGCGAGTGGTCTCCTCCACCCCCGCTTCCGCGGTGAGAGACGTCGTTGAGACCCCCTGAAACGGCTCGCCTATTGCCTTGCTTCCGCTCCCCGCTTTTTCGGGGGCAACCGCGGCTTTCTCTGGGACGGCAGCGGCGGTTACCTTTGGAGGGGAGTGGCGACTGACTGACGGACGGCAGTAGCGACTTATCAGGGGACGGCGGTGGCGACTTACTCGGGGATGGCAGTGGCGGCATATCCTGGGCGGACTTGGCGGTCCTTGGCCTCGTGCTGGGGGGCCTCGATCGCCCGGCTCCGTTCGTTTTGAGAATGCAAAAAGAGCGAATGAATTTTCCGCGAATAATGTAAATTTCTGGCGAAAGCGAGCGGGAGTAGCTCAGTTGGTAGAGCATCAGCTTCCCAAGCTGAGGGTCGCGGGTTCGAGCCCCGTTTCCCGCTCCAAATTTTTTTCCCCCCCAGTCTCCGCAGGTCTCAACAAATCAAGATAACAAGTTTGCAAATTCTTTGTTGTTCATCTGCTAGGCCACATGGTCTCCCGAGCTCACGCCAGGTGCAAGGGGGTGGCCTCGGGGGGCGAGTTGAGGAGGCTCAAGAGCCGCTGTATGTCGCTGGAGTAGGCGTACTGGCTTTATCCAAGGCATCATTCGTCATTGCTGAACTTTCAGCTCTTAGCTTGACGACGCCGGTAGCTCCAAGGCAGCGTAGGGAGAGCAAGGCATCGATTCTTCAGAAAGAGAGGCAGGGCGCAATGCAGAGGCGTCGACTCGGTGCACGAGGACCTTGGGTGAGTGTGATCGGTTTTGGTGCGTGGGCAATCGGCGGAAAGAACTGGGGCCCCACCGACGATAAGGCCAGCGAAGCCGCACTCCATGCCGCCCTCGATCAGGGCGTCAATTTCGTCGACACGGCCGATGTTTATGGCTTTGGGCATTCTGAAGAACTCGTGGGCCAGGTGCTCGCTGAGCGTCGGCATCACGATGAGATCGTCGTCGCCACCAAGGCGGGCAATGATTTTTATTCGGCGGGGCCGGAGGACGACAAGGGCTATGGTCCCATTCGCCCCAACTATGCTAAGGACTATCTGGTGAGCGCAGTCGAGAAAAGTCTCAAGCGGCTGGGACTCGAATGCGTGGACATTTTGCAGCTCCATAGCCCGAACACGGAGATCCTCGAATGCGATGAGCCTTGGGAAGCGCTCGCGACGCTCAAGCAGCAGGGCAAAATCCGCCATGCAGGGCTGAGCGTGCAGAGCTTCCGCGAGACCGAGCAAACGCCCATCGTGGAGAAATGGGCGCAGGCCGGATTGCTCGATGTCATTCAGGTGCGCTATAATTTGCTTGAACGTGAGGCGGAGCGCATGCTCTTTCCGGCTGCCTTGCGCCTGGGCGTGGGCGTCATTGTGCGCAGTCCCCTGCTCTTCGGATTTCTGACAGGCAAATTCACGCGCGAGACGCGTTTCAGCGAGGACGACCATCGGCGCATGAATTTGAGTCCGGAAAAACTTGAGAAGTACTTTGCGCAGCTTGAAGAACTCGAGCCGGAGCTCGAGGAGGAGCGGCAGCGCACGGGCGCCACACGCGCGCAGCAGGCGCTGGCGTTCTGCCTGCGGCACCCGGCATGTCACACAGTCATCCCTGGCGCCAAAACGCCCCAGCAGGTTGCGGAAAACGTAGGAGCCGCGCAGTTCATCTGAAGTCGATTTGCCGCTTGGGACGGCGCTGCTCCTCTCTGACACGCAAGCGGCGCTGACGAGGCTTTTGAGCGCGACAACGAGGCTCGCTCGAGGTTTTTTCAACGACTCACTTCACGTGGAACGCCCATGGCGGGCTTCTCCTTAGCACCGCTCGGTTAATTTGTCATCAAGGCGACATCTTCACCGATAACGCCTCCACTTGGCTGAAGGCTCGCGGTCTAGCGCTCCAAGGGTTGAGGCACACACCTTTCAGGCAGTTCGACAGCCCAAGGCGCTGGGTTACTGAGATTCCCTCAACTGAAGCCATTCATGGTGTTCGCGTGCCTAACGCAGGAATTTGGTGAAGAGCAAATGGGCCAGGGTGCCGGCGATCGGCGGAAAGAAAATGGTGCAGGCAAGGCGCGTCGCCACAAAGCGCCACCCCATCAAGCCCACTTCGAGCGGAAGAAGAAGGACGTGGGCCAAGGCGCCAGCAGTGAGAAAAGCCACAAGACACCCCACGCCTGCTCCCAGCTTGAAGGCGAGTGAGGCAATGATGGCCTGAATGACGGGTCCGCCTGGAGCAACGGCTCCCAGAGCGCTCCCCACGAGGATTCCTCGCAGCCCCGATTCCTCACTCAGCCAGCGGGCAAAAACCTCGCGCGGAACAAGAACAGCCAGAAGGCCGAGAAGGAGAAATGTGAGCGCCACAAGGGGAAATGCCTGGAGAAATTGCATCCATGCCGCCTTGATCCCCTCCCCCAGTCGATCGGGTGCCTTCCAGAGAATCAGCGTCAGCACCACTGCGCAGCACAGAGCCAAAACCACCGTTGGAATGAGCATGGGATTTCCACCTCGTTTTCTCATGTTGGTCGCGCTCACGCCGGATGGCGGGGCGGAGGCACTTGCAGGCGCCTCCGCCCGGCCATCGCCGTTGTTGGCGTCTCTCATTTCGTGATGATGTTCGGGCTGCGCACGATGTCGCCGTTGCTCACCGTGCCATTGGTTGGGTCGTAGTAGATGTGCTGAGCAAGATCAAGTCGGTCGCGATCGGGGCCGGCCCCCGCAAGGATCCACGTCCCATAGCGCGCTTTCATGAGAGCGATCACGGGAGGTGGGTTCGGCTCCGTCACCTTGGTGAACCAGTCAAGGTTCGTATAAAAATACCGCGGATAGAAGGCCTGCCACGACGGCTGCACATTCGGGCTCACGATAAAGGGGTCCGTGGGGATGGAGGTGATGTACGCGATCGGCGTCGTGATGCTTTCCATGAGGAATTTGTGGGCGGGCGTGCCAGCTCCATTCTGTTGAGGGAGCTGAAGCGAGCCATCGGCCAGGAGCTCGCCCATGAGGGGATAGTAGTTGTGATCCACGTGGTAGCTCTCGATGGCTGTGGCCTGAGAGCGCATGTCGGCATGAACGCGAGCCACTTTGGCACGCACTTGGGCCTCGAGGAAGTTCGGAACGGCAATGGCGGCCAGAATGGCAATGATCGCCACAACGATGAGCAACTCGATGAGAGTAAAGGCGTGATGGGTTTGCTTCATCACTTGCTCGTGCCTACCTCCGTATCTCGTTATTGTGTTATCGAAAGATGCTGAAACCTCAATGCGCACTGATGGGAATTGATGTGCCTTCTTTGAGTAACTCGTTGAACCGCCCCCGCGGCATGTAGTGCGTGTGGAGCAGGTGATGCGAGCGGTGACCAAGCGGCTCTCCCAAGAACTCTTCGTAGAGCTTAACCACGAAGGGATTCTCATGGCTTTTGCGTTTGGGCTTGCCGGCATCTTCGGCGTAGATGGCACGCATCCGGGCTTCACGCACTTCGCGCGTCGTGGGCTTGGGTTGACCTCCCCCTGCGATACACCCGCCGGGGCAGCCCATGACCTCGATAAAATGATAAGGTGAAGTGCCGTTGGCGACTTCTTTCATGAGCCGCTTGGCGCCGCTCAATCCGCTCGTCACGGCCACGCGAACTTCCACTCCCTCGAGGAAGCGATATTCCGGTTTCGTCCCTTCGATCTTGATTGTGGCCTCTTTGATTTGCGAGAGCCCGCGCACAGGAGTAATTTCGAGGCGCTCAAAGGGAACCTCGCGCCCCGTGACGACTTCGTAGACCGTACGCAGGGCAGCCTCCATCACGCCGCCCGTCGTCCCAAAAATATCCGCAGCGCCCGTGGAAAAGCCCAGCGGATCATCAAATTTCCCATCGGGCAATTCGCGGAACTCAATCCCGGCGTCGCGAATCATGCGAGCCAGCTCGCGGGTTGTGAGAACGGCATCGACGGTTGGCATGTCATCGATGAACATCTCCGGTCGGGTGATCCCGAATTTTTTCGCCGTGCAAGGCATGACGGAAACAACGAAGACGTCCTTGGGAGCAACGCCAATTTTTTCCGCGTAGTACGTTTTGACCAGAGCCCCGAGCATCATGTGGGGCGACTTGCACGAGGAAAGATGATCGAGCTCGCGGGGGAATTCGTGTTCGATGTATTTGATCCAGCCGGGGGAACAGGACGTAATCATGGGCAGCGTCGCTTGCCCCCCTGAGAAAGCCGCCGTCACGCGCTGGAGAAATTCATGCCCCTCTTCAATTATCGTGAGATCGGCAGCAAAGTTTGTGTCAAAGACGTCGTCGAAACCGAGCTCGTGAAGGGCCGTCGCCAGCTTCCCCGTGACGATCGTGCCTGGCGGATAGCCAAATTCTTCGCCCAGCGCCACTCGCACCGCCGGAGCCGTCTGGACAATGACGCGTTTCGTGGGGTCGAAGATCGCCTCCCACACGCGCTCCGTAGAATCCTTGGCAATAAGCGCCCCCACGGGACACACCATGACGCACTGGCCACAGTTCGTGCAATTCACGCTGGCCAACGGCAACTCGTCGGCCGGCCCAATGACGGAGTGGAAGCCACGCTTCTGCACATTGAGGACCCCAACTCCCTGGATCTCGTTACAGACGGTGATGCATCGCCTGCAGAGGATGCATTTGGAGCTATCGCGCACAATAGAAGGGCTCGTAACATCGATGAACGTCTTCGACTTCTCCCCTTCGAACCGGAAATCCGAAATTTGAATGAGCTCGCCCAGTCTCTGAAATTCGCAATTTTGATTGCGCAGGCAACTGAGGCAATTGCGGGGGTGATCCGAGAGCATGAGCTCGTAGAGCACCTTGCGAGCGTGCTTGACGCGGGCGGTGTTGGTACGCACGACCATGCCTTCGCGCACTGGCACCATGCAAGAAGCTTGGAGCGTGCGCGCCCCTTCGATTTCCACCACACAGATACGACACGCTCCCACTTGGTGGACACCTTCCAAGTAACACAGATGGGGGATCATGATGTTGTTGGCTTTGGCGGCTTCGAGCACGGACATCCCCGGCTCGGCCTGAACTTGTTTGCCGTTGATCGTTAGTGTAACCATGGTTCCTCACCCTCTCCGATCGCAACGCAGGCAGCGCATGGCCTCGGCGATCGCGTTTAGTTTGTGGAATCCGACGACAACCTCGCGGAAGTTGCGTTTGCGTTCTTCGGGCGCGAGCGAACGGATGGGGAAGCGTTCGTGCTCGGCCACATCCTTTTCGGCGGGTGCTTTCGGCACTTCAATCGGCTCGCCCTTGTTGAGCTCACCCGTGCCGCCGAGATACTTATCGATGTTTTGTGCGGCCTTTTTGCCGTCAGCAATGGCCGTGATGACGACATCGGGGCCTCGCACCACGTCGCCGCCGGCAAACACGCCAGACATGCTCGTCATCATGGTTCGTGGATCGGTTTCGAGGGTCCCCCATCGTGTGACTTTGACTTCACTCTTATCGATAAAAGGCAGATCGGAGTGCTGGCTAATGGCCGGAATGACGGTGTCGGCCTCGACGATAAATTCGCGCCCTTCGATGGGACGGGGCTTACGTCTGCCAGAGGAATCGAAGCCGCGCAGCTCCATCGCCACGCATTTGACGCCCTCCACACGTCCATTGCCAATGAATTCGATCGGTGCCACGAGTTGCCGGATCTCGATGCCTTCTTCCAACGCTTCCTGGATTTCGCGCTTGTCGGCTGGCATATCGTCGATGAGCCGGCGATAAAGGATCGTCACTTTTTCGGCGCCTAAGCGCAGAGCTGTTCGCGCGGCGTCGAATGCGGTGCTGCCGCCACCAATGACGACAACACGTTTCCCCACTTCCACACGGTTACCCAAGTTGACCTCCCTCAGGAAGGAAACGCCGTGGTAGACACCGTCCTTATCCTCACCGGGGAGATTAGCTTTGTTGGGGAACTGCGTGCCGGTGGCAACGTAGATGGCATCGTGCCTCCGACGGAGATCTTCAAATGCCACGTCGCGCCCCACCTCGGTGTTGGTCAGAATTTTCACCCCCACCTGCTCGATCATGCTGATCTCTTTTTGCAGGATCTGCTTAGGGAGCCGATACTCAGGAATGCCTGAAGCCAGCATGCCGCCGGCCACGGGGAGCGATTCGTAAACCGTGACGCTGTAGCCCAGACGAGCCAGGTAGTAGGCGCACGTTAGGCCGGACGGACCAGCACCAATCACACCGACAGATTGCTCCTTCTTGGGGAAAACAAGATCGAGGCGCGGCTCTTCATTTTGGAAGACGTAATCGGCCGCGTAGCGCTTGAGATCGCAAATCGCAACTGGTTCATCAAGCTGGGTCCGCCGGCAGCTGCTTTCGCAAGGATGCGTGCAGACACGCCCGCAGATGGCTGGGAAAGGATTCTCGCGCCGCACGAGATAGTAGGCATCGCGCGGCCGCCCCGCGGCGATGAGAGCGACATAACCGGGGACGTCCACGCCGGCCGGACAAGCGTTTTGGCAGGGCGCGCGGAAGAGGTCATGGCAAACGCTGGCGCGGCAGTATTTGTCGCGGATGTGCTCCTCATATTCCTCGCGGAAATAGCGGATTGTGGAGAGCACCGGATTGCCCGCAGTCTGCCCCAGCCCGCACGTCGCCGTCTCTTTACACGTAATCGCAAGCTCCGCGAGCAGCTCAACGTCGCCGGGGCGTCCTTCGCCGCGAGTGATGCGCTCTAAAATCTCGAGCATCCGCTTCGTTCCCACGCGGCATGGCACGCACTTACCGCAGGATTCATCCTGGACAAAATCCATGAAAAAACGCGCCACATCCACCATGCAGGACTCACTGTTCATAACGATGAGGCCGCCAGAGCCCATGATGGTGCCCAGATGCACGAGGGAATCGTAGTCGATGGGCGTGTTGAGATGTTCGGCCGTGAGGCAGCCACCGGAGGGACCTCCGGTTTGCGCCGCCTTGAAGGGTTTGCCGCGCCGCACGCCGCCGGCGATGTCGTAAATAATCTCGCCGAGCGAGATGCCCATGGGCACCTCCACAATGCCCGTGTTGTTGACGGCGCCCGCGAGGGCAAACACCTTCGTCCCCTTGCTTTTTTCCGTGCCGATCGAGGCGAACCATTCGGCTCCCTTGAGCATGATCACGGGCACGTTGGCGAATGTTTCGACGTTATTGATGATCGTGGGTTTGCCAAAAATGCCGCGCTCGAAGGGGAAAGGCGGCTTCTGGCGCGGCTCGCCACGCTTTCCTTCGACACTGGCCATGAGTGCGGTTTCTTCACCGCAAACGAAGGCTCCGGCACCGATGCGGATCTCGATGTCGAAACTGAAATCCGTTCCGAGAATGTTCTTGCCGAGCAAGCCATAAGCGCGCGCCTGCTCCAGCGCGTGGGCCAGGCGTTCGACAGCGATGGGATATTCAGCGCGCACGTAAACGAACCCCTTGTTGGCACCGATCGCATACGCGCCAATCGCCATGCCCTCGATGATGGCGTGGGGATCGCCCTCAAGCAGCGATCGATCCATGAAAGCGCCGGGGTCTCCCTCGTCGGCATTGCAGACGATGAATTTCTGGTCGGCTTGGGACTTATAGCCCGCTTCCCACTTGATGCCCGTGGGGAAACCGCCTCCGCCGCGCCCCCGCAGACCACTACGTTTGACTTCCTCAATCACACCAAGGGGCGTGTGCTTGGTGAGGACGTCCGCAAGGGCGTAATAACCCTCGTGAGCAATGTAGGCTTCGATTGAATCATAGGGAATGGAGCCGCACCGCGCCGTCACGATGCGCATTTGGCGGTTGAAGAAGGGGATGTCGGCAATTTGCGGGATCGGGGCTTCACGTTCGGGGTCATAGAAGCAAAGGTCTTCGACAATGCGCCCTTTGAGGAGATGCTCATTGACGATCCGCGCGATGTTTTCCGGGCGCAATTTCACGTAGAGGATGCCTCCCGGCTCGACTACGAGTGTTGGGCCAAGATGGCAACTGCCCAGACAGCCCGTCTCGTAGAGTAGCACTTTGTTGGTGAGACCGGCGCGCTCGAGCTCACTTTCCAGGGCCTTGCGCACCCCTTGGCACCCCGACGAGATACACCCCGCGCCTGCACAGACGAGCAGGCGGAACCGGGCGCTGTCGCGCTGGCGCAGCCACGTAGACTTGATCTTTTCGAGGTCGTCCTTCGAACGAATCGGTTTCGGTTCTTTGGCTTTTTTCATGTCCGTGCCCCTCTCAACTGCACATTTCGAGGATGCGGTTTAGTTTGTCAGGATTGACCTGACGCATGACCGTATCGTTGACGGTAATGGCGGGCGCCAGACCGCAGGCACCGATGCAGCGCATGACTTCGAGCGAAAACTTGCGGTCCGGCGTTGTTCCTCCCACGGGAATGCCAAGCTGTTCGCTGAGGCGCTTCACAATCTCCGCCCCACCGCGCACGTAACAGGCCGTGCCCAAGCACACTCGAATGGTGTACTCCCCTCTTGGCTCGGTGGAGAAAAACGAGTAAAAAGTGGTCACCCCGTAGACTTCGGAAAGGGGCAGGTCGAGGCGCTCGGCGATGATCTGTTGGACGTGAAGCGGCAAATAGCCGTAGATCGCCTGCGCGAGATGGAGGACCTGAACAAGGCTCCCCTCCTGGTTTTTGAACTTCTCCGCGATGTCAGCAATTCGGGCGAGCTTTTCTTCTTCGGTTTCCTCCCCGCACTGACACTTCTGCGCAACTTTCTCTTCCATGATCTTCCTCCGCTGGGCTGCTTTGCTGTCGAGCGGCCCCTCCGAGAAAGGGTGCCTGCTGACGCAGCCGCATCCGTCAAGGCACCCACTGCCGCGAGCCGGGCTCACCAAACAGCCCACTACGCCCATTCGTGAAATAAGTCACAAATCAAGATGACCTATACGTCAACTATAAAATTATTTGAACGTGGTTGGTTCTGTTTGTGTTTCTTAGATGCACATAAGCCGTGCATCTTCAGAGGGAAAGCGGCATAAACGTGGCCACGTCACCCTTGCACCATGTGACAAATTTCACAGAATTCGCGTATTTTTTCTCTTTTTGGCTAGGACAAGGCGAAATGACGGGAGTTGGAAGCCCCCAGCAATCTTCCCCACCGGGCTATGAGAAGTCCTCAAGTTGGGTCGTTGAGCTGCAATGATGACGAGCACGATCCCCGAAAGTGTGACATGAGCACCGTTGTCCGACGTGCGTTTGTTGCGAACAAGAGGACCGGAGGAGAGGGCGCGCGGCAGGTTGAGGGAGCAACTTTTTTCAGCAAGGCTGCTAGCCACTTAGATTCATGCGTGGGGCGAGGCTCGCTCAGTCCGTCGCAATCGCCACCCAATGATGGCCGCTTTATCCCCATGCGCCGGGGCGACGAGCGCGAGAACTGCAAAACAAGGCCGTCCCCCAAGGAGCAGCCAGGGGGAAAACTTCCGGGCCGTCCCAACGTCCTTCGGGGCGCACAACGTTTGCTGTTCTCATGGCTTGGCAAGCACGTCGGGCACGTGTGGCGATGGGGCGTTTCCCTCGGGCACACGCCTTATGCCTCGAAAAGCAGCTCCGCCCTAACGAACCTCTCCCGTTCTCCAGAAATCGGACAGAATTTTGCCGCTAGGGAGTGACTTACCGTGGCCAACCTCGCTTCCTTACTCGCGTGTAGCTCTGCGACCCGGAGCACTCATCCCTGACGGAAAAAACTTCTGATTCCCTGAGACTGCTATCGTTGAATAAGCCGAGAAAGAATTACGGATAGAGGCCGCGCCGCTCGGTTGCCTCTGCTACGGTTCGGACGCCGATCATGAGCGCCGCAGTGCGCAGGTCGCACTTTTCCTTTTGGGCAAGGTTCCACACTCGCTCGAATGCGCGCACCATGATATTGCGCAACTGCTCATTCACCTGCTGCTCCGTCCAGAAAAAGGATTGGAGGTCCTGGACCCACTCAAAATAGCTCACCGTGACACCGCCGGCGTTGGTGAGGATATCGGGCAACACCAAAATCCCCTTTTCCCGAAGGATGGCGTCGGCCTCGGGCGTGGTGGGACCATTCGCTGCTTCGGCAACGATGTGCGCTTTGATACGGTCGGCGTTGATAATCGTAATTTGGTTCTCGACTGCCGCGGGCACGAGCACTTCGCATTCGAGTTCCAGCAGGTCCGCCTGCGAAAGAGGCTCTGCCTTGGGGTAGCCGGGAATGCGACCGGTGGCATCCACGTGGCGCCCGAGATCATCAACGTCGATCCCTTTCGGGTTGTAGATGGCGCCATACTGGTCTGACACACCGATGACTTTCATTCCGTACTCGTGCTGAGCAATGAGGGCCACGTTACGCCCAACGTTGCCGAAGCCTTGAACGACAAGGCGGATATTGCGTGGGCGCCGCTTGAGGCGCTTGAGTGCTTGCTCGATGATGTGGAGGACGCCGCGGCCCGTGGCCTGATTGCGTCCATGCGATCCCCCCAAAACAATCGGCTTGCCGGTGACCGCACCCAGCACCGTGACCCCTTTGCCCATGCTGTAAGTATCCATCATCCACGCCATAGTCTGCTCATTCGTGTTCATGTCGGGCGCGGGAACGTCGAGATCCGGACCGATGAAGGGGCTGAGCTCAAAGGTGAAGCGTCGCGTCAACCGCTCAATCTCGCCCAGGGAAAGCTGACGCGGATCACAGCAGACACCGCCCTTCGCGCCTCCGAAGGGGATATCCACGACGGCGCACTTCCACGTCATCCACATCGCGAGCGCAGCGATTTCATTGACGTCAACCGCAGGGCTGTAGCGTATGCCTCCCTTGCCAGGCCCCCGGCTGGTGTTGTGCAGAACGCGGTACCCTTGGAAGAGCTCGATGCGGCCGTCATCCATGCGCACGGGGAAACAAAACGTGACGATGCGCTCAAAACGGCGTAACATGTTAAAGATATTTTGAGAAAGTCCCAATCGCTCCGCCGCCACACGGAGTTGATAAAGAGCCATCTCAAGAGGGTCGACCGCACCCTCCTTTTGTTCGGCTTGCGGTGTGCCAATAGGCGTCAGGGAAAGCGATGTCGGTGTTCTTTCAGTGCCTTCGGACAGCAGTTTTGTAGCCATCTTACCCCTCAAACACAGAACTTTGTGGCTTACACTGAAGGCAGCGTCGCGTGAATTGCAAGCCCAAGGCGTTGTAGCGCCTAGTGCTGACTGAGAGTTGCTTGGCTTTTGAGGCGGGAACGAGGCCCCATCCTTGAAGATTAGGAGGCCGCGTGCGCGTCTACTCATCTGATGGGGGGATCTCTGGCAAGAGTTAAGACGGTTTTCGGTAATTTCTTATAAAGAAGCTTCACGAGAGTAAGGTCGCACACTCGCCGGGAGAGAATCCTGGCAGCGGGATGGCGATCGATTTTCACGATCTATGACGACAAAAAACAAGACAAACAAAGCCGCAACTCGCAGCAAGGTGTCGGCGGAAAGCACCGAGTGGCTCGACGCCCATCAGGAGGTTCTTCCACTCATCCCGCTGAAGGATGTGGTCATCTTTCCACAGTGCATGGCGCCTCTTTTCGTCGTGCCCCCCAAGTCAATCGCAGCGGTGGAAACCGCCCTCGAGCGCGACAAGCGGGTTTTCTTCGTGGCTCAAAAAGATCTCGCCATCGACAACCCAACGCGCGAGGATCTCTATGCGATCGGGACCGTGGCTGAGGTGCTGCAGACGTTGCGCATGCCCGATGGCGCCCTCAAGATCCTCGTCGAGGGCAATGCCGCGGCAAGGATGGTGGCATTTGATTTGGGCGAGCGCTTCAGCCGTACGGTCGTGCAGGAACTGCCCATTGAGCGCGAAGAGTCGAAAGAGATCCAGGCGCTTGTCCGGCTAGTCCTGAGCCAGTTTGAAACTTACGTATCCTACATGGACAAGGATCGGCTCACGGACGAGCTGTTCCTGACGATCCGCAACTTCGACGACCCCGTCCAGATCGCCAACTCGATTGCTCACTACGGCTTCTTCAAAACTGCTGACAAGCAGGAGGTTCTTGAAGCGACCTCCCTGCGCCAGAAGCTCGAAATTGTCTCGCGCATCCTGGCAGCGGAAAATGAGCTTCTCGAGATCGAAGCCAAGATTATGCGCCAAGTCAAAACGCGCATCAGCAAGACGCAAAAAGAGTTTTTCCTCAACGAACAGCTCAAGGCCATCGAGCGCGAACTGGGGCTTGACAGCGAGGACGAATACGAAATCGAGGAGCTCCACGAGCAACTTGCGCGAAGCAAAATGAGCGCCGAGGCGCGGGAAAAGGCCGAGCGCGAACTCAGTCGCCTGGCCAAGATGCCTCCAATGTCGCCCGAGGCGACAGTCTCGCGCACCTACATCGAGTGGCTCCTGGATCTGCCTTGGGGCAAGTTCACGAAGGATAAGACCAACCTGCGCAAAGCCCAGGCCATCCTCGATGCCGAACACTATGGCCTGGAGAAGGTGAAAGACCGCATCATTGAGTTTTTGGCGGTGCACCAGCTCACTAAGAGCGCCAAAGGGCCGCTCCTTTGCTTGGTGGGGCCGCCCGGGGTGGGCAAGACGTCGCTGGCGCGCAGCATCGCGCGAGCCCTGGGTCGCAAATTCGTGCGCATGTCGCTCGGCGGTGTCCGCGACGAAGCTGAAATCCGTGGTCACCGAAGAACCTACGTGGCCTCGCTGCCCGGACGCATCATCCAGGGCATGAAAAAAGCCGGCTCGATGAACCCGGTCTTTCTGCTTGATGAAATTGATAAAATGTCATCGGATTTTCGTGGCGATCCGGCAAGTGCTCTGCTCGAAGTGCTTGATCCTGAGCAAAACAAGACGTTCAACGACCATTACCTTGAGGTCGATTTTGATCTCTCGCACGTGCTTTTCATCACAACAGCCAATACGGTCTCGGGGATTCCCTTGCCGCTTCTCGATCGCATGGAGTTGATCCGCCTGCCGGGCTACACGGAGGAGGAAAAGCTGCATATCGCCCTTCAGTTCCTCGTGCCTAAGCAACTCAAGGCCACAGGACTCAACCGGCGCCGCATTGAGTTTACGCCGGAGGCCATCCGCACGATCATCACCAATTACACGCGCGAGGCGGGCGTGCGCAATCTCGAGAGGGAGATCGCCGCTGTGTGCCGGCGTGTGGCCCGCGAGATCGTCGCCAACGGCGGCAAGACGAAACGGATTGTCATCACCCCCGAACTCGTGCGCGAGTATCTTGGGCCGGTGCGTTACCGCGATCTCGAGATCGAAAAGAAGCCCGAGGTGGGCGTGGCCACCGGACTCGCCTGGACAGAGGTCGGCGGTGAAATCCTGCCGACAGAGGTGACGGTCATGCGCGGCCGTGGCGCCCTCCTCCTCACCGGTCAGATAGGCGAAGTGATGCAAGAAAGCGCCAAGACCGCCCTGAGCTATATACGCTCGCGTATGGATGAGCTCGACGTGCCGCGTGATTTCTACAGAAAACTCGATATCCACATCCATATCCCGGAAGGGGCTGTGCCGAAAGACGGACCCAGCGCCGGCGTGACGATGACGACATCCATGGTGAGTGCCCTGACCAAGAGGCCGGTGCGTCAGGATGTGGCAATGACAGGCGAAATCACTCTGCGCGGGCGCGTGCTGAAAATCGGCGGACTGAAAGAAAAGATTCTGGCGGCGCACCGCGCTCACATCCGCCACGTCATCATCCCGCGTGAAAACGAGGATGAGTTGAAAGAGATCCCTGAGGAAATCCGCAAGGAGATGAAGTTCACTCTCGTGGACAACCTCGACCAGGTCCTTGAGACGGCGCTCATGCCGCCGGCACGCAAACGTTATTAGCGCAGGCGGGCGCCGGCGCAGCGCCAGGCTAGCTGCACGTTGCATCCGGTCGCAAAATCGTCTCAGCCGGTTTGAGCTTGACGCAAAAAGCTACCGCCCGTGGGGTGGCGCTTATGAGTGAGAAGATGCGCAAACCGTGGAAGCGGGTGCTCCTCAAACTCTCGGGAGAAGCGCTCAAAGGCGAATTCGATTACGGCATTGATTATCAATTTGTGCACAAGTTAGCACGCGAGATTCGTGAGACTCTTGAATGCAGCGGGGTGCAGCTGGCTGTTGTCATTGGGGGAGGCAACTTTATCCGCGGCGCGCAGGAAACTGCGATCGATCGAGCCGTGGGGGATTACATGGGCATGTTGGCCACGATGATCAATGCCATGGCTCTTCAAGCAGTGTTCGAGAAAGAGGGCATGGAAACGCGAGTGCAAAGCGCACTCGAAATCAAAGAAGTGGCCGAAAGCTACATTCGTCGGCGAGCGATTCGCCATCTGGAAAAGGGCCGCGTCGTCATCTTCGCGTGCGGGACGGGCAATCCCTTCTTCACGACCGATACGGCAGCAGCACTGCGCGCAGCGGAGATCGATGCTGAGGTCATTCTCAAGGCCACGAACGTCGACGGCGTTTATTCGGCCGACCCGAAACTGGATCCGACGGCGAGCCGTTTCGTGACGATTACGTTCACCGAAGCGCTGAACCGCAATCTGCGCGTCATGGATGCCACTGCAATTTCCTTGTGTCGCGATAACAAATTGCCCATCATTGTCTACAACATGAATGTTCCGGGAAACACGAAGCGTGTGATTCTTGGCGAAGAAATTGGGACTTTTGTCGGAGGAGAATGAGACGATGCCGCTGAATCAGATCTTCAAAGAGACTCAGGAAAAGATGAAAAAGGCCGTGGAAGCGGTGGAACATGAATTCAGCACGCTCCGCACGGGGCGTGCCTCCGTGGCTCTCGTGGACCACATTCAGGTGGAAGCCTACGGCGCCACGATGCCCTTGAAGCAAGTGGCCGCCATTGCCACGCCCGATGCGCGGACAATTCTCATCACACCTTTTGATCGCAACCTCATCGGAGTGATCGAAAAGGCGATTATGGCCTCCAACATCGGCCTGACGCCCAATAATGACGGCAAGAACATCCGTCTGACGATCCCGCAACTGACCGAAGAGCGGCGCAAAGAGCTCGTCAAAGTGGCCAAGAAGATGGCCGAGGACGGCCGAGTGGCCGTGCGCAACATCCGGCGCCACGCCAACGAGGAGATCAAGAAAACCGAAAAAATGCATGAAATCACAGAAGATGACCGCAAACGAGCCATCGACAAGATCCAGGAATTGACGGACAAGTTTATCGAAGAGATCGACAAGCTGCTCGAGCGCAAAGAAAAGGAAATCATGGAAATCTGACGCCTCGTGTTTGCCCCCCTCGCCTAAATGCCAGCGGCGGCGAGGGGCATGGCTCTTTGCCCGTTGGGTTTAGCTTCTCCTGGCCCGACGGGCGAAATCTTTTTGAACGCTCGTGATTTGCTGTCGCTGGAGAGCCCCCCTCTCTCCAGCTTGAGGCAAGCGGCGCGGCTCGGACTCGACTTCGGTCGGCAGAGATTGCGTTTTCCCTTAACGTCAACTGTTTCTTTTTTGATGAAACATTACTTTCTGCCTGGGTAAGCACTTTCAATCGACGTGGGAGGAACGCGAACTTGGCTTTGGGCCACGTCGTCGACTATTCTTGAGGGAGATTTGGAAATGATTCAAGGGGTGCGAAAGAATCTCGCGAGAGCGCTTTGGAGCGGTCTTGCGGCAAGCGTCATCTTTGCCGGAACCGAGAGCAGGGCCCAGGTTCCCGTCCTCCTTTACCACGCCCACTCCTCATTTGGGTACTCTGCCAGCCTCTTTACCCAACACATGGATTACCTCAAGAATAACGGTTTCCACACGATTACGTGCGATGAGCTTCTCGACTGGATGGATTACGATGCTCCGCTCCCGCCTAGGCCGATCCTCATTACCATGGATGACAACTACATCCCCGTTTATGACGAGGTCTTTCCCATTTTGCGGGATCGCCAAATGACAGCCGTCAACTTCGCCCACACGAACTACGTGGGCGTGGTAACCGGGAGTGGGGACCACTGCGATTGGAACGAAATCAAGACGATGGAAGAGGAAGGGGTGATTTACACGGAAAGTCACACGCGTAGCCACCAAAACCTGACGACTCTTTCCGACACAGCGGCCCAGGCGGAAATCGCCGGATCGAAGGCTGACATAGAAACCAATCTGCCGGGAAAGGTATGTCGCTACATCGCTTATCCTTACGGTGGATATAACTCAACCCACGTAGCCATCTGCAGTGCGGCGGGTTACCGTGCGGCTTTCACGACAGCGGATCATAAGGCCACGCGCAGCACACCGCGCTTTGAAATCGGCCGCACGACAATTGGCAGTGACTCAGTTTCTTCCTTCGCCTCCAAGATCGGAGCGACAAGTCTTCCCGCGCCGCCAGGCCCAGGTTTCACGCTCGACAATACAGACCCCAACTGCACAGTTGTCCCCTCCGGCGGCTGGACAACAACCACGTCAGGCTCGCCTTTCGGTAGCAACGCCATGACGAAATCGGCCGGAACTGGCAGCGGCTATACACGCTGGGCCGTGAAGCTCCGCGAGCCTGGCACGTACAAGGTCTATGCTCGCTGGACTTCCGCGCCTGACAGAGCCACTAACGCGACGTATCAGATCATCTATGCCGACGGGACGGCCACGGTCACCGTGAACCAGCAGACGGGCGGGGGAACCTGGAATGCCCTCGGCACGTGGAATTTCTCCGCCACAGCTGAGGTCTTTTTGTCCGACGCGGCCAACGGCACTGTGTGCGCCGACGCCCTTTGGTTTGAGCCGGTCGAAACAGCCGCTCGTCCTGGCTGGGAACTTTACGACTGACCGGAGCCACGAGCCCCCCCATCGCCGCTGTCGGTGGGGGCGCACTCCTGTTGACAAGTCCTTTTGCTCGGTCGACGGTGGCGTTGACTCATGGCACAAAGAGAATCGTTGGGGCATGCCCCACTGACAGTCATCATCCCCGCCTACAACGAGGAGCAGGCCATTGCGCGCGTGGTGGAAGAGGCACTCGAAGCACTGACTTCGTGTGGCCGCCCGCCAAAGGCGGTGGAGATACTCGTTGTGGACGATGGATCGACCGATGCCACGGCGGAACGCGCAGAGAGAGCAGGAGCGCGCGTCATTCGCCTTGAAGAGAACTGCGGCTACGGGGCTGCATTGAAAAGGGGGATCCGCGAAGCCACGCATGAGATCATCATCACAACTGATGCCGACGGCACGTACCCGGCTGCTGCGATGAATGAGCTCATGACGGCGCTGGAGCGCTGCGATATGGCGGTCGGCGCGCGAGTGGGCACCCACGTTCACATCCCCTGGCAACGGCGCCCCGCCAAGTGGCTCTTGACACGTGTGGCTGAGTATCTCGCCGGCAAGCGAATTCCCGACCTCAACTCCGGTCTGCGGGCATTCCGCCGCTCCGATGTGTTCAAATACCTCAAGCTCTGCCCCAATGGCTTCAGCTTTTCGACGACGATCACTCTTTCCTATCTATGCGACGATTTGTGCGTGCGCTATATCCCCATCGATTATCATCCGCGCACGGGGCATTCCAAAATTCAGCCACTGCGCGACACTAAGAATATCCTCCTCACCATTGTGCGCAGCATCCTTTTCTTTAATCCCATGCGGGTGTTCCTGCCTCTGGCCCTGGCCATGTTCAGCGTTGCAACGGTCGTCGCGCTGTTTGTGCGGGATTCCCACGGCAACATCCTCGACGGAACAATTTCCATCCTCGTGCTTGGGGGAATTCAGATGATCATGCTAGGCTTCCTGGCCGAAGCAGTCGGACGGTTGCGGTGACGCCATGAAAAGGTGGAACGATTATCCCGAGGATGCCGAACTTGTCTACGAGGTCCAGGTCGATCCGCGCCAAATTCACTACGTCTGCTGCACGACGGAGGCCTACGAGGGGCTTGCCGTTGTAAGAACAAAGGATGAGAAGCTGGGTATCGTGCAGTTTTGGGTTCCTGTGCCCCTGCGTAGCGAGTTCGAAGAGTTTCTGGACCATTTGGGCAAGGAAATTGCTTTACGTGTGGCCGCCCCGCGCCACCATGACGACAGCGATTACGACGTAAATCCTAACACTCCTTTTCACGACGACTGACGAAAAGACAGAACTATGAGCAAACCGACAAGTCGAGCGGCACGCAAAACGCGCCTTACATCCGTAGATCTTGAGGTGCGGCAGTTGATTGCCCCTCTGCCCAAAGAGGATTACTTCACGTTCGATTGGCTCCTGCTCTTCGCGACCTATGTCGTGATGGCGCTCGTCTTCTTTTTGTTTACGCCTTACACCCACCAACTCGACGAGATCAAAAACCTCTTCCTAATGTCGCTGCCGCCTTTTCTATTTGCGGCGGCTGTTTACGGGCAGGACTTTCGCCGTTTCTCCTGGAAGACGCATGCATCGACGATCCTCCTGGGGCTTCTCATCGTGGAGATGCTCATCTCGTGGGTCATCAATCCTGTCCCCAGTGGAACCTCTGGGCTCTGGGACGCATTGACGAAGTGGATTGGCAACCCCATGCGCATGATCACAGAGCGCGTGGTGTGGTTTCAGTTGAGCTGCATGACCTTCACGATCGTCTTCGCCTGGTACATGAACAGCGAGGCGAAGCTTCGCAAGACGATGCTGTTTTATGTGCTTGTGAGCTTCGCTTCGGTGGTCATCGGGCTCTTTTTGTTCGCTGGCCAAGGCTTCACGGATGCCATGTATCAGGCCATGAAGGACTCCCGATTCTGGAGCCCGAACGCCAAGAATCTCGTCCTGACGCTGGCGACCGCCAAGGAAATGTACTCGACGATCCTCAATTCGGATTTCTTTGCGGCTTACCTAGTGATGACGATCCCGATCCCGTTATCGATGTTTTTTGTGGAACAGCGCCTCGCCTTACGCGCCTTGGCGGTCGTGACGTTCCTTCTCATGAACGTGTGCCTAGTGTTTACGAACTCCAACGACTCGTTCATGTCGATGGTGTTCATCACTTATCCGGTCTATTTCCTCTTGGCGCTGCCGCATTTCCGCAAGATTAATATCTCGCGCGAACTGATTGTGACGTTTCTCATCGGTTCGGCGGTCCTGTTCACGACGGTCTTCGTCCTCATGTTGCCCAAGCTGTCACAGACGTGGGATTTCAAGTCGGCAGCTCTCGATGGGAGAAAAATTCTGTGGTCAGGCGGCTTCTGGCCCTGGCTTTACCGCGACGACCCCACGAAATCCCACCTGGCTTGGCTGGCGATTCTGTTTGGAACCGGCCCTGGCGGCTATCGCTTTTATTTCCCCGTTTTCCGGCGTCCCGACTTTTTCGATAATCAAATCAACAATGTGACCACATTCGGACACAACTACTATCTGGATTACCTGCTGGAATTCGGTCTCGTGGGTCTCATCCTCTTTCTCGCGTTTTATGGGCGGGTCCTCTACGATGCTGTTCGACAAATTCGACAGACCAATAACGAGTTAATCTCGTATTACCAAATCGCCATAGTGGCCGGATTATGCGGCATCGCTCTGCAAAATTTCTTTAGCCCCAATAACCGGTGGGCTGTATGCGGAATGATTTTCTGGTCGCTTTTTGGTCTCAGCATGGGGATCCGCAATATCGAAGTGGAGCAGGACGAGCCCATTAGCACCCCCCGCGCCGCCAATCTCGTCCACAAAGCCAAAGTTGCGGCCTACGTGTTGGCGGCACTGTTCATCGTGCGAAGTGTGCCGCAGGGCATCGACCATT
>FWWL01005020.1_pt1 | contig 21364 bp, 18 predicted proteins | sample 2228331 | NCBI WGS metagenome assembly FWWL01 (sample SAMEA103939775, study PRJEB20133) | metagenome | reverse complement strand
GCGGGCGGCCCCCCTCCGCCCCCGCTCGGGACAGATACAGGTGTTCATCGAGGAAATGAGATCCACCCGCTGCGCGATCCGCCGCCGCGGAGCGCCCCTCGCGCCAGCCGGTGGGTTGGGGAACATCGCGGCCACCACTGTCGAACCGCTCCGGAGGTTTAGGCTCATATATAGCACATTGGGGATGTTCCGTCAAGTTGCCTGGTGGCGGGTCGAGGACCGCTGAGCGACCTGTGGACCCACCTCGAAATCCACCTGATCAGCGCCGATACCTTTGGCCGGCCCGGCGCCATCGCCTGCCAGCTGAGCCTTCCGACCTACCGCCTTTCGGCCGGGATCTCCGAACCCGAGCAGAAGGCCTGATTCGTCCAGCAATTGGGCCCAGCTTCCGTCATCGCGGGTGGGGACGGCGCCAACAATGCTGCGATGTTTCGGGCGGCCGCTATCGGGATCGCCGGGATTGCCCCCGAGGACGATGCCATCGGAGCCCTCCCGGCCACCGACCTCGTGGTTTTACTCCTCTAGTCATTGACCCGATGGGTGGCGACCCTCCACTGCCGACCGCGAGCCCCACCCGGCGAGGACGAACCCCAGGGCGCCCGCCAGCTCCAGGGCGACCGAAAAGCCGATGACCCCGGCGAGGGACACGTCGTAGAGGGCGCCCATGATGGCGCTGCCGACAAACCACAGCAACCCGTACCCGGCGTTGAGGATCCCGTAAGCGGTCGCCCGACGGTGGGCCGGCACCATCCCCACCACGGCGGCCCGCATGATCGATTCCTGGGCCCCTAAGCCGATGCCCCATACGACAGCCCCCAAGGTCACTGGAAGGGCACCCGGGCTGAAAACCAGCGGCGCAAACGGGCTGGCCAGCAGGGCCGTTCCCACCAGGACCCAGAACCCGGCCCGGTCAAACAGGGGGCCGGCGATCAGGGCCGTAACGGCATCGGCCCCCATCGCCAGGGCGTAGAGGACCGGCACCGCCGTCGCCGGCACGGTGCCCGCCCGCTCCAGGTGGTAGCCGATAAGGGCGAAGTCGGCGTAGCCAGCGGCCACCAGGCCGACCGCCACCAAGTAAATCCAGAAAACCCGGGGCAGGCCGGCCGTTCGAAGCGCCGGCCGCTCCATCTCCAGCTCCCGGGGCCTGGGATACAGCATCCGGGCGAGAGCCAGCACCCCCAGCGCGGCCGCGGCTGGGACCAGGAGCGCCCCGAACACCAGGCGATAGCTGCCGGCCAGGCGCATCAGCCCGAAGACCAGGAGTGGCCCGGCGATGGCCCCGATCTGGTCCAGGGCCTCGTGCAGGCCGAAGCCCCAGCCGGCCCCCGTCTGTTGGGCGGCGTGGGAAAGCAGCGCATCCCGGGCCGGGGTCCGGATCGCCTTCCCGGTGCGCTCGGCCAGGATCAGGGCGCCGGCCGCTTCCCAGCGGCCGGCCAGGGCCAGCGCCGGGACCGCCAGCAGATTCAGGACATACCCCCCGATCGTCACCGCCCAGTAGCGGCGGGTCCGGTCGGCCAGGTAGCCCGACCCCAGCCGCAGCACGTATCCGAACAGTTCTCCAAGGCCGGCGACCACCCCGACGGCCGCCCCGGAAGCACCGAGGGTGGCCAGGAACGGGCCCAAGATGCTCCGGGCCCCTTCATAGGTCATGTCGCCGAACAGGCTGACGAGGCCCAGCAAAACGATGAACCGGACCGCCCGGCCTTTCAGCATGGATCGCTCTGCCATCCGACCACGCCTCCCAGGAAATTCGGCCAGGGCGCTGGCCGGAAGCTGGATCGTTCCCCACCACCCTGCCGGGAGGGATTCCGAGGTTGGCCTCCCGTGCCGCAACGGGGCCTATCAAAAAGCCCCTACCGCCATGCTTCCACGGTAGGGGCCATCCGGCTCCGTTTCCGGGCCGGTTCGCCACCGGGAGGCGGGACCCATCGCCCTCGCATCCAGCTTAGCCGGCAGCCCGTTTAGCGTCAAAAAACGTCCATTCGCCTCTCCAGGTTGCGGGATCTTCTTGCCGCCTACGTTGGCCATGAAAGCGGGAAGCCGGGGATCCGCCCACCGGAGTTGCCTATCCGCAGGGACCCGATTAAAATCTCGAGAGTTCCTGCCGATCCCGGGGCACCGGGGCGCCGGCTCACCTCAGGCCGCATCACCGGAGGAAGGCCCATGCCGGAGCTCAAGTGGTGGCAGAAGGCGGTGTTCTACCAAATCTACCCCCGCAGCTTCGCCGATGCCAACGGGGACGGCATCGGGGACCTGGAGGGGATCCGACGCCACCTCGACTACCTCCAGGACCTGGGGGTGGAGGCCATCTGGCTGTGCCCCCACTACCCCTCCCCCCTGGTGGATTGGGGCTACGACGTGGCGGATTACACCGACGTGGCCCCCGAATACGGCACCCTGGAGGATTTCCGGCGCCTCCTCCATGAAGCCCACCGCCGGAACATCCGGGTGATCCTGGACCTTGTCCTCAACCACACCTCCGACCAGCACCCATGGTTTCAGGAGTCCCGCTCCAGCCGGGACAACCCCAAGCGGGACTGGTATATCTGGCGCGACGGGCGGGACGGCGGCCCCCCGAACAACTGGTATTCGATCTTCGGGGGCTCCGCCTGGGAATACGATCCCCGGACCGGCCAGTATTACTACCACTTCTTTTTCAAGGAGCAACCGGACCTCAACTGGCGCAACCCCGAAGTGAAGCGCGCCATGTTTGAGGCGGCGCGTTTCTGGCTGGACCTCGGGGTGGATGGGTTCCGGCTGGACGCAGTGGGGACGATCTTCGAGGACCCCGCGCTCCCGGATCACGCGGCCCCGATGAGCTATCCGGGATGGCTGAAGGCCTGGCATTCCGCCGATGAGGCGGCGCGCGAGCGCCTGCAGCGCATCCGGCAGGAGATGTTCCGCTACCAGGAGGACCTCCCCGAGGTCCACGATCTCATGCGGGAGCTGCGGGCGCTGGTGAACGCCTACGGCGACGTCGTGCTGGTGGGGGAGACGGAGGATCTGGTGTATTACGGAAACGGCGATGACGAGCTGCACCTCGTGTTCAACTTCCCCCTGATGAAAGCCCTTCGCCTCACGCCGGCCGTGGTGCGCGCGAACCAGCGGGAGCGGCTGTCCGGCATGCCGCCGGGCGCGTGGCCGTGCAACACCATGGGCAACCACGACGTCTCCCGCGTCCTCAGCCGCTACGGCGACGGCCGGCACGATATGGGGATCGCCCGCCTCGCCGCCGCCCTGATGCTCACCCTGCGGGGGACGCCGTTCCTGTATTACGGGGAAGAGATCGGCATGCGGGACCTGATCCTCACGGATCTCTCCCAGTTCCGGGACCCGCTGGGGCGCTGGTGGTATCAGATGGAACGGGAGCTGTTCGGGACCCCCCACGAGGAGGCGGTGATCCGCGGGGCCCAGTTCGGGCGGGACAAATGCCGCACCCCGATGCAATGGTCCCGCGGCCCGAACGCCGGTTTCTGCCCGCCCGCCGTCGCACCCTGGCTCCCGGTCCACCCCAACCACGCCGAGGGGATCAACGTGGCCGACCAGCTGGAGGATCCGGATTCCCTGCTCTCGTTCTACCGGCGCCTGATCCATCTGCGCCGGCGAACCCCTGCGCTGGTGGCCGGGGACTACCTGCCGCTGGCGGAGGACGCTGAGGACGCCCTGGTCTTCCTGCGCCGCCTGCCCCCCAGCGGCCCGGCCTGCCTGGTGGCAATGAACATGAGCGAGCGCCCGACCTCGGTCCGCACCGGGCTGGCCGCGTGGGGGCGCTGTCTGTTCTCCACCCATCGCGCCGAAGGGAGCGAGGCGGACCTGCAGGAGCTGCGGCTCGCCCCCTTCGAGATCACGATCGCGGAGATCGCCGGAGCCCCCGAGCCGTCCGCGTGAGCGGCATCCGGGCGGCTCATCCCTCAGGCGACATCCCCCGAAGGTCCCCGGGGAGGCGCCAGGAGAGCACCTGATAGGGTGCGAAAGCGAACCCCTGCGGGTCCCGCTTCTGGTCGGGTATCGGATCCTCCAGGAGGTTTACCGGCTCCGCCCGCTCGAACGGCAGCCCGCCGCGCCAGCGGGCCCGGCCCCGCCCGCCGTGGGCCTCATACACGCGCACGATCCAGCCGGGGCCCTCCTCCCCCCGCTTCAAGGCCGCCAGCCGGAGCGCGCCCCCGCCGGTCACCTCCAGGCCGATCCACCGCCCCGCTGCGGGCCACCGCCCCCCGGCCCCCGGGACCCAGACCACCGGCATCGGCGCGTTGAGGTCGTGGGCCTCCGCCACTGTCCCCGACCGCCAATCCCCCGGATGGGGATAGAGGGCGTAAATCAAGTGATGCTCCCCCTCGTCGGCCAGGGGATCCGGGTAGATCGGGGAGCGCAACAGGGTGAGCCCGAGCACGTTCCCATCGGCGCTGTGCCCGTATCGTCCGTTGTTGAGCAGGCTGACGCCGTAGCCGGCCTCGCTCAGATCCGCCCAGCGATGGCCCGGCACCTCGAAGCGGGCGGCGTCCCACGAGGTGTTGCGATGGGTCGGGCGGGCCACCGCGCCGAAGGCGGTCTCGAACCAGGCCTCATGGCTCCGCACCGCCAGCGGGAACAGCGCCCGCACCATCGTCCGCCGCCGCCCCCAGCGGATCCAGGTCTCGATCTCCAGGCGCCGGCTCCCCGCCCATAGCCGATACACTTGCTCGATCTCCCCGCCCTCCAGCCAGCGGACCACCCGGATCGCCGCCCGCAGCGGTCCCGTCTCCACCCTCGCCGGGGGCTCCGTCGCCCGCGCCTCCCGCCCCTCCCGGAGGTCATCCCCTTCGATGTCCCAGGCCTCCCATTCCCGCGGCAGGTCTTCATAAACCCAGATCTGATTGCCTCGATCCGCCAGGGCCTCCCGCCCCTGCACGCGGTCGAAGACCGAGCGCAGGGTCCCATCCGCGGCGATCTCCACCCGCAGCACTTCGTTCTCCAGCTCGCTATCGGAAGCATGGACACGCGCCGCAAACGGGGAAGGAGCCACCCCCTCGACCTCCAGGGCCAGATAGCCGATGCCGGGGACGGACAGGCTCCCATCCCCAATGGCGATCCAGCCCGCTTCCAGCTCCTGATACGGCACCTCCTGGCCATCAGGGGCCCGAAGCCGGAGCGGGCCAGGGAACGGACGGGGAGCCACGACCCGGAGCGGCCGGGCCTCCAGGGCGAGGTTCCAGCAGACCAGCCGGCCGGCGGACCCGGGCTTCCCCTCAATCTCCCGGCTGAGGCGCGTGAACGCCTCCTCCCGCAGGGCCCGGGCCCGGCCCAGCGCCTCTCGAAGCTCCGCCTCCGCCTCCCGGACCACTGTGGCGCTGCCAGAGCCGGGGAGGATGTCGTGGAACTGGTTGCGCAGCAGCGCGGTCCACAGCGCGCGGAGGGCGTCCTGAGGATACGGGAGCCCCAGCAGCATGGACGCCAGGGCCGCCGCTGCCTCGGCCTCGACCAGGACGTGCTCCAGCCGCCGGTTCAGGACCTTCAGGCGAGCCTGGGTGGTATATGTCCCGCGGTGGAACTCCAGATACTGCTCCCCCCGCCAGACCGGAAGCTTCGACGCCTCGACGCCCTGGAAGAACGCCTCGATGGATCCCATCTCCAGGCGGGGCAGCCCGGGGAACTCGCGATAGCGGCGGTAGGCCGCCAGCATCTCCCCGGTGGGCCCCCCGCCCCCATCGCCGTGGCCGAAGGTGTAAAGGGAGCGCGGGGCGTGCCACTTACCCCGGAACGCCCGCCAGACCGTCAGCAGTTCCCCCGGTTCCATTCGGCCGTTGAACCCATACGGCCCCTGGAAGCTGTGGGCCAGGACGCGGGAGCCGTCGATCCCTTCCCACCAGTAAAGGAGGAGACCTTTCTCTGGATCCGCAACAGCCTGCTCATCGCCCTGGGGACGACGGCCATGACCCTCACCGCCGCCTTCCTGGCCGCTTACCCCTTCGCTCGCCTCTCCTTCCGCGCCAAGCCGCTGTTGCTCTTCGCCCTCGCCCTGTCCATGACCATCCCCTTCAGCGCGGTCCTCCTGCCCACCTACAGCCTCGCCCGCTGGCTGGGCCTGCAGAACAGCCTGCTGGGGGTGGCGCTGATCCTCTCCGCCCGCCAGATCCCGATGGCCATCTGGGTCCTGAAAGAGTTCATCCGAGCGATCCCCATTGAGCTGGAGGAGGCCGCCTGGGTGGACGGTGCCTCCACCGGGGCCGTGCTGCTGCGCATCCTGCTCCCCCTCTCCGGGCCCGGGCTGGCGGTGGTCGGCCTGATGTCCTTCGTGGGCGGCTGGGGGGATTTCGCCACCAGCCTGATCTTGCTCAGCCAGGAGGAGCTTTTCCCCATCTCCATGGGGATCTACAAGGCCAGCATCGAGGCCACGAGCTGGGGATATGTCACGGTGGACTATGGGGTGATGGCAGCGATCAGCCTGCTTTATATGGCCTTCCCTGCCCTGGCCTTCCTGATCACCCATCGCTACCTGGTGGCCGGCCTGGTGATCGGGGCCGTCCGGGAGTGAGGGCGGCGCCGACCGCCAGGCCCGCAGCGAGGAGATCCGCATGGGGGGAATCGAAGCGCTGCTGCGAGAGAAGGCCCGACGCTTCCTGCGCTGCCACCGCGGGCTGCGCCGCCCGGCCGTGAACCCGATCTTCCGGCGGCGGTTCTATATTGCCCCGCACGACCTGCGGGTCGAGAACTACCTTCGGCCGTGCCCCCTCGCCGCCTTCAACCCCGGGGCGGCCTTGCGGGGGACCACCGTCTACCTCTTCCCCCGCCTTGTCTTCGATTACTACTCCTACGCCTCCAGCATCGGGGCGGTGGCCCTCGAGGCGGAGGCCCTCCGAAGCGGCGAGATCCCCAAGCCCCTGCGGACGCGCATCGTCCTGTGGCCGCAATACCTGTGGGAAGCGGTCCGGGGTTGCGAGGACGCGCGGGCCCTCACGGTCGAGGATGGGTTCTGGATCCTCTACACGGGGGTGGGCAAGGTCGGTCGGGACCGCCGCACCGAACACAAGGATGTCCACACCAGCATCCTGGCCTTCGCCGAGCTGGACGCCCAGCTCCAGGTGCGCCGCAAAGTCCCGGTGGCCGTGGAACGGGACGGCCGCCCCCGGCTGCTGCCCAACAAGGACAGCGCCTTCATCCACTGCGAGGGCAACCGGGCCGTCCTGGTCACCCGGCCCAGCCTGCCGGGGATCCCCGACCTGGGCTGGCGGGGGGAGCTGGATCTGGGGCGGATGGGCCTGGAGGCCGAATCCCTGGAGCCGGTGCTGGCCCCTGAGCCCTTCGAGTATAAAGTCGGCTGGTCCACAAACGCCGTCCCCTTGCCCGACGGAACCTTCCTGGTGGGCTGGCACGGGGTCTTCCGCGAGGACCTGTCCTATCGGAACGGCTTGGCGCGCGTGGACGCCTCCGGTCGCTTGCTGGCCCTCTCGGACTACGTGCTGGCTCCGCAGGGGCTCCACGAATCCTTCGGCGACCGCCCCCTCACCCTCTTCGGCAACGGTCTGCTCCAGCTCGGGACCGAGCTAATCTGGGTTGGCGGGGTGGGCGATTACGCCATCGGCGTGTTTATCGCCGACATGGCCGAGGCCCTCGCGGCCCTGCGCCCGGTGTAGCGCGGGATCGGATCGCCGGAGAGGAACCCGCATGGGGCAAGGGGCCACGCCTGCCGAGCCCGCGCTGATCCCGCGATGTATCCCAGGCGCAAGCGACCCGCAGGGGTGATGGAGGCCCCGATGAAGGCGCCAGGTCGGGATCACCGATGAGAGGGGCCGGGGGCAGCGATGGCCCGCCGGTGGCGGATCCGCCGCCACGCGCCCGCCAATCCATGGGGGAAGGCCAGCACCACGATCACATAGAAGAGGCCGAAGAGCAGGAACCAGATGGGGCCGAAGATCCGATTGAAGAGATAGCCGGCGAACTCCAACAGCGCCGCGCCGAACATAGGGCCGCTTAAGGTCCCAACCCCGCCGACCAGGGTCATCAGCAACGCCTGGATGGTGGTGTTCACGCTCAACAGCGAGGGCGTGGCGTTCTTGTTCAACATAGCGTTCAACGACCCGGCCAGCGCGGCAAATGTCCCCGAGAACACGAAGGCCAGCAGGCGGAACCCGAAGGGGGAGTAGCCCAGGGAGACCGCCCGCTCTTCATTCTCCCGCAACGCCGCCCACACCCGCCCGGTCGGCGAATCCACCAGCCGTCGCGCGAGGAAGTAGGCCCCTAACATGAACAGCAAAGCCAAATAGTAGAACCGCAGCCGGTGCTCGGCCGGATCCAGCCATGCGGGAACCGGGATGCCCTGGAGCCCATCCTCCGCGCCGGTGTATTGCCGGAGGTCCGTCGCCTCGCTCAGGATGAAGGCCGCCTGCGCCAGCGCCAAGGTGACCATCGCCAGATACACCCCCCGCACCCGCATGGAGAGCAAACCCATCAGCCCGCCCAGCCCCACGGCGAACAGCACAGCCCCCAGCCAGGCCACCCCCAGAGGGGCATGGAAATGCTTGAGAAGGACGCCGGCGACATATGCCCCTCCGCCGAAGAACAGGGCGTGGCCGAAGGAAAGGATGCCGGCGTAGCCCATCAAGAGGTCATAGCTCATCGCGTAAACCGCCATCAGGTAGACGCGGATCAACAGGCCCTGGATGAACTTCGGCCACCCCGCCTCCACCGGCTCGCCGAAGATCCCGCTCAGCAGGAACGGCAACCCGAAGAGCAAGGCCAGGCCAGCCAGCCATCGCCCCCGGCGTCGAACCCAAAGATGGAGGACCAGACCGCGTGAGAGGCCCTCCCGCTGTGCCGCGATCCGTTCCATCTCACACCCCCGAACCAGCGCTTCAAGCAGGGGGTGGGGATGGCCTGTCCTTGCCCCCACCCCCTTTCGGTGATTCAGCCCGTCTTCCGTCCAAACAGCCCGCTCGGGCGGATCAGGAGGACCACGGCCATGATCAGGACGGTGGAGGCCCGGGCGATGGCCGGGGAGAACCGGATCGCCTCCCCCATGCCGGGCCATGCGATCCCCACCGTGACCAGGTAATCCCCGAACGCCCGCGCGAAGCCGACCACCAGGGCCCCCACCGCCGCGCCGCCGTAATGGCCCATCCCGCCGATGACCACGGCGATGAACGCCTGAAGGAGGAACTCCAACCCCATCGCCGGGCTCAGGCCCAGGAACGGCGTCGCCACCCCGCCGCCCAGGGCGGCCAGGGCGGAGCCCACCGCGAACACGCCGGTGAACAGCTGCCGCACTGGGATCCCCAGGGCCTCCACCATCTCTCGGTCCTCCACCGCAGCCCGGACCGCGATTCCAATCCGGGTCCAGCGCAGCGCCAGCCCGATCCCTCCCCACATCGCCGCGCCCACCCCGATGATCAGAAGCCGGTAGGTGGGGAACGGACGCCCCAGCACATCCAGGGAGGCGCACCCACGCGCCAACCACTCGCCCAATGAGCCCGCCAGACAGGGGGCGGCGAACCAAGAGGGGCGCGGCAGAGGGGCATAGTTCCCCGGTCCCCACACCACCCGCACCAGCTCGGTGCCGATGTAGGACAAACCCAGGGTCAGGAGGACCTGGTAAATCGGGCGGGCGTAGAGCGGGCGGATGAGGACCGCCTCGATCCAGGCGCCCAGGGCGCCCCCCACCAGCGTGCCCACGCCCAGCGCGAGCAGGAACCGGAGATCCGGCGGGCTCCCCAGGATCCAGCGCTCCACCGGCTCGCGGCCGATCAGCATCAGCACCCCCGCCAGGAGAAGGGCGACGGCCGTCCCCCAGGCCCGACCGGGAGCCGCCGGGCGCGCCTGCCCCCACAGCCATCCCCCGCACAGGCCGGCCAACCCCATGGCGGCCATCCGGGCGAAGACCACCCCCAGCGGCTCCTGGGCGAGGGGGGTCGGGATGGATCCGCCGGGGACGGTGCTCCCGAAGGCCACCAGCTTCCCCAGGTTATGGCCCCAGAGGGCCAGGGCGCTGAAGCCGATCAGTCCGATCCCGGCGACGATGCGGGGGATCCCCCAACGGCCCGTCCCCATCCGCCCGACCACCATCCCGGCCCCCAGGGCCAGAAACAGCGGGGCTGTGTTGAGCAACAAACGCGGGTTCTGATACGCGGTCCACCCCGCATACGCTCCCAGCATGAACAAGGTGCCGTGGGCGAAGTTGATCACGTCCATGAGCCCGAAGATTAAGGAGAGCCCGGAGGCGACCAGGAAGAAGAGGGCAGCCAGGGTGAGGCCGGAGAGGGCGATCGAGGCCCAGACCGGCGGGGGGAGAAGCAAGGCGGGAAGCCCGATGAGACCCACCAGGACAAGCACCAGCGCCCACGTCCCCCTCATATCGCCACCCCCAGATAGCGCCGGAGCCGCGCCGAGTCCCCCAGAAGCTCCACCATCGGCCCGCTCTGGACCGTTCGCCCGTCCTCCATCAAGACATAGCGATCGGCGAGGGAGCGGATCGCATGGAAGTTCTGCTCCACGAGGAGGATGGACATCTCCCCCCGCAGCCGATGGATCGTCGCCATCACTTGCTCCACCAGCATGGGGGCCAGCCCCTCGCTGGGCTCATCAATGAGGAGGAGCCGGTTCTCCGGCACCAGGGCGCGGGCGATGGCCAGCATCTGCTGCTGGCCGCCGGAGAGCAGGCCTGCGGGTCGCTTCAGCGCCGCCTTGAGGTCCGGGAACAGGCTGAAGATCCAATCCGCCCGCCGGGCCAGATCCCCCCGGCGGCGCTCGGCGAGCCGCAGGTTCTCCTCCACCGTGAGGCCCCGGAAGATCGCGCGGTGTTCGGGGACGTAGCCGATCCCCATGGCGGCGATCTCATGGGTCGGCCGTCCGCGGATCTCCTCCCCGAAGAACCGGATGCTGCCCGCGGCGGCCGGCCAGAGCCCCATGATCGTGCGCAGGGTGGTGGTCTTCCCCGCGCCGTTCCGGCCCAACAGGGCGGTCAGGCTGCCCGGCAGGACGGCGAAGGAGACCCCCTTCAGGATATGAAAGGATCCGATGAAGGTATGGACCTCCCTCAGCTCGAGAACAGCGTCCATGCCCGCTCCCCCAGATAGGCCTGCTGCACCACCTCGTCCCGGGCGATCGCCTCGGGGGTTCCCTCGGCCAGCACGCGGCCCTGATGCAGGACGGTCACCCGATGGGCCAGGCGCATCACCACATCCATCTTGTGCTCGATCAGGAGGATCGTCGGCCCACGGCGCCGATGGACTTCCTCGATCAAGCGGATCAGAAGGGGGACCTGATCCGTGGCCATGCCGGCGGCGGGCTCGTCGAGCAGCATGAGCTCGGGCTCCTGGGCCAGCAGCATCGCCAGCTCCAGCCAGCGCCGATGCCCATGGGAGAGCGCCCGGGCGGGGAGATAGGCCATGTCCGCCAGGCCCACCTCATGCAGCACCGCCCAAGCCCGGTCCAGATAGCGGTGGAGCCGGGCGGCCGGGACCCAAAACCGAAAATGGTCCGATCCCATGGCTTGGGCAGCCAAACGGACGTTCTCCAGGACGCTGAGGTTGGGGAAAACGTGGATCAACTGATAGGCCCGGCCGATGCCGAGGCGCGCCCGGCGATGCGGGGGGAGATCGGTGATGTCCCGCCCCTGATAGAACACCCGGCCGGTGGTGGGGCGCAGGCTCCCCCCGATCAGGTTGAACAGCGTGGTCTTGCCGGCCCCGTTGGGCCCGATGAGGGCATGGATCGAGCCAGCCTCCACCCGCAGGTCCACCCGATCGAGGGCTCGGAGCCCCCCGAAGTCCTTCGTTAACCCACGGGCCTCCAAGAGGATGTCGCTGGCCACGTTACCTCCCCCGCTTGCCCGATCCCCGCGCTTCCTCTATGCTAAGGAAGGGTTCGCCCCAGGTGAGGGCGGGCAGCGTCCCATGCCCCCCTGCTGCCCGCCCCTCACCGCCTAAGACTTCGGGCAGCGCTCCCGATAAGGCCCCTCCAGCATGCACGGCGGCGCCGTCTCCTCAGGCGAGAACTCCCGGATCAGCTCGAAGAACCGGAACTGGGGATCCTTGGGATCCTTAAGGCGGACGAGATACATGGGCTGGAGGGCGACGTGGTCATAGGGCCGGATGATGTAGGTGCCCTTGGGGCCCTGGAAGGTCATGCCCTCGAAAACCGGGATCAGGGCCTCCGCTCGGGCGTCGCCGTTGGTCTTCTTCAGCCCCTCGACCACCATGATCGCCGCCGCCATGCCACCCGCCGTGAAGAGATCCGGTGGCGTCCCGAACTTCTCCTGATGGCGCTTCACCAGCCAGTCATTGACCGGGTTATTGGGCAGCGTGTAGTGATAGACGCTCACGCCGATCGCCCCCATCGCCGAGACGTAACCAGAAGCGATGCTCTGGTTGTCGCCCATCCCGGTCGCCACCGTCATCTTCCCGAAGATCCCAAGGTCCTGCATCTGCTGGAAGAGGGGCACGAACCCTGCACCGGCCCAGGTGACGATCAGGACCTCCGCGTTGGCGTCCAGCACCCGCTGCAAATAGGGGGTGAAGTCCGTCGTCTCCAGGGGGATAAAGATAGCCCCCGCGCCCTCCGGGGTGTCGTTGATGGTGAAGCGCCCTCCCAGGCTCTTCACGACGTTGTAAAAGGCCCGGGCAGAGCCGTGGCCGAAGGCGTAATCTGGGGCGATCTGCACGAAGGTCTTGCCCATCTCGATCAGGGCCTTCCCCATGGTCAGGGCGTCCTGCACGCTGGTCCGGCTGGTCCGGAACGTGTAGGGGTTGAAGTTCTTCCCGGTGATGTCCGGGCTGGCCGCGGGCTCCGCGATGAGGATGACCTTGCGCTCCTCGGCCACCTTCTGGACGGCCAGGGTGACGCCGGAGCTGGGGGCCCCGACCAGGATCTCCACCCCCTCCGCCTCGATCAGCTCCCGCGCCTGGGCCACGCCCTTCTCCGGATCGCTGGCATTGTCGCGGACGATCACCTGGATCGGGCGGCCGGCAACGGCCATCGTGCCGTTGGTGGCGTATTCCAGGCCCAGCATGAACCCGTTCTCCAGCATCGGACCGTAGAGGGCCAGGGAGCCGGAGCGATCGGTGAGCAGGCCGATCTTCAGCGGCTTGCCGGGCGTGGGCGAGGGGGGAGGCGCTTGTGTAGGCGTGGCCGGGGCCGGGGCAGCGGTCGGCGTCGGCGAGGGGGCCACCGGTGCCGCGCAGGCCCCAGCCAGCAACATGAAGACCACGATCCCTTTCGACCAACGATAACCCATCGCTCACCTCCTGTGAAAGAGGATACCTGCAGGCCGATGCTGTTCACGGATTATCCGCGGGGTGGGGAGGGCTGGGCGCTGGCGCCAGGACGACCGCCTCGCCTCGCACCACTTCCTCTCCCTTCTGGTTGATGCAGCGCGTGGCCATGGTCACGATGGGCTTATCCTCTCGGATACGGGTCACCTCCACGATGGCGGTGATGGTGTCGCCTGGGTAAACCGGCCGGACGAACTGAAGGCTCTGGCTGAGGTAGATCGTCCCCGGGCCAGGGAGCAGCCGGCCCAGGACCGTCGAGATCATGCTCGCCACCAACATCCCGTGGGCGATGGGCCGCCCAAAGCGGGTGTTCCGGGCAAACGCTTCGTCCAGATGCAGCGGGTTATCGTCGCCGGTCAGCGCGGCGAAGGTCTCGATATCCTCCTGCGTGATCCTCTTCGTCCAGGAGGCAGTCGCCCCCACCCGGAGCTCAGCCATACGGCCCTCCCCAGCGGATCACCGTGGCCCCCCACGAATAGCCGGTTCCCGCGCTCACCAGCACCACCACGTCCCCATCCCGAAGCCGTCCCTCCTGCCGGGCCAGGTAGAGCCCCAGCAGCGGATCGGCGGCCGAAAGGTGACCGTAGTCCGAAAGATAGACGGCCTGGGATTCGGTCAGCCCCAGGGCGGAAAGCAACGCCTCGAAGAGGGAGCGCTTGGTATGCAGCGGGATCAGGAAATCGGGGCCGTGGCAGCCGCTCCGTGCGATGGCCTCCCGCACCACGCGGACGAAATGCTCCAGGGTGATGGGGTCGAGCATGGCCTTCATCCGCGCCGGATCGATGACGTCGAAATAATGCAGGCGCCGCTCGACGGTCTCATGGCTTGGAGGGAGCACCGAACCCCCGGCGGGAACCCGCACGAACTCCGCGAAGCGGCCGTCCGTGCGGAAGGCGGACTCCAGGACAACGTTAAAGGGATGTCCGCGTCGGAGCAGGCAGGCCGCCGCCCCATCGCCGAAGTTGAACATGAACCGGGCGCGGTGGTTGGTGTAATCCAGAAGCATGGACTCCGTAGAGGCCGCCACGAGCAACACGTGGCGCAGGGAGGGATCGGTCAGCATCATGCTGCGGGCCGCCTTCAGGGCGAACGGGAGGCCGGCCGAGGTTCCGCAGATCTCGAACGCGTAGGCCCGGTGGGCACCCACTAACGCCTGGATACGCGGGGCAGCCAGCCACACGTAGTAATCCTTGTGCATGCTTCCGAAATAGATCACCGCATCCACCTCCTCAGGCGCCACCCCCGCGTCCATCAGGGCCCGGCGCCCGGCCTCAGCGGCCATCATCGAGGCGGTTTCCCCTTTCCCGGACACATCGGCGATGTGTTTCCGGTTCAGCCCGAACTTGGCCCGGATCACCTCGGCCGGGATGCCGGAGGCCACGGCCAGCTCCTCCGCTGTCATCACCCGCTCCGGAAGGTAAACGCCCAGCCCCGCGATGCCGACCACGGTCATTGCCATCCGCCTCCGTAGCGGGCCTGGACCTCCCCGCGCGCGATCTTTCCCAGCGCATTTCGAGGCAGAGCCTCTACGAAGACCACAGACCTCGGGATCTTGTAACGGGCCAGCCGCCCTTCACACCATGCCAGCAACTCCTCAGGCTGAACTGCATACCCCGGGCGCAAGACCACAACCGCCCGTCCCACCTCGCCCCATTTCGGATCCGGCACCCCGATCACACAGACCTCCTGGACAGCCGGATGCTGCGCCAGCACCGCCTCAACCTCCGCCGGATACACGTTAAGACCACCGCTCTTGAACATCTCTTTCAAGCGCCCCACAATGTAGGTGAAGCCGCGTTCATCCCGATAAGCCAAATCTCCTGTTCGGAACCACCCTTCGCAGAACGCCTCCGCTGTCGCCTCCGGAAGGTTCCAGTAGCCCGCGAAGACATTGGGGCCCCGCAGCCAGAGCTCCCCGACCTCCCCCGGCCCTGCTTCCCGTCCCTCCGGCGTCACGATGCGCGCCTCGGTGAAGAAAGCGGGCTTCCCGATGAAACCCAAGGCTCGGGTTCCCTCTATGAACTCCTCCGGCTCCAGCATGAAGGCAGTGGGAGAGGTCTCCGTCAACCCGTAACCGCCTCCGAAGGGCAAATTCCTCCGGCGAAAGGCCTCCACCACCTCCAGCGGACACCGATCCCCTCCGTTGTAAAAGGCCCGCACGCTGGAGAGATCCACCTGATCCAAGAGGGGTGAAGCCAGCAGCATCTGGAAGATCGTGGGCACGCCCATCACGATCGTCACCCGCTCCCGCTCGATCCACCGCAAGGCCTCATCGGGATCGAAGCGGCGGGGCATGACGACCCGGCCACCCACGAGCAGGGTGGGAAGGGTGAAGAGCCCGATGCCCCCCACATGGACCAGCGGGAGCAACGTAAGGGTGGTGTCCTCAGCGGTGATGCGAAGGGCGATGATGTCGTTCATCGCATTCCAGAACTGATTGGCATGGGTCAGAACGGCCCCTTTAGGCCGTCCTGTGGTCCCCGACGTATAGACGATGAGAAGCGGACGGTCCCATGGGATCGGATCCCCGGGCTCTTCCTCGGGCTGACCCGACGCCCAATCCGGATATGCCGTCGCCCCGGCCATCGGCTCTTCTGCCAGCCCTATCACGGCCTCCACCGGGGCCTCCACCCGCAGCGCTTTCACCATCCCTGCCTGCTCCGGCCCCACGAAAAGAGCCCGTATCCCGGCGTCCCGGATCTGGAAGGCCAGCTCCGGGACGCTCAACCGGTAATTGAGGGGGACGACCACTACGCCGATCTTGGCCGCGCCGAAGAGCAGGATCAGGAAGCGCGGATCGTTCACCGCCAGGATCCCGATACGATCCCCTTGCTGCAGCCCCATGGCCCGCAGCCCGTGGGCGGCTCGATTGGCCTCACGGTTCAGGAGGCCATAGGAGAAACGCCCCGTCGGCGTGATCAGCGCCTCCCGCTCCGGGTGGAGGAGCGCATGCCGGGAGAGCCAGTAACCGATGCCATACATCCGCGCCTACCTCCTCAGGAACGCGTGGAAGATCTCCCGGAAAACCTCAGGGCGCTCCAAGTAGGGGGTATGTCCGGCATCCGAGATCACCTCCTCCTGGTAGCGCCCCCCGGCCGCCCGGTAGCGCTCCAGCACCGCCCGGGTCTGGGAGACCATCGGCTGGGGCGGATAGATCGCCTCCCCCGGCCATCCGGGGATCACCCCTTGCATGCCGAGATGGCCGAAATCGAAGAGCGAGGTGTCGGAAACAATGGTGTCCTCTGCCCCGCGAACCCAGAGGATCGGAGGCTTCGAGGAGATCCCGGCCAGGGCGCTCAGGTTGCAATACTTCGGGCTCATCGCGTTGTTCACCCCACGGGTGCCGGGGGCCACCCCCGGCCAGTGCGGGCTGGCCTGAAAATCGCCAGGGTAGTTCTCCTCCCCCACAGCCGTGAGGAGCATGGCCTCCACCAGCGCGTCCTCCCGGGGGTGGAGGAACGGCGGCTTGCCGTAAAATGCCCGAAGCACCCGGCGGGGGGAGAAATCGCTCTCGGCCCCCCGGTCCCCGGCCGCCAGCCGGCGCACGAACTCCGGGTTCGCCGTGCCGCCGCCGGAGCCGGCATAGTCCGCCCAGCACGGCGTCCCCTCCACATCTTTGGTCCCCCCGAAACCGTAGGGGGAGAGGGGATTGATCAGAGTCAGGGAAAGGAGGCGATCCGCGTGGTCAATGGCGTATTGCATGGCGATCCCCCCGCCCATGGAATGGCCCACCAGATGGAAGCGCCCCAGCCCCAGCGCCTCCGCCAGGGCGTGAAGGTCATCGCTGAAATCCCGAAGCCCCCGGGTGGCGTCCACCGGCCCTCGCTCCGATTCCCCATATCCCCGCAGGTCCGGCGCGATGGCGCGGAGCCCCGGGGGCAGGTCGCCCATCGTCTCCTCCCAGAACGTCGCGGAGGAGACGTTCCCGTGGAGGAAGACCACCGGCTCCCCATCCAGCGGCCCGGCGAAGAGCACGTGGAAAGTCAAGCGCGAGGTAGCCACCTGGGCGCAACGGATCCCATCCAAATGAGGCATCCGCATAGGGGCCTCCTGTGCAGTGCTGATCTGAACCCACGCATCTTCCCCTTCTTACCGGGCTGTCCAGCCCAGATCGATGGTCCATACGGCTCCAGTGACGGCTGAGGCCTCCTCCGAGCACAGGTAAGCCACCAGCGCCGCCACCTCCTCGGGCTCGATCAGCCGGCGGATGGCCGCGGGCTCCAGCATGACCTTTTCCACCACTTCCTCCGGGGAAAGCCCCCGTGTCCGCGCCTGGTCTTGAATCTGGTTCTCCACCAAGGGCGTGCGCACATAGGCGGGGCAGACCGCGTTCACGGTGATGCCGTAAGGGCCGCCCTCCAGGGCCGCCGCCCGGGTGAGGCCGATCAGGCCGTGCTTGGCGGCCACGTAGGCGCTTTTGAACGGCGAGGCCACGAGCCCGTGGATCGAAGCGATGTTGACGATCCGCCCCCAGCGCTGGGCCTTCATGGCCGGCCAGGCGTATTTGGTGAGGAGGAAGGGGGCGGTGAGCATCACCGCCAGCATCGCCTCCCAAGTGTCCTCGGGGAACTCCTCAATGGGGTCAATGTGCTGGAAGCCCGCGTTGTTGATCAGGATGTGAACCGTGCCGCAGCGCTCCATGGCCTCCGCGATGAGGCGGTGGCAATCCTCACGGCGGCGCAGGTCGAGGCAAAGGAACACGCCCCCCGATAGCTCGGGCCACCGCCTGCCCCGGCTCCGCCTGGACATCCGCCACCACCACCCGATCGCCCTCCCGAGCCAAGCGCTCCGCGATGGCTCGCCCGATCCCGCTCGCCGCCCCGGTCACCACGGCCACCCGACCCATCTCGCCCTCCGAATCTGGAGCGAAAGCCTGCCCCCTCCTCCGCCCCTTCTCATCCCCCGTAGCGTTGCTTGAGCGCCGTCTTATCCACCTTCCCGGCGCCGGTTTTGGGCAGCTCCTCCACAAAGATCACCGATTTCGGCACCTTGTAGCCCGCCAGGCGGGCCCGCAGATACATCAGCAGCTCGGATTCCGTCAGGGCGCTCCCCGGCCGCCGCACCACGATCGCCCGCCCCACCTCCCCCCACTCGGGATCGGGCACCCCGATGAGAGCCGCCTCGATCACATCCGGATGGCCCAGCATCACGCTCTCCACCTCCGCGGGGTAGATGTTCTCCCCGCCGGAAATGATCAGATCCTTAATCCGGCCAACGATGTAGAAATCCCCCTCCTCATCGCTCATGGCCAGATCCCCCGTCCGCAGCCAGCCCCCCACAATGGCCCGCGCCGTCTCCTCAGGACGGTTCCAATAGCCCGGGATCACATGGGGTCCACGGATCCATAGCTCCCCGACCTCCCCCGGCGCGGCGTCATGACCATCCCGGACCACCCGGACCTCGACGTGGAAGAGGGGGCTTCCGACCGAGCCCGGTTTGCGGCGGGTTTTCTCATCCGGCAGCCAGAAGTTGTTGGGTCCCGCCTCGGTCAACCCGTAACCGGTCTTGAAGGGCACTCCTTTCTCAAAGAAGCGTTCGAAGACCGGCATGGGGCACGGGGCGCCCCCGCTGATGACGATGCGACAGCGGGAGAAATCCGCCCGCCCCCAACGGGGATGCTGCTGGAGGCGGATGAACATCGTCGGCACGCCGAAGAGCAGGGTGACCGGCTCCCGCTCCAACAGGTCGAAGACCTGATCGGGGTCGAAGGCGGGGCAGAGGATCGAGGCGCCGCCGATGTGGACCAGGGGGGTGGTGAACACGTGGAGGCCGCCGGTGTGGAAGAGGGGGGCGTTGAGGATGGCCACGTCGTCCGGCCGCAGGCCCCAGCTCATCACCGTGTTGACCGCGTTCCAGGTGATCGTCCCATAGGTGAGGATCGCCGCCTTGGGCAACCCCGTGGTCCCGCCGGTGTAGCACAACACCCACGGATCCTCCAGGGCGAGCGGGGTCGGATCCGGCGGCCGGTCGGAGGCCCGCCCCACCCACTCCCCCCACCGCCGATGGTCTCCCCGGATGGGCTCGTCCAAAGCGATCATCAGGGGAGCGGCTTCCTCGAGCGCTGCCGCCTTCTCCGCCAGATCCCCGCTGTAGGCCAGGGCCCGCGGTGGGATCTCGCGCAGCATGGCTTGGAGCTCGGGAACGGCCAGCCGGGTGTTCAGGGCCTGCAGGATCACGCCGGTCTTCTGGCAGGCGAAGAGCAAGTCCAGATATTCCAAGCGGTTAGTGGAGAGAAGGGCCAAGAGATCCCCCTTCCGCAGCCCCATGGCCTGCAGCGCGTGGGCCGCCCGGTTGGCCCGCGCGTTCCACTCCGCGTAAACGATCCGCCTCCCGGTGGCGGCCTCGATCAGCGCCACGCGGTTCGGGGAAAGCCGGGCGCGTTTCGCCAGCCAATCCCCCGCCGGGATCATCCCGGAACCTCCCCCTTCAGGAACGCCACGGTCGTTTGATTGAAGGCCTCCGCCTGCTCGATGAAGAACAGATGGCCGGCCTCGGGGAAGAGGATCAGATGGCTGCCGGGGATGCGTTCGTGCAGGCGCCGGGCGTTCTCGACCGGGACCACCCGATCCTCCAGCCCATGGGCGATCAGGGTGGGCGCCCGGATTTCATGGACGCGCGCCTCGAGGTCGAAAGCGAGGGCGGCGGCGAGCTGGCGCTGATAGGCGTAAAGGGGTTGGGGGTGGGCCACCCGCCAGGCGACATAGGCCTCCAGGGCCTCCGGATGCTCCCGGAGGAACCGCTCGGTCACGGAGACCGCCCACAGGCGCCGCAGGTCTGTCTCCGGATCCCCGGTGCGATTCGTGAAGACGGCCAGCGTCTCCGGTGGCATGGGGATCACGTTCGGGCCGCCGAAGGAGGTGCAACAGAGGACGAGGCGGTTCAACCGCTGGGGATGGCGCAGGGCGAACATCTGGGCGATGAAGCCGCCCATCGAGGCGCCAACGAGGTGCGCCCGCTCGATCCCGAGGGCCTCCAGCAGCCCGGCCACATCATCGGCCATCTGCTCGATCGTATAAGGGGCATCCGGCTTGTCCGACTGACCGGCCCCCCGGTTGTCCACGGCGATGGCCCGGAAACAGCGAGCGAAAGCGGGGAGCTGACGGTGCCACAGGTAATGATCCCCCCCGAGGCCGGGAATGAAGACCACTGCTTCTCCGTGGCCCTCCTCCACATAAAAGAGCTCGATCTCATTCACCCGCACGCGGGGCATCAGCGGCTCCTTTCGCCTCGGAGGGGAGAGCGATCCCATGGCGGATGAAGGCCATGGCCGTCTCCAGCACCTCCTCTGGGGGTTCCCGGTTCTCCCAGAGCACCCAGCGCATCCCCAGGAGGTGGGCGATGCCCATCAGGCAGTAGGCCAGCGTCTCCGGATCCATGCGGCGGATCTGGCCGGCCTCCATCGCGCGGGCCAGGCCCCGGGCGTATCCCTCGGCCAGGCGCCGGTAGTATTCCCGATAGACCTCCTCATCAACGAATTGGCTCTCCAGGACGATGCGGTAGAGGAAGCGGTGCTGGAGGACGAAACGGAAGAAGGCCCGATACCCTTCCCGCTCGATCTCCAGACGGTCCTGCAGGCCTGCCACCGCCATGGCGATGAACTTGCGCAGCTCGTGGCTCATGTAGCGGACCAGGGCGCGGAAGATGTCCTCTTTGGAGTCGAAGTAGAGGTAGAAGGTGCCCTGGGCCACGCCGGCGCGGCGGACGATCTCGGAGATCGAGGCCCGGCGGAACCCCATCTCCCCGAAGACCTCCTCCGCCGCCTCCAGCAACCGACGGCGGGTCTGCTCCCCACGAACCGTCACCGGCGCCCGCGCCATGGCTCGAATATGACAAATGATTCATATATCATATTACTGAATGGCCGAAGTTTGTCAAGGGCCTTTAAGGGAACCGGTCCCGGAGCTTGGGGTGGGCCGAAGGCCAGCTGGGGCCCCAACCGGCCTTCCACATGGGAACACCCTCTCGCTCGCGCGGGGATCCGACGCAGGGGGCCTGTTGAGGAGCGCCTTAGGAGACAGAACGATGGCTCCGTTCATCTGCCGGTTGCTCGATCCATGCGAACATGCTACGATTTATAGAACCAGCATCGAAGGAAACCGCTCCCGCTTGAGAACCGCCTCCTC
>FWWL01005019.1_pt1 | contig 21365 bp, 14 predicted proteins | sample 2228331 | NCBI WGS metagenome assembly FWWL01 (sample SAMEA103939775, study PRJEB20133) | metagenome | reverse complement strand
GTGCACCCTGTCCCCGCGGAAGCCACCGGCCTCCGCGCCGCGCAGCCGTTCGGGAATCCGCACCTTCTCTATATGCGAAGGTTGCCAACCGTCGATGGGTCTGGCAGAACCCGAGGTCATCGAACGTGGTAAGAAAGAAGAAGAGGTGGAAGAGGAATAGCCTTCCCCTCTGGCCATGGTAGCCTATAAAACTGGATGCCCGAAGAAAGGCATCCAGTTTTATTTGCGCTTTTGTGCCGTAAGTTTTAGGGCTTTTAGCAGCAAATAAACAATGCGGGCAGAAATGCCCCAAACACGCTCTCCCTGATAGGGTGCAAAAAAGAGCACCTCGTGAAGAGTACCGTCTCCCGCGGGCAGAATCTCTCGCTCCAGGTGGTCCGGCTGAGCCAGCCAAACCAACGGGATTGTAAAAACCTTTTCAACTTCTTCCTCAGACAATCGAAGCGACACCGGCCAGTCCATCTTGCCCACCACCGGGTAAATGAGGTAATGAGTCACCGACGTAAGCAGTGGCAATTGGCCCAAAAGCGTGATCCGTGACGCCTCAACCCCAATTTCCTCCCAGGTCTCCCGTAAAGCCGCACTCTCCACCGAAGAATCTTCTGGTTCGATCGCTCCACCCGGAAAGGCGACCTGTCCTTTGTGATTCTGCACACGTGAACTGCGACGGGTAAAAAGCAAATGCCACTCCCCGCCTTCCCGCACCAACGGCACCAGAACCGCAGCCGGACGAAGGGACGTCCGCTGAACAAACAAGGTGGGATTCGAGGCCGACCAGGTAGACTGAAACTCAGCCAGCCGTTGCTGAATGGTCTCTAAGGTGAGGCGATTCACCGCACCGGCGAGATCAGAAAGCAGCCGCTTCGCCATCATCCTCAAGCGCCATTTCTATCCCCGAAAGGTGCTCTTCTGAAAACACTTCTGACCCTGCCTGGACAGCGCGGGCAAAGATCAGAAAACCAGTGTGAGCCACCATGCGGTCCACTGGTCGCAATCGCTCAGGTTCTGGCTTGTAATGGCGCAAAAGCACCTCGCATACCTCAATCAAATCAAACGCTTGCGCTCTCAAGGCGGCTACCAAACGCGTTACCTGGTTCGTAGTCGGCAAAATGCTACCAAAAAATCCCCCCGGCTTAAGCGCTTGACGGGCTTGTTCTACATAATCCTGCGGGTTGGGCACATCCAGAAATACAGCATCTACCTCGCGTTCGTCAAAACCAGCCGCAATGTCCCGCAGTTTAAGGGTTACCCGTTCAGCCAGTCCCAGACGTTGCAGGTTTTTTGCCGCCAGGTTTTGCACGTCCGCGCGCACATCATAACTGGTCACCCGCCCATGAGCGCCCACAGAAAAAGCAAATGCACAGGTAAGCGAGCCTGAGCCGGTACCTGCCTCGAGTATGTGCTGTCCTTCGCCAATGCTCATATTGACCAGGATCAGGCCAATGTCTTTCGGATAGAGGATTTGAGTGGTCCGGGGTAACTCACGGATCAGATCGGCCAGGGAAGGCTGGAGCACCAGGAAAGTTTCTCCCATGTGACTGGCAACACGGCTTCCCCAGGGTTTTCCAATCATATCGTCATGTTTGATGATGCCACGATGGCTGTGAAATTCACCGCCTTTTTCCATACGCAAGATGAAAGCCTTGCGCCGCGGACTGACCAGATAAACCAAGTCACCATCTTGTATAAAAGTTGAATGAAGATTCCAGCTCACGCCCGTTTGCCTCCTTGAGGGGGTTCTACCTGGCCCAACCAATAAGCAAGGCCAAGAAAGAGAACGCCGCCCACCAGTGCACCCCCCAGGTTGATCGGCCCAACTCGCCCTGTTGTCCAATTCAGCGCTCCAGCAGCCCAGTGCCCTATCCAAAACCCCAGGTTAGCCGCTACCAGGTACGCTATCAGTTTCACCCAGCCGCCTCCTCGCCACAAGTGAAAGAGCGCCCCCAACAGTGTGGCCATGCAAATGCCAAGCAGAATACTTTGTATGGTCATCATTAAATCCTCACCTGTTTGATGCCGAAACGATAGTCCCCCCACCTACGACCACATCCCCATCGTAAAACACCGCGCGCTGGCCAGGTGTGATATCTCGAACCGCTTGGTCAAATTCAACCCGTACCTGCTGCGGCGTCTCCACTATGACCGTCGCAGGAAGGGGATTGGCAGTATAGCGGATCTTTACCTCGGCACGGAATCGCTCCGCTGGAGGCTCACCCAACACCCAGTTCACCGGGGCCGCATGAAGCACCGTCTTTCCCAATTCCTCCAGGTGTCCAACGATCAGGAGATTCTGGCGAATGTCTTTGTCGATCACATAGAGGGGTCGGGAAGACGCCACCCCCAATCCCTTGCGTTGCCCGATTGTGTAAAACGCCAGCCCGTGGTGTTCGCCCAGAACTTCACCCTGACGATTGACAATCCGCCCAGGGCGGATCACCTCAGGAGCATGCCGTACCAGAAAATCTCGGTAATCCTCTCCGGCTAGAAAACACAAATCCTGGCTCTCCGATCGCTCTGCCACCGGTAAACCGAATGCACGCGCCAGTTCGCGTACCTGAGGTTTGGTATAGCCCCCAATGGGCAATAGCGTGTGGCGCAATTCCTCCTGTCCCAACACACTGAGCACATAGGATTGATCTTTGTTGGCGTCCAGAGCCCGTAAGAGCAAAAAGCGCCCCTGCTGGTCTCGCTCAATTCGCGCATAGTGTCCAGTTGCCAACCACTGGGCGCCCAGTGAAAGGGCTTGCTGGAGTAGCAATCCCCACCGAATCTGACGATTGCAAACCAGACAGGGGTTAGGCGTCATCCCCGTCAGGTATCCCTGGATAAAGGCCCCTACCACCCATTCGCGAAATTTTTCCCTTACATCCACAACGTAAAAGGGGATCCCCAACTTGGCTGCCACACGCCGAGCCATCATCATTGCATCCGGGGTACAACAACGGTTGAGATCTTCTTTGCCCGGCTCACTCCATAAGCGCAGCATCATCCCCGTGACATCATATCCCTGCTCGACCAACAATGCAGCAGCCACTGAGGAGTCAACGCCCCCGCTCATTGCAACCACAACCTTAGGGTTTCGATCCGGCTCCATGCTGATTAATTCACCCTGCTAACAACCCGGCACCTCTCCACTGCTGCCGGAAGCACGTTCAAAAACCGTTCAATATGGTCTTGAGTTGTACCTCGTCCCAAGGTCACCCGTAGCCCGCCCATAGCCCACTGCGAGGTGAAGCCAATCGCCTGCAGGACCTCAGAAGGCTCCGGATTGCCCGTCTTACAAGCCGATCCTGAAGAACACGCGAAACCTGCATGGTCCAGGTACATCAGGAGTGTGTTGACCTCAACATGCTCAAAGGCAAAAGAGGCGTGGTTGGGCAGCCGTTCTATAGGATGTCCGGTCAGTCGCACGCGGGGGATAGTGTTCAATATTCCTTCAATTAAGTGATCCCGCAATGCGCGTAAACGTTGCGTTTCCTGGTCAAGTGTTTCCAGGGTCCATTCAAGGGCCTCGGCCATGCCGACTATCAACGGCACATTCTCGGTTCCGGCGCGTAAACCCCGCTCTTGGGCGCCCCCAGTTTGAACAGGAAGAATAGACGTCCCCTGACGCACAAAGAGCGCCCCAACCCCTTTGGGCCCATAGAACTTGTGGGCACCAATCGAGAGCGCTGAAACCCCTAAAGCCCTCACATCCAATCGCAAGTGTGCCACCGATTGAACAGCATCTGTGTGAAAGGGCACATCCTTCTCCGCACAAATGGCTGCAAGCTCGGCAATCGGATTGAGAGTCCCAATTTCATTATTCGCGTGAATAATGGAAACCAGAGCTGTGCTCGAATCAATTAAGCCACGCAAGTCATCCGGATCCACACGACCATAGGAATCCACAGGTACGTAATCCACAATGAAACCAAACACATCCTGCAACTGGCGGGCTGTTGCTGAAACTGCATGATGCTCAACGGGCGTGATCAGAATGCGATATGCTCCGCGCCGTTGATGTTCCGCCAGCGCAATTCCGCGCAAGGCCAAATTATCACTCTCCGTCCCCCCCGAAGTGAAAATTATTTCCCTGGGTTTGGCCCCTAATGCTCGCGCAATCCGCTCACGTGCTTCTTCCAGCGCAGCCTCGGCTTGTTGACCCTCAAAATGCACCGAGGAGGGGTTGCCAAACGTGCCCCCAAAGAAAGGCAACATTGCCCTTATGACTCGATCAGCCACTGGGGTAGTGGCAGCGTAATCCAGATAAACACGTTCATCCCTGGTCATCTCTCACTCCAGATAACGCTAAAATCAGCACTTCGTCTCTGATAACTCCCGATTATAGCACGAGATGTTTTGATCCCCTGGCGTTCATAAGAAGCCATTTGACAAAAGATTTAATTTCACGATAAACTCTCAATGGGAGGAAATCACCATGCGCATCGCCTTACTTCACTACGCGGCTCCCCCAATTGTCGGCGGGGTAGAAGCCGTAATCGCACGCCAGGCTAAATATCTGCTGAAAGCCGGTCACCAGGTTATCATCCTGACCGGGCGAGGTGAAGCCTGGGACGAGCGCATACCTGTACACGTGTGTCCACTCCTTGATTCTCGGCACCCGCAAATTCTTGAAGTCAAGCGCGATCTCGATCGGGGACACATACCGTCAGAAATGGATGCCCTGGTAACCACTTTACAAGAATGGCTCGAATCTTACTTGCTTCAAACCGACGTGCTCATCGCACATAATGTGGCCACTCAGCATAAGAACTTACCTCTCACAGTAGCCCTTCATCGCCTGACAACTCGTGGCATTCCTCGCCGGGTTATCCTCTGGCATCACGATCTGGCCTGGACCGCTGAGCGCTACCAGGGCGAATTGCACCCGGGCTGGCCATGGGACCTCTTGAAGCAAGCCTGGCCCAATACCATTCAGGTTGTTGTGTCTGAAGCCCGTCGCCTTGAGTGGAGTCAGTTGAGCGGATTGCCGCGCGAAGAAATTCATGTCATCCCAGCGGGCATTGAACAGGTAGAATTCCTCGGCTTATCAGCGGTCACACAAGAGCTCTTTGAGCGCCTCAGCCTGGCTTCTGCCATGCCGATCCTGCTTTGTCCGGTGCGCATCACCCGGCGTAAGAACCTGGAGCAAGCGCTCGCGATTATGGCAGAATTACACTCCCTCCTTCCCGCCGCCAGGCTTATCATCACAGGGCCACCAGGTGCCCACAACCCAGAGAATTTAAACTATTACCAGAGTCTTCTCTCCCTACGTGACCAACTGGGAATCAAAAACTCGGTTCACTTCCTGGCAGAATACTACCCGGATGGCGTCAGCGATCTGGTAATCGCGGATCTCTACCGCCTTGCAGATGCCCTATTGCTCACCAGCCGCGAGGAGGGGTTTGGCATACCTCTGCTAGAGGCAGGAATCAGTCGCCTGCCCATCTTCTGTACCGGCATTGCCCCTTTACGCGCCATTGCCCAAGAAGATGCCTTTTACTTCACACCGGAGACCTCCTCCCTGGATATTGCCCATGCCATTAAGGAGCGCCTCGAGGGAGATCCGCTCTATCGAGTGCGTTGTCGCGTACGCCTTAATTTCTCCTGGGAAGTTGTCTACCAGCGCCAGATTGTCCCCTTGCTGGAGGGTCTATGATAACCGAGAAACGCTTTATCCCTTTTCGACGGGTGGCTATCCCCGTCCTTGGACAGGTGCTGCCCCACCATGCGTTAGGTCTGGCCCGTGCTCTGAATACCGAAATCATCATCTACCAGCTGATGCCGCCTTCATCAGGAGAAAGGATCACCCCCCACCCCAAAGGGCATAAAATTGCCGCCACATTGCGCGAGTCGCTTGGTGTTACCAACCGAGTCCAGGTTCTTTCCGAGTCTACCGAATGGTTTGATTTGCGTCAGCGCCTGGAAAACGATTCACCAGATTTGCTTATCCTGGAAATTCCTTACCATTTTCAAGGTCTGTTTACCCTTCCCGAAGTCCTCGCCTCCGCACCTTGCAACCTGGCGCTGATCCGCGGCCCGTGGCCAGAGCACAAAGGCAATATCTTGCTTCCTTTACGCGGCGGTCCTCATGCTGAACTTGGCCTGCGCATGGCCTTGGGATTACACGATTTTCGCACAACGGCACTCCACCTGGTTGGGCCAAATCGCAGCCAGATCGAAGGCCCGTTCCGCGGCCTGGCGCGGATTCTCCCCAGTTTCCGAGAACTCACCTACAAAACTGCTGCTGCGGATCAACCAGCCCGCGAAATTCTGGAAGAGGCTCGGCAGGCTGATCTGCTGATTATTGGGGCAGCCGCATGGCCAACCCCTGAAACCAGCGGTCTGGGGTCAACCGCTGAAACTCTGCTCAATCAGGCTCCATGTGCGGTGATCGTCATTAAGAGCGCCCAACCGCTGCCAGCAACCTGGAGCGGCCCCGAAAGCGAACGTATTGGTTACAAAGCCATCTCCGTTTTAGTGGATAAATGGTTCGCCGAAAATACCTTCCACGCGGATGAGTTTGCAGATTTAAAGGAATTGGTGGCGCTTAAAGAGAAACAAAACCTGACCATCAGCCTGGCTCTCCCGGCACTTAACGAAGAGGAGACAGTCGGGCAGGTCATTTCCTGCGTCAAATCCGCGTTGATGGATCAGGTGCCCCTGCTAGATGAAATTATCCTGATGGATTCCAATTCCACCGACCGCACGCGAGAAATTGCCACCGACTTGGGCATTCCTGTGTACATTCATCAGGAAGTCCTGCCTCAATATGGGGCTCGCAGGGGAAAGGGAGAGGCTTTATGGAAGAGTCTGTATGTCACAAAGGGAGACATTATCGTCTGGATAGACACGGATATTGTTAACATCCATCCACGATTCGTCTACGGCATATTAGGCCCTTTGCTCCACTTCCCCCAAATCCAGTTTGTCAAAGGCTTTTACCGTCGTCCAATCCGCGAGGGTGAGAAGATTCAGGCCACGGGTGGAGGACGAGTCACCGAGTTAACCGCTCGCCCTCTGATCAATATGTTCTACCCCGAACTCTCCGGAGTGATTCAACCCCTCTCTGGCGAATACGGGGGCCGACGTCGTGCCCTTGAACGCCTGCCCTTTTTCTCGGGCTATGGGGTAGAGACAGGGCTTCTTATAGACGTTTTCGAAAACTTCGGGCTTTCCGCTATCGCCCAGGTTGATCTTCAAGAGCGCATCCACCACAACCAACCTCTGGAGGCGCTTAGCCGGATGTCCTTCCTAATCCTCCAGGCGTTTATCCGCAAACTTGAACAGCGCTACCATCTCCCTATTTTGGAAGAGGTCAACAAGTCCATGAAGTTCATCCGCTACGAAGAGGGGCGCTATTCACTCATGGTTCAGGAAGTCGTAGAACAGGAGCGCCCTCCCATGATTGAAATCCCCGAATACTTGGAGAGGCACCCAGATGGTCGTTCCTGAATCCCGCTGCCATCCAACGCAATGTGAAATCTGGGCAGTTCGCCATGGTCAGACCGACTGGAATCTGGAAGGTCGTTACCAGGGCCAAACGGATATTCCTCTAAATGCCACCGGGATTGAGCAAGCCAAGCGACTCGCCGCCACCCTGGATGGATATCGCTTTGCCGCCATCTACAGCAGTGATTTGAAGCGCGCCCACGAAACAGCCCTCATCCTTGCCGCCAGGATTCAATGCTCGGTCATTGTGGACCCGCGTTTACGGGAGATCCATCAAGGTGAGTGGGAAGGCATGCAGTTCTCCGAGGTAGTGGCTCGTTTTCCTGCTCATTTGACGCAGCGGCAAGAACAACCCTTGCATGCCCGTCCTCCCGGGGGTGAAAGTGTGCTCGAAGTAGCCCAGCGAATCGCTACTGCCGCTAACGAGATCGCCTCTCGTCACTCCGGTCAACGTGTGCTTTTGGTCTCACACGGTTTGGCAATTGCCACACTTATCGTCCAGGCCTCGCAACTACCTTTCGAACGCGTCTTTTCGTTGATTCCCGAGAATGCCTCTATCACAGTAGTCTGCTGGCCCCCTCAGTCCAATGGACATCAACCCCACCCCTCTCTTTGAACACCTGGAATTCTTGTACGGTAGCGACACCGCCCAACGTGTCTTGCCCGTGCTGGTAGCGCGCCTTCAACGCTTTCGCTCGCCAGCGATCTCAACGCGCCCTTTAGATCATCGGGATGCCATCCTCATCACTTATGGGGACCAATTCACGACCCAGGGTGAAACCCCTCTAAAAACATTGCATCAGTTTTGCCAACGCCACCTTAGAACCGCCTTGACAGGGTTGCATATTCTCCCCTTTTTCCCGTATTCCTCAGACGACGGGTTCTCGGTTATAGATTTCTATCAGGTCAATCCTGCCCTGGGCACTTGGGATGACATCCGGGAACTGGCTTCCGATTTTATCCTCATGGTTGACCTGGTGCTCAATCACACCTCAGTCCAAAGCCCATGGTTTCAGGGCTTTCTGCGAGGGGACCCTGACTACCGCGATTTCTATCTTACTGCGTCACCTGAGACCGATCTCTCTGCTGTGGTACGTCCACGCGCACTGCCTCTACTGACCCCTTTTGAGACTCCTCAAGGAACGTTGTGGGTCTGGACCACTTTTAGCGCTGACCAGGTAGATCTCAATTACAAAAATCCTGAGGTATTGCTCCGGATGGTGGACGTCTTGCTCACTTACCTAGAGCAAGGAGCCCGGATTATCCGTTTAGATGCGGTCGCCTACGTCTGGAAAGAAATCGGCACTCCCTGTATTCACTTGCCCCAGACACATCGCCTGGTGAGTCTCTTCCGCACAATTCTAAACCAAATTGAGCCCTGGGCGCTTCTCATCACCGAAACCAATGTGCCGCACGCCGAGAATCTCTCTTACTTTGGAGACGGGTCTAACGAGGCTCATCTGGTCTATAACTTCGCCCTCCCTCCATTGATGCTCCATACCCTCCATAGCGGAAATGCCGAAAAGTTGACCCAGTGGGCCAGTTCTGCTCTCCAACTACCTTCGCCAGAGGTTACCTTATTTAACTTTCTCGCTTCCCACGACGGGATTGGTGTCAATCCCGCGCGGGGTATTTTAAGCGAAAGTGAAATTCAAGCCGTGATGACTCACGTTCTGGAACGCGGCGGGTTGATCTCCTATAAGAGCAATCCGGATGGCAGCCTGAGCCCCTACGAACTCAACATTACCTACTTTGATACCCTCGCTGATCCCCATTCAGAGGAGGTTTCCCTCCAACGCTTCTTAGTAGCCCACGCAATCCTGATGGCCCTACAAGGGATTCCAGGAATTTATGTTCATAGTTTACTTGGCTCGTCAAACTGGTACGAAGGAGTACGCTTGCTGGGCTACAATCGGGCCATCAATCGCCAGAAATTTTCCACATCTATGATTGAAGAAAAACTACGCCATCCTGAATCTCGAGAGGCGCGTGTACTCAAAGGAATGTTATCCCTGATACACGCCCGACAAAAAAGTCCAGCCCTCAACCCATACGCGCCTCAAAGGGTTCTTTCACTTTCACCCGCAATTTTCTGTCTGATCCGTCAAACCCAAGAAGCCGCCTCGACAGTCCTTTGCCTGCATAATGTAAGCGCAAAGCCTCAGAATCTAAAGATACCCATCACCTCATATCAACTTTTTGGAACAAAAGGGGTAGAATTACTGTCCGGTCGCGTCATTGCACTGACCGATCCACTCGAAGTAAACCTCCCACCATACGGAATTCTGTGGCTTGAGATAGTGAGGTGATGCACCCTCTATGCCATCCGATACCAGTGTCCCCCCATCCGGTTCCATTTGCTCTTTATTGAAGAATCGAATTGATTTGATTAATATCCCCTTCACCGAGCGCGGTTCGCGCCTGCTGGTCTTGCGCAATAATGACACGCTGACCATTCGCCTCGCCGAACGGTGGCTCAAAATAGATCCACGCCTCTCCGGTTACCGTTACCGCCCCCCACTGATCGAAAACCTGACCTTCTGCGATGAAGAGGGATACCCTCTCGCGTTTTGTGAAGTCACCACGTATCCCCATCTAATTGACATTCACACAGCTAAAGGGAATTTCGCAATCACGTTTGTTGACCCCGAGACGCTTCTTATCCTCCTCCCTGAAGCACGCTGCGGTCTCCGCTTCACTGTTCATGTTAACCGGGGTCAAACGGATCGGCGCGGGGGAATTCTTCACATGGTCGGGGATATTCGGCGCAACGTAGCCTATACTACCGACCGTCCAATGCTCAAGAATCAGATCACACAAAAACAGCCCAATGAAATCAACGTAGAGGTCTTATTCGACCAGGGTGGTCCCAATGCTTTGCTGATTAATATCACACCACGTCTGGGTTTCAATCGTTATCTTCCCGACCCCCAAAAGACCCTTGCTGAAGCCTTGCAGCGATGGGAAGAGTGGTTCCAGGCTGTACCCAAGGTAGAAGGGCAATATCAAACGCAATATTACTATGCCTGGTGGATTATGCGGGCTGGGCTGATTTCCACACGGTTCTACACAACCCGAGAGGCCATGGTGCCCTCCAAGCCTTTCTACGTTGGGGTCTGGCAATGGGATGCCTTCTTTCATGCACTTGCCTATCGCCACGTAAACCCCCGTTTAGCCCAAGATCAATTCCGCGTCCTGCTCGACCATCAACGTGAAGATGGCATGCTCCCCGATGCCGTCCACGACGAAGGCACCATCACACATCTGGATTTCCCAGTCGAAGCAGACGTGACCAAGCCTCCTGTTTTGGGTTGGGCGGCCTGGAAGTTCTATCTAAGCACCGGAGATCAGCAGTTTTTGAAAGAGATTTACGATGCTGTTGCCCACTGGAATGCATGGTGGTTCAGCAAGAACGACACCGATGCAGATGGTCTATGCGAATATCATCACCCTTATTCCTCCGGCCTGGACGACAGCCCGTTATGGGATGAAGGGATGCCAGTAACTTCCCCTGATCTGAATACATATCTCTTCCTTCAACTGGAAGCTCTGGCTAAAATGGCCGAGGTGCTCAACTTTAGCAATGACGTTCAGCATTGGCAAACCCAAGCCCAAACGTTGCTTTCCCGCATGATCGCAAGGCTTTGGGATGCCGAAGCCGGGGTATTCTGGCCACGGCACTGCGAAAAACCCATTAAAATACTGACCCCATTCAGTTTATTTCCCCTTCTCACCGGGCAACTTCCCCCTACTATTAACTCCGCCCTGGTTCAGCACTTGACTAATCCGGCTGAGTTCTGGTCCGCCTTTCCAGTGCCCACAGTGGCGCTCAACGACCCTCACTACAATCCAACCCAGATGTGGCGTGGACCGACCTGGATCAACGTCAACTACCTCCTCATCGAGGGACTGATGCGTACGGGCTACCTCGAACTCGGGCAAAAACTACGCCAGCGCACCCTGGAATTGATTAACCGCAATCGCGATATCGTTGAGTACTATCACCCCGAAACTGGTGAGGCCTGTGAAAAAGCCGCCCACGTTTTTGGTTGGTCGGCGGCTTTATTCATTGACCTGGTATTGCAGGAGCAACGGGAAACCTCACCCCCGCGGGAGCCAGTCCCTGCCTAACTATTAATGCGAGACCGAAATCTTCATCACCTTCCCTTCTTTGTTCATGGTGACTCGTGCAAAATAATGGTGAGCCTTTCCACCCTCAACTTGACTCCTGCGGAAGACAAGCACCAATGGATCATTACTGCTTCCAATAGGAGATTTTCCAGAACCTGAGTGGATGTCTTTTTCACCTGTAAAAGATTTGGCAACATTAAGTCGCCACTCTGCCTGCGAGAGTCCAGGTAGGAAAGGTTCCAAAATCCTCTTGGCCTCCATCACCAAATGGCTACTCTCCGCTTCGGAAAGCATTCTGCCATCCGGCTGATCAGCAATGGTCTTAACCTTAGGACGCTGGAAGGATCGGGGCAGGCGCTTAGGGGTTTTGAGCAAATCCACCCCATAGACCAGAGGATCCCCATAGAGTGTAAATGAGATCAGGGTCTTCTGGTCTTCACCATCTAGAAAACCTTGGCGGCGATTCATTTCTCGCACCAGGGCAATTTTTGCCAGCGAAAGAGCCTCGCCAGCCGAATAACCCGCCCGCAACCCGTTCCAGAAATAATAGCCCAGCAAATCGGCACCGACTAATGGGCTTTGAACTGCTCCATAGGAAATGCTGGTTGAACCGATAATGGCCAAGGTACCAATCTCCAGGAATCGCAGGGCAATTGAGTCTTGCTCGCTCTTACCTAAAATGTGACCGCCATAACAAGCCTCGGTAAATACAATCCGAGGGGCTTTACCGTTCTTGACAAGATCACCGGGGGTTAGGGCTACCGGGTAATCCGGCCCAGGGGCGGGATCGTGAGGATCCTTTTGACCGTACCACTCCGCGCCATCTATCACCCCGTGGAGATTGTAGTAATTCAACGGGGCATGGGTCAACGCCTTGGGGTTGAGTTGCTCTCGCCGGTAAGGGGGTGAAATCCAGAATATTCTCCGTCTTCCCACCGGCCGGAAGGTCGCCAGAGCAGCCCGACGCCATACGGCTGCCGAGTATCCCAGCCCCCGATACCCTGAAAGGCCCCAAGCCCGCCAAAACGCCAACCAGCGCTTCCACCAGGAGGGTGCTTTGCGACGCTCACGATGGTACCTCTGCATGGCTCGCAGGCTCTGCAAGATCGGCCCAGGATCGCGATCCCTCCCACCAGGCAAGCGCCCAACAGCCCATTCAGGAACAAAGTAATTACTGTCGCGGGTGGCATAAGGGTTATCAGACAGTACCTCAGTGTCTATATCATCAGTCGGGTTCGGCAATCGGTGAAATGGAACAATTTCATCCCCACCTACAATTAGCAAAGCGCCGATGCGCCCCCCCCGTTTGGCTAGCGCCTCATCCAAATCTGCCAAAGCCAGTTTGAGCGACCAGGCATCGGTTTTTCGAAGGGGTTTCATTCCCAAAGGCGCCATCAAATCGGCATCATCCGGTAAAAAGAGCATTGCTCCCCACCCAAATTCATTCGCCACAGCCTCCACTAACTCTTGCATGTGAGCCACTATGGTAGCGGCAGTTTGTTCGCCATAATGGCGTTCCAGATCAAGGCGTGAAGAAAAAGCCACATAAATTGGGAATCGCCCATCCGTACGTCCAGGAGCGCCACGATTAATTCGCTTGGCGATGGCATCGAGCTCGTTCTCAATTTCTAGAAGCCAGGGACTCTTTGCTCGATGTGAATGGAATGTTTGGCTTCCCCTATCACACTCCCCTGCTGCCTCTCCATGCTGATCAATTAATTTTTCTTCTAATGGATGCTCAGGGGACCCTTCGGCAAATGACTCCGGGTTGGCGCTGGCGGTAACTTCAGTAGAAACCTCTTGTGCTACAGGTTCGGCAAGCTGATTCCATCCCAATCGAGCAGCCACCTCCGCCGGAACCGGAAAATCAAAGCCCAGAGTCAAACGCTCAGGCCAAAGACGCCAAAAGGGGTGCTCAAATCCCAGCCACCGCTGAATCACCTGGCCGGCGATATCCATGGTTACACATCGGTGCAACAGGCTTGTGCCTTCCGCCTCATCTCCCAGTGCCAGTTTGCCCTCTGCCAGCGCCAGGGTCAGCCCCACGCAATCTGGCCAACGCTGGCGATAGAGATTACCAAATCGAATGACACTCACCCAATCCTGCAAATTAAGCAGAATCCGAATGTGGGTAAGGCAGACCAACAATTGATCCTGGGCAAGGGTAAGGGCACGGTAAATCAGATTCTCCGCTTGATCAAAGCGCCCTTGCTCTAACGCCTGCCTGGCCTGGCGTAACCTTTCAGCCCACTCGGGCATGGGTTCAAGCGGCTCAAGGTCTGTGTTTAGGATAAATAGCGCGGCCTTCGTTGCTTGGGGGTCCACGTGAGTACTCCCTCGCTCAGCGATATCCAGGAGTAATTGGTGTCCCTCGTAAAACTCCGGGTCCACCTGCAAAGCGCGTTCCAAGATAACCTGCCCTTGCCCGATCAGTCCATCCAGAACGAAGCTCTTGGCCAACCAATAACTCATCATCAAGTCACCCGGATAAACGTTCAACCAGGCCATAGCAACCTGCCGGGCAAAACGTAGGCTTCGTACCTCAGTTGCTATCCGAATTATGGTCAACCATTGCTCACGATCCCAGAGCCGCGCGGTTGAGGGCAACATAGAGAATTGCTGTTCCATGAGATCATGCCTCCTGGAGTTGATGCACCAGATTCAAGGCCACCAAAGCCCCCAACTGGCGCTTGATGGTCAGGTTATCCGGAGCCAATTGGGCTGCTCGACGCAGCATAGACTCGGCGGCCAGATAGTCCTTGCTATCCCGAAGTGCCAAGCCATACTCGTAATACACTCGAGGATCGCGTGGGGCAATACGTAAAGCCTGTTGATAGACTTCAAATGCCTTTGAAGATTCGCGCCGCTGTTGGTATACCTTTGCCATGGCCAGATATCCCTCAACATTCTGAGGATTCAACCGCAATACCTCGCCAAGGTGATAAAGGGCTTTATCCAGTTGCCCCTTTTGAGTACAAATCTGCCCCATCAATACATGCAGGTCTTCCTGATTGGGATCGCTTTGCAACCCCTTGAGTGCCATATTTTCCGCCTGAGCGAGATCGCCCAGTGACCAAAACGCTTGCGCTGCCAACCTGAGCATGGCAAGATTCCCGGGGTCCTGAGCTAGCACCTTTTGAACAATGGGCAAAGCCTGAGCATTCCCCTCCAACTGACCTATGAGGCGGGCTTTCTCAACCAGCAGTGCCACCTCCTCGCCTCGGCCATCAATGAGCCGCTCCAGGTAAGTCAAGGCCTCCTTTTTGCCCATTCGTTTCTCCAAATAGGCCACTCTCAAAATTACGGACTCAGAGTCATCCTTCGATTTTTCCACAAGCGCTTCGGTCCAAACATCGGCCTGTTCCCATTGGCCGGATTCCAGCGCCGCTTGAGCCGCAACTTTCAACAACGCGGGCTCCTCGGAAAATTTACCCAGATAATCCTGAGCCATTTCAATCACCTGGCGAGACTCACCGAGGATCAGCAGGGTCTGAAGATATTGAAGAATAACTTTCAGATTATCGGGAGCCAACTGAAGAGCCTTTTCCAGGTGTCCTTTAGCCAGTGCTCCCTGATTGAGATCCATATACAATCGCGCCAGATTCAGGTGCGCTTCCAAGTGATCAGGATGCTCTTTCAATAAGCGTTCTAGATGATCCACTGCCTCGGTAAAATTTCCAGTTTCCATAGCTAAACGAGCCGCTTCTTCCCGCCAGACCCACTCAGTGGGCCACAGGTCCAGGGCACGATCCATGGCTTCCAGAGCCAACTCCGGGTTGCTCGCCATTCGAGCGCAGCGAGCAAGGGCTACGAATAATGGTGGAAATTCGCTCAATCCCTCCAGAGCCTTCAGAGCCCAAGCCATTCCCTTTTCTGGCGCCCGCATACCAAGAAACGTGGCAGCGTGGAATAGCACCCAGGCATCCTGCGTGAACTGCTCTACCACCTTTTCTGCCCCAGGCCAGTTTCCCAGGTGGATCAGTGCCACCAGCAAAGCCACCGCACGCTCACCGTTCAATGGAAAGCCCACCAATGAGCGCACGTTGGAATAGGTGGGAGTGAAGACACAATGCCCCCAGACACGCAGCGGCTCCACAGAAGCCTCATAGCCACTGTCCTTGAGCCTTGCAACGGCCTCCTCAAAGCGCTTGAATGCCTCCGAAGGCACAGGAGGTCGGTGATTCTGAATGCCCAACACATCTACCCAGTTAGTAGCCAACTGAGCACTCACCCACGCGCGCGCCAGACGCCAATGCGCCAACGGGATTTCCTTATGCCGTTCAGCATTGGTCAATAGCAACTGAAGTCCGCGCTCCCAATCTAAAACCGCCAGCGCCGCCTCACCTAACCACCCCAACTCCACGTCATTCCCAGACCCTTCCAGAGTACCTGAGATAGCCGCCTGGATAACGGGCTCCAAGCGCTCATAGGCTGCGCTTGCTTCGCGCCACCGTCCTGATGCCGCCAAGTATCGCACTTTTAGGGCAATGGCCCGGGGATGGTCGGGGATTCGGTCAAGACTCTGCTCAATCCCCTGACGGGCTTTTTCAAGATCATCCTCTTCCAACCCAACCTCACCGACAAGGAGCGCCAGCAGGGTTAGCCAATTACGCTCTACCTCCCCTAAGAGCGTTCCCTCAACAGCAATCTGTTCAACTTCAGCAAAAGTGCATAACTCTGCAAAACGCAACGTTGCCTGTGCCAGAGAAGCAGCCCACCCCCGATAGGCGCCCACCTCGGGCTTCAAAGTCGCAGAGCGCACGAAATGCAGATAAGCCGCCTCAACATCTCCCGACCGGAATTTGAGATGGGCGTACAGAAAGTGAATAGCAGCCCAGGAGAGATCAATTTGACTCCTCTGAAGCAAATCGAGAGTCCAGGCTTCAATTCCGAAGTCATCGGAAACCTCATCATCCTGGGCTTGCTGCAAGATGGCCTCCAGTTCAGCCATTGCTTCAGAGATTTGTCCGTCCTGAGCCAGCCACTGCGCCTTTACAAACCGAGCCGGTAGCCAATCGGGAGCCAGGCCAAGCGTTTCCTGAAGTACGGCGCGGGCCTTTTCTGGCTCGTTTCCCAAGAAGCGCAAAAGCGCAACCTGCAATCCTCGCTCCCGATTCCAGAACTCAGCATCCCCTTTCAACCGGCTCAATGTTTGGGCAGCCATCAGATAATTACCATAAGCATATAAACGCTGGCTAAGCATTGGCACAATAGCGGAATCTAACCGGGACTGCGAGGAAAGTGTGTTTAGAATTTCAAGCCCTCGGTCCTCTTGCCCCGCCTCCACAAGAGCATCTGCCAATTTAAGCCAGTAAATCCCGCATTGAGGCGCCAGCACAGTGGCTTGCTCCAAACCCTTTATCCTCTCCTCTAACCACTCCTCACGTTCCGCGCATTGTACAAACCACTCTACAACGTCAAGATCATCTGTGAAGCGCTCCAGAAGGCGATTGGCGGTTTCACGGGCAGTGGCTTTTAGATTCAAGCAGGAATAGACGTCGGTTAACAACATATACAATCGCGGCCACTCAGGACATAGGGCAATGGCCTCTTCCAGGGTAGCCAACGCAACCTCAGGTTGCTGCTGCTTCATGGCTCCCACACCAATCCCCCCTTGAAGGACAGCCTGCTTACAGCGATCAAAAGACGGTTGGCTGCTTTCCAGCATTTGGAAGACATTCAGCGCGGCTTGGGGTTGTTCCAGAGCCAATAGCACACACCCCATGACCAGGCGGACTTCTTGATTTTCAGGCTGCTGGACTAGAAGACGCTGTAGCAGCGTATGCGCCCGCCTTAACTCCTCCGGAGTAGCCCGTGTCTCCAGGTTCAGGAGGTCCTCATCTTTGTTCCACAGTGTTTTCAAGTAAAACCAAGCCCATTCGGGTTGTACATTCCCGTGGTCTAGAAGGGGATGCAATATCTCCCGAACTTGATGAGGATCTGCTCCCAACCGCTGCTGAAGGCAAGCCCCCAGAAAAGTCACACGGGGATCACCAGGCCAACGTGTGTTCGCACGGGTTAAGACAGCCTGACTTTCCTCAAAGTAGCCCAACCCAAGCAGAGTCTCAATCAGCAGGAGATTAGCCTCGTAGGAGTTCGGAGCCAGCTCAGCAGCACGACGCAGGTAAGGTAGTGCCTCGGAAAGGCTTCCTCGTTCCAAGAGGATCTTTCCTAATGCCAGATGAATTTCCGCTGCAGCCGGCAAAACAAGGCTGGCGCTGCGTAGGGTATCAATCGCCTTGTTGGCCTCACCCTGACGCTGGTAGTACTCCGCCAGTTTCACCCAGGGGTAGGCTTCATTAGGACATAAGAGCGTGGCCTGAGTCAGGGCTTGAACGGCTTCTTCCACCTCTCCGTTCTCCAGCAAGATAACCCCGAGATAAGCGTGAGCCATCCCGTTTTCAGGGGAATCAAGCAAAATTTTCTGGCACTCCTCGAAGGCCTCCTGAAATCGTCCTGCCTGAATGGCACAGTGAATCAGCGCCATCCGATCATTGAGGTCATTCACCAAAGCCTCGTTCCCAATGAGACTGCGCCATTCCTCCAGTGCCTTTTCCCAAGCCCCTGAACGCTCATAGGCTTGGGCCAGTTTCCGTCGTATAGGACGCGATTGTGGAAAGTGAATAATGCCCTGCAACCCATAGGTCAGCGCCTGTTGATAAAACCCCGCCTCATCGCAAAGATCGCACATCTGAAGAAAGAGATCTTCAGAAGAGGGGAGAAATTCCAACACTCGCTGCCCCAATTCAATACCCAATTCACTAAGCCCCAAACGCCGCAAGGCTTTTAGCAGGGGATTCGGGTCTAATTTACCCAGCCAGGCCATTATCTTCTGAAGGTGCGCTGAATCCTGATCATCCAACCAGGCACGCAACCTCTCTGCCAGGATATGACGTCGTGTTTCCGGGAGGGGTTCATCTTTCTGGGCACACTGCAAGATCTCCACCAGAATAGGTGGAGTGTCCTTCGAGCAATCATCCCCTTCCCCCATAGCCTGTCCTGAAAAGGCCAGGGCATCCCCCAATCCCCAAGCGGAGAGTTGCTCCATGGTCACCCCGGCCAACTCCGGTAAAGCCTCCTCCCCAAAGCCAGGCGAACGCACCACCGACCGCTGTACTGCCACCCCGGTTTTCCAATAATCCAACAGCCTCTGCAATTGTTCATACCGCTCTAAACTTCTTGTGGGCATCCCACTAAGCCGAAGCAGTAACGCCATTGCATGCAGCCAGAATGCCCGCTCTTTCAGATCGCTCCACGTGGTCAGAGCAGAAATGTCGGTGTCGCACCACGCCTCCAGGGCCTTTCGAGAAAGAACCAGCACATGACTTGCGGCAAGGCTGGCTACCTCCTCTTGACCACTTTGCAGGAGATACCATGGCCATTGTACTTGCTGAGATAAAGGTTGCCTGAGGATCAGCGGGCGCAAATACTCCCACTGCTCTTGATTGCCCAAAGGTTGGCTAAGCAAAACGTGAAGCACATAATGGTAGCACAGTGGCTCGGGCAGCACAGTCAGGAATTCCAGCAGGGAATGAGGATCGTCCAGGTAGGCCCACACACAAACCAGAGGAGCGTTCCACCGCTCAGGGTTGGCTTCAAACTGGGCCCGGGGCAATACACTTTCCCAGGCGGCTTCTTGAGAGCGTCGCCATAATACCAAAGCCACCAACCCCGCTTCCCGCAAGTTGGCCGGGGTATGCCCCTTCTCCACTCGCCCTAAAAGTGTCACCCCTTCCCGCACAATTGTTTCATCACTCGTCAAATGCTCCAAACCTACTCCCCCCGTTGTTTGAAGCGTGGGATGGATTAAGGGGAGCGCTAAATTTCCCGGCATCCACCATTCACGGGCATCACGCTTTACCCCATTCAGGATCCCCAACGCACTGGCTTCTTGCAACGTTCTCCATACCACGGGGTCGTGGCGCAGTGCCCGTAGCACCAGACCTTGCTCATATTCGTTTAAGGACGAGCGGATCCATTCCAAAAGCGACTTCATAATAGCCTCGCCTTGTTTTGGGAGATGAAGAGGATTGGTTTTAGACGATCCGCACCACCAGGAGGTAAGAGGCCAGGATCAAGAGCATCCCCACCAGCATCAGAAAGACCCCAATGCCCGCTGTGGTGTGCACCAATTGATTGAGAGATTCAATCAAGGTCGCAGCATTGCCAACCAAACCGGCAATCTCTTCACTAATCCCCTTCTGAATCATCTTGGCAGTCTGGGTCGCCAGGCGCTGAATGTCACTTCCCAAAACCCGCGAGGCTAGCGTGATAAGCCCCATCAGAAAACAAACGACCCCCAGCAGGAGCAAAAGCCCAGCCATAGTAAAGTAAAAATCATTTTTGGTCATCTCAAAAGGCATCATTCCCATCCTCCTGACTTTGACAGACCGGATGATGGGAATGATGCAAGAAACGTGCCAAACCAGCAAGCCGCCTACACCTGGATCACATCTGCTGGCAAGTCCCCTAAATCAATGACACGCCCATTACAAAACAACATGGCCCGTTCGATGGCATGATTGAGCTCCCGAATATTGCCCGGCCAGTCATAGCGCATCAGGGCTTCCATGGCCGCAGGCGTTACATCCTGCACATTCATCCCCAATTTAGCGTTGTGATGACGGATGAAGAAGCCCACCAATTCGGGAATATCTTCCTTGCGCTCCCGCAAGGGAGGCAGGTGCAGATCCACCACCTTCAAGCGGTAATAAAGATCCTGACGGAATTGCTGTGAGCGGATCATTTCCTGTAGATTGCGATTGGAGGCTGCAATGATTTGTACATCCACCTTGATCATGGTCGTTCCCCCCACGCGGCGGATGGCCTGCTCTTCAAGCGCTCGCAACAATTTAGCCTGCATATCTAAAGACATGGAGGAGATTTCATCTAAAAACAATATGCCCCCATCGGCCACTTCAATAAGGCCGTGTTTGCGCTTCTCCGCGCCAGTGAAAGCCCCCGCCTCGTGCCCAAAGAGCTCCGATTCGATCATGGTCGGTTGGATAGCCGCACAATTGACCGCGATATAGGGTTTTGACGCGCGTGGGCCGTTCTGGTGAATGTAGCGCGCCAGCACATCTTTGCCCGTGCCAGTTTCACCCGTAATGAGCACCGATACCTGAGCCTGGGCCGCCTTACGCGCCTGCAAAATGACTTTCTGCATGGATGGGCTTTTGCCAATAATAAAATTGACCTCCCGCGTCTGAGCCTCACGCCAGTGAGCCAGTTCGCGCCGCATAAAAACAATTTCACTTGCCCGTTTCACCGAATTCGCCAATTGGGATAATTGAAACGGCTTGGTCACAAAGTCACTGGCACCGTTGCGCATCGCCTCGACGGCCATCTCAATATCCCCGTAGGCTGTAATGACGATCATTGGAGGGCGGAAGGGCAACCGATTGCTCTCTAAAAGCAAGTCTGGGCCGTAGCCATCCGGCAATTGCACATCCACAATAAAGATGTCCCCCTCGCCGCGCTCCAGGCAGGCGCGGGCTTCGGCCAGCGTACTCAAGCCAATCGTTTCGTATCCCAACGTGCTCAAATGCTCTAGAATGTTCAGACGGGCATTATCTTCGTCTTCAACGACAACAACTGTGATCGCCACGGTGTTTAACCCTCATCTTCTGGAATGGCCGGTAGAAAGACGTGAAACACGGTTCCACCGGGAAACGAATTGACCTTAATCGTACCATGATGAGCCGTGATAATGCGCTTGGTGATGGGCAATCCCAGGCCAGTACCATGGGGTTTGGTGGTCACAAAAGGAAGAAAAATGCGTTCTCGGATCTCTTCGGGAA